>OIJI01000076.1_pt1 | contig 21317 bp, 18 predicted proteins | sample 1583481 | NCBI WGS metagenome assembly OIJI01 (sample SAMN02674698, study PRJEB24791) | human gut metagenome, SKBSTL036 | isolation source: stool | host: Homo sapiens | place: USA
GACGCTCTTCCGATCTCTGTATTATTTCTTTGATATGAGTGATGTGGAAATTGCAAAACTCCACAACATTCCGAGAAGTACCGTACAGTACAGACGGACAAGCTCTTTTGAACTGTTAAAACGCTATTTGGAGGAACGCGCCTATGACGAAAATGAGTGGTAACACCGAACAAGATGAACGCGGCTTGTTACCTTATCCGGTAATCATAGCTGCAATTAAGGGCGACCCGGAAGCTATGAACATTGTTATACAACATTATGACAGTGAAATAGCTTATCTCTCTATGCGAACTCTCCGCGACGAGCGCGGCAATACTTATTATGGCATAGATGAGGATATACGCGACCGTTTGCGTTCGCACCTTATACGGGCAGTCCTTTCATTCAAAGTTTAAGATAGTTGCGAGCAGTGTCCCCCTTTCCGCTGCTTACTTACTTGAACTTTTTTGTTCCTTGATAAAGAAAGCGGCGCAATAGAACGGCGACGCAGCATAAAGCAAATCAGATACATTCGATATATGGGGAGCCGTTGGGCTGATACGCCATGACCGAAAGGAGGGACAAAACGAGCGAGAATTATCAGCGTTCCAAAGCAGACTTAGCAACTCTGCCGCCATAATCCATATATCGGTATAATGATACTCCTTTACCGCCGGAGTCCGAGCGTTAGAAGCGTCGCAGGCAACGGGTAGAGCTGCATGAGAACCATGCGGAAGTGAAATTCTTGTGAGGTTTGCTAAGACCGTCTGATGAGCCTATTTTCCATTAAATTGAAAGAAGATAAGGGGGATTTTGAATGAATAAATCAAATAGCAGTGAAGAAAAAGAACTGCATTTATATAAGGAAACAGAAGTAAAAGTTCCTATTCATTTGAAAATAACATTAACAATAAAGGAAGCGGCTGAATATAGCAACATAGGTATCAATAAGATTGACTCCATGTTAAAACAGCCAAACTGCCCTTTTGTTTTATATGTTGGAACACGAAAGTTAGTGAAGCGTAAAGAATTTGAGGAATACATTCGCCGAGAATTGATTATATAGCCTTTAATAGCTGAAATATTTGTCTGTTAAGATTGAAAAAACGGAGTCCTTGTGATATAATTTATATTTGCGTTGGACTCTTTTTTTAACGTGAAAGGAGTCCGTCATGGGAAAAAATTTAAAAGGCAAAGAGTGTGGGAAAGGTATTTGTCAAAGAAAGGACGGTTTGTATTTCGCAAGATTTTATGCTAAAAATGGTGCGCGTCAAAATGGATATTTCAAAACGCTGCCCGAAGCAAAAAAATGGCTTGCTGACGCAAAGTATGAAGATACACATAATCTAATCGTTACTGCGCCTGATATGACAGTAGATAAATGGTTCAATTATTGGATTGATAATATCATTTGTGACCTTGCGCCAAATACGATAAGAAATTATCGTGAGCGTTACGAAAAAAATATTCAACCATTGATAGGAACTATGTGTATAGCTGATGTAAAACCTATGCACTGTAAAGCTGTCTTAAATCGAATGGAAACAGAATATGCAGGCTCAACAATCCGGCAGACCTATATTTCAATGGGAACTATGTTCAAATCAGCAGTTATGAATGATATTATTGCAAAGCACCCTATGAATGGTGTTCGATATACGAAACCAGTCCGGGCAGTAGATGATATTAAATACTTAACCGTTGAGGAACAGGAAAAGTTTCTTGAAGCCGCAGAGCGTTCTCATAATTATAGACAGTATGCTTTGTTATTAGAAACGGGTTTGAGAACGGCTGAATTGATTGGTCTGACATGGGACGCTATTGATTGGAAAAAACGTACTTTAACTGTAAATAAGAGTTTAGAGTATCGACACAGCCGGAGATATTGGCGTGCCGGTCCGCCTAAAACGAAAAAAAGTTATCGTACTATTCCGCTTACAGAACGCGCATATACAATCCTAAAAAGTTGTTATGATGAAAAAGATACCCGGAAAGAGTCTGAAATGCTTTCACAGATTTTGGAGTACACAGACAGCAGAACGGGAGAAAAGAAATGTCTTGTCATGCGGGATTTGGTATTTATCAACTGGCGAACAGGAGAACCTGCTAAAAACAGTTCCTACGATACACATTTATATAAATTGTGTGATGAAGCTGGTATTAAGCGTTTTTGTATGCACGCCTTACGACACACTTATGCTACACGCGCGATTGAACGCGGCGTACAACCTAAAGTTTTACAGCAACTATTAGGACACGCAAGTATTAAAACAACAATGGACAGGTATGTCCATGTTACGGACGAGTCCCTTGCAAAAGCTGTTCAGCAATTTGAAGCAGCTACACCCACAGTTGAAAAAAGGGTGTAAAAAGGGTGTAATAAAAATATAGAGAAAGGCGAAAACCCGCATAAATAAAGGGTTTTCGGACAGGTAAAAGATAAAATGAAATTAGGAATCGTCGGATTACCCAATGTTGGAAAAAGTACATTATTTAATTCATTGACAAAGGCAGGCGCAGAATCTGCAAATTATCCGTTCTGTACCATTGACCCTAATGTAGGTGTTGTTACAGTGCCGGATGAGAGACTGAAGCTTCTCGGAGACTTTTATCATTCTAAGAAAGTGACACCTGCTGTAATTGAATTCGTAGATATTGCAGGACTTGTAAAGGGAGCATCCAAAGGAGAAGGCCTTGGAAACCAGTTCCTTGCAAATATCCGTGAGGTAGATGCAATCGTTCATGTAGTCCGCTGCTTTGAAGATTCCAATGTTATCCATGTAGATGGAAGTATTGATCCTATCCGTGATATTGAAACTATTAATCTGGAGCTGATCTTCTCAGACCTTGAGATCCTTGAGAGAAGAATTGCAAAAGTTACAAAAACAGCACGCATGGACAAAGAGGCTGCCAAGGAGCTTGATTTCCTTCAGAAGGTAAAAACACATCTGGAAGATGGCAAGATGGCAATCACTATGGAAATGGAAAATGAAGATGAAGAAGCCTGGATGTCTACTTATAATCTGCTTACTTGGAAGCCTGTGATCTATGCAGCAAACGTAGCAGAAGGAGATCTGGCTGATGACGGTGAAAGCAACAGCCATGTACAGGCAGTGCGCAAATATGCGGCAGAGCAGAACAGTGAGATTTTCGTTATCTGTGCAGAAATCGAAGAAGAGATCTCTGAACTGGATGATGATGAGAAGAAAATGTTCCTGGAGGATCTGGGACTGACAGAATCAGGACTTGAGAAACTTGTAAAAGCAAGCTATCATCTCCTTGGACTGATGAGTTTCCTTACTTCAGGTGAGGATGAGACAAGAGCCTGGACAATTAAAATCGGAACAAAAGCTCCGCAGGCAGCAGGTAAGATCCATACAGATTTTGAGCGAGGATTTATTAAAGCTGAGGTTGTAAATTATCAGGATCTTCTGGACTGTGGTTCCTATGCAGGTGCCAGAGAGAAAGGTCTTGTAAGAATGGAAGGTAAAGAATACGTTGTACAGGATGGAGATGTGATCTTATTCCGATTCAATGTATGATGAACAGGTGATTTATGGAAATGTCGATACGTTTTCCGGGACCTGGCCTGGTCTTTAATTATGTGCCGCGCTCATTTCAGATATTTGGAATGGAATTTACCATATATGGAGTACTGATTGCCGTGGGTGCTCTTCTTGGAATGGGACTTGTGACACTTGAAGCGAAACGAAATGGGGAAGATCAGAACAGGTATCTCGATATGATACTTATCTCCCTGCTGGTTTCAGTGGCAGGTTCCAGATTATTTTATGTGGCTTTTTCATGGGGATTTTATAAAGAAAATCTGAATGCTATACTGGACTTTCGAAATGGTGGTTACGCTTTATATGGTGGTCTGCTCTTTGGATTTCTTGCGGCAGCGATATTTTGCAGGATTACCAAAACGTCATTCTGGCAGAGTGCCGATATTGCGTGTCCCGGAATACTTCTGGGACAGGCTATAGGGCGCTGGGGTAACTTTTTTAACAGAGAGTCTTTCGGAGAATATACAGATCTGCCATGGGCAATGCAGATACCGGTTTCAGCTGTGCGGTCAGGAGAAGTTTCGGGAGCAATGAGAGATAATCTGCTGACCATAAATGGGATTTCATATATTCAGGTTCAGCCGATTTTTCTTTATGAAAGTCTGTGGTGTCTGCTGTTATTTCTGCTGTTGATGGCCATGCGCCGAAAAAAGAAATATGAAGGCGAATTGTTTATGATCTATCTGGCAGGTTATGGTCTGGGAAGGTTTTTCTTTGAATGGTTCAGAACAGATAAGCTTTATATTCCGGGGACAAAAGTGGGGATTTCGCTGGTACTTTCCGCTATATTATTTGCTGTTTTTATGCCTGTAGTGATCATACGCAGAGTGATGGCACAGAAAAGAGATACTATACGCCGGCAGAGGAAAAAAAGATTTCTGGATGAGTCAGTGAAAGAAAAACAGATGTTTCCTGAGACTTCTGAAATGAAACCGGAACCGGAAATCCGGCCGGAGATGGATGAACAGGTAAAGCCAGATGTGGGAACTTCTCCCACAAATTCAAAAGAAGAACAGTAAAAAAACATATATCTGAAAGATAAGTGGGTTGAAAGTGGAAATTCAACCCACTTTTTGTGTATAAAAGCCCATTTTTCTCGTAAAAATAAGGTTGTTTCATAAATGTTAACAGAGTTCTAAATTTTAAAAATCTTTTTCTCCCCCTTGTTTTTTCAGCCTAAATAGTTTAGAATAAGCACATAAGTGGTAGAAAGTGGTGAATAGTGGTGGTGAGTGGGGAATAACGGCAGAGTCCATTACCACCTGAGAAATCTGAAGGGGAGATTCAGATTTTGCGAGAGTAGGTGAGTAACATGTTCATGGGAGAGTATAACCACACGATCGACGCGAAGGGGCGTCTGATCATTCCTTCTAAATTCAGGGAGCTCTTAGGGGAAGAGTTTGTTCTGACAAGAGGGCTTGATGGCTGTCTTTACATTTATCCGATGGATGAATGGGGATCCTTTGAAATGAAGCTCAGATCTTTACCACTTACAAATAAAAATGCCAGAACTTTTTCACGATTCTTTGTAGCTGGAGCAACTACATGTGAACTGGACAGGCAGGGACGAATCCTTGTACCGCAGACACTGCGCGAATTTGCCGGTCTGGAGAAAGATGTGGTTCTGACAGGTAATCTGAACAGAATTGAAGTTTGGAGCAAAGAAAAATGGAATGAGATCTGTGATTATGATGACATGGACAGCATTGCAGAGAGCATGCAGGACATGGGAATCACAATCTGACAGGTCTCGTTTGAAGTATCTTGCAAAGTAAATCCAGACAGGAGACGGAGATGGAATTTAAACACAAATCTGTATTACTGGAAGAGACCATTGAAGGTTTGGATATCAAACCGGACGGAATCTACGTGGATGGTACTTTAGGAGGTGCAGGGCATGCCGGTGAGGTATGCAGGAAACTTTCTGCCAAGGGGAGATTTATTGGCATAGATCAAGACCAGGATGCGATAATTGCTGCGAGTGAGAGGTTAGCCCCCTATAAACAGGCGACGATCATTCGCAGCAATTATTGTTACATGGTACAGGAACTGGCAGCAAGAGGCATCTATAAAGTCGACGGGATTCTCCTTGATCTTGGAGTATCTTCCTATCAGCTTGACAATGAAGAACGCGGTTTTACCTACAGGGTAGATGCACCGCTCGATATGCGCATGGACCAGCGCCAGACGCAGACAGCCGGCGATATTGTCAATGGCTATGAAGAAAAAGAATTATACCGTATTATTCGTGATTACGGTGAAGATAAATTTGCAAAAAATATTGCAAAACATATTGTTGCCGCCAGACAGGTGAAACCGATCACAACCACCGGAGAACTGACAGAGATTATCAGAGAATCCATTCCCATGAAGATGCAGGTGAAGTCAGGACATCCGGCCAAGAGAACTTTTCAGGCAATCCGTATTGAGCTTAACAGAGAGCTCGATGTGCTGCGGGATTCTCTGGATGGAATGATCGATATCCTTGATGATGGCGGAAGACTTTGCATTATCACTTTTCATTCTCTGGAGGACAGAATTGTAAAGACGATTTTCAGAAAAAATGAGAATCCGTGTACCTGCCCTTCAGATTTTCCTGTATGCGTATGCGGGAAGAAATCCAAAGGAAAAGTGATCACAAGAAAGCCGATTCTTCCGGGGGAGACAGAGATGGAAGAGAATCCGCGTTCCAAAAGTGCAAAGCTTCGGATTTTTGAGAGAGTATTATAATTAGAGAGGCATGAAATGGCGAGAACGACCAGGAGTGAAACAGCAAGAAGAAGCAGAACCAGTGCCAGAACAAACAGAGGAATGTATGTTGACGGAAATACGGTCAGACGTCTTGCAGAAGTTCCGGAGAGAAAGAGGCAGCCGGGAAGACAGAATCTGGGAAGGCAGCAGACCAATCGAAACCGAAGAGTGCAGGCGAGTCCTGCGCAGGTACCAAGGCAGAAACATCAGTTGAGTAAAGAAGCACAGAAGAACAGGCAGAAGGCGACTGCAATGAACTGGGGATTTGTAGCGTTTCTGGCAGTTGTATGTGTGGCGATATTATTCTGCTCTGTGAAATATCTTCGTTACAAATCAGAGATTACCGCAAAGATGAGTACAGTTGCATCTCTTGAGGAGGAACTGGCAGATTTAAAAGAAGACAATGATGCATATTACAGCCAGGTGACATCAAATGTGGATCTGAATAAGATCAAGCAGATCGCATTGGGGAGACTGGGGATGAAATATCCGTCAGATGATCAGACAGTAACCTATTCTACATCGGGTAACAGCTATGTAAGACAGTATCAGGATATACCAGATTCAAAGTAGGTGATTAATTGAGCAATACGGGAAGAAAGAGTCGAAGAAGACCACAGAGAAAAATAAATCAAAACATGAAAGAAAAGCTGCTGATATTGTTTGGAATTGTGTTACTGCTTCTGGTAATATTAGTGCTGAGAATTACTTATATTAATGCTACCAGTGGAAGCAAATACAAAAAACAGGTGTTAAGTCAGGCGCAGCAGAAATATGAGAGCCAGGTACTGCCGGCAAAGAGAGGCGATATTTATGACAAGAACGGAAATATACTGGCTACCAGCAATAAAGTTTATAATGTGATCCTGGACTGCAAAACTGTAAATTCAGATGAGGACTATGTAGAGCCAACAATACGTGCCTTAAATGAGGTGCTGGGGATTGATGAAGAAACAGTGCGTTCTCTTTTGGCCGATTCAAGAACCAGCCAGAGTCAGTATCAGGTACTGACAAAACAGCTGTCTATGGACAAAAAGAAAGAATTTGAAAAATATAAGGCAGAGGATGAAGATTCCGGTCTTACTAAAGCGCAGGCAAAGGAACGGGCAAATATCAAAGGCGTCTGGTTTGAAGAGGATTATCTGAGAAGTTACCCGTTTAATGAAACAGCATGCGATACAATTGGTTTTGCACTGGACAGAGATGTGGCAGATATCGGACTGGAAGGGTACTATAACAGCACACTGACAGGCGTAGACGGAAGACAGTATGGGTATATCAATGATGATTCAGATGTGGAGCAGACCATTATTGCTGCGGTGAATGGAAAAAGCATTCAGACCAGTATTGACATCGGTGCACAGCAGATTGTTGAGAAATATGTTAATGGATTTAAAGAGGCAATGGGGGCCAAGAATATAGGTGTCATTGTTGAAAATCCGTCCACCGGTGAGATTATTGCCATGGATGGTGGTGACCGTTATGATCTGAATAATCCGAGAGATCTTTCCACTGTATATACAGAAGATGAAATCAAAGCGATGAATGATGTGGAAACAGTGGAGGCTCTGAATGGTATGTGGAGTAATTTCTGCGTCACAGATGCCTATGAGCCGGGATCTGTTGTAAAGCCGATCGTCATGGCTTCTGCATTGGAAAAGGGTGCGATACAGGAAACAGATACATTTGTATGCGATGGATCGCAGACTTTTGGAGATACTATGATCAAGTGTGCGGTTTATCCGAGCGCACATGGCACAGAGACACTGGGAGAGGTAATTGCAAACTCCTGTAATGATGCAATGATGCAGATTGGTGCCAAGATGGGAGCTACTCAGTTTATCAAAGCACAGAGTCTGTTTAATTTCGGAACAAGGACAGGGATTGACCTGCCGAATGAAGGCGCAGGTATTATCCATACTAAGGACAGTATGGGGGAAACAGAACTTGCATGTTCTGCTTTTGGACAGGGTTTTACCTGTACCATGATCCAGGAAATCAATGCGATGAGTTCCGTTATCAATGGCGGATATTATTATCAGCCGCATCTTGTGACAAAGGTTCTTGACAGTAATGGCGGAACTGTAAAAACAATCTCGCCGATACTTCTGAAGCAGACGATTTCCTCCAGGATTTCCAGTGATATCAGAAGCTATATGGCATTGAGTGTACAGCAGGGTACCAGCCGTCATTCCAAAGTGCAGGGTTACAGTTCAGGCGGTAAAACAGGTACAGCGGAGAAATACCCGCGAGGAAACGGAAAATATCTGGTTTCTTTTATTGGATTTGCTCCTGTAGATGACCCGGCTGTGGTAATTTATGTAGTTGTAGATGAACCGAATGTAGAGGATCAGGCAAACAGTACTTATCCGCAGTATATTGCACAGGGAATCCTTTCGGAGCTTCTTCCGTATCTGAATGTAGTGCCGGATGAATCTGAAGATGGAACAGTGCCGGAGACAGAATTGTGGGAAGGGTTTAAGGGACATTTAAAGAGTACTTCCATATCGGACAGCGAACTTGACAGTGACAGTAATCTGGTGGATGCAGATGGCAATCTGATAGACTGGGATGGAAACCGGATTGATGAAAACGGATATCTGCTGGATGCCAATGGAGATCACATATTGGATGAGGAAGGCAATTATAAGATGTCTACAAATCTTGTCAGTGCTTCGGGAAGTACGGATGCAGATTCTTCAGGAGATGCAGTATCCAATCCTGATGCACCTGCACCTCTGGAGGATGATGAAGCTGAGACGACTGAGGATAATGACGAAGAGACAGACGGTATTACCAATGAAGAAGCAGGTCTGGAATAAAAACGTATAGTTATAGCTCCGCAGAGAATGGTCATATATTGTTATGACAATCTCTGCGGAGCTTTTTTTATGAAAAAAAATATGACGTTTCACAAGAGAAAAATATGGGTGGTATTACTCTGCTGTATTTTAATGATGACAGGCCTTATCGGAAGACTGGTATATCTTATGTGTTTCAGATCAGACTATTATTATAAGAAAGCAAAAGAACTTCACGAAAGAGAGAGAGAGATCAAAGCGGCCAGAGGGGAGATTCTGGATGCAAGGGGAAAAGTTCTGGCATCAAACAGGACGGTATGTACAATCTCTGTGATCCACAGTCAGATTAAAGAACCTGAAAAAGTAATCGCCCTGCTGTCTGAAAAACTGAAAATAGATGAGGCAGAAGTGAGAAAAAGAGTGGAGAAAATCTCTTCCATAGAAATAGTAAAGACAAATGTGGAAAAAAGTACAGGTGATGAGATAAGAGAGTGCAGTCTGGCAGGGGTGAAAGTTGATGAGGATTATAAGCGTTACTATCCATGTGGAAGTCTGGCTTCAAAAGTCATTGGCTTTACGGGAGGTGATAATCAGGGAATTATTGGTCTGGAAGTGAAATATGAAGAAATCCTGAGGGGACAGCCGGGTAAAATCCTGACAACAACAGATGCCAGGGGTGTGGAAATTGATAAATTGGGTGAGACAAGGGAAAAACCGATAGAGGGGAAAAGCCTGATGATCAGCCTTGATGTAAATATTCAGGAATTTGCGCAGCAGTCAGCTTTGAAGGTAATGGAGGAAAAGCAGGCAGAACGTGTATCTATCCTGCTGATGAATCCACAGAACGGCGAAATATATGCATGTGTCAATGTGCCGGAATTTGACCTGAATGATCCTTTTACCCTGACAGATGATCTGAATATGCAGTTAAATGAATCCGGGATAACAATACCGTCGGAAGATCACAATGAACAAAGTGAACTGGCAGTGCAGACAGCATCAGGAAAAACAAATACAGAAAGAAAGCAGGAATTACTGAATCAGATGTGGAGAAATCCCTGCCTGAATGATACTTATGAACCGGGCTCCACATTTAAAATCATCACCATGGCAGCCGGACTGGAGGCTGGTGTTGTTTCACCTGGGGACCGTTTTTATTGTCCCGGATATAAAGTGGTGGAGGATCGCAGAATCCACTGTGCAAAAAGAACAGGACATGGATCTCAGAATTTTGTGGAAGGTGCACAGAATTCCTGTAACCCTGTGTTTATAGAGGTGGGGCTTCGCCTTGGGATAGAACGTTATTATAAGTATTTCAGACAGTTTGGACTTCTGGATAAAACCGGGACAGATCTTCCGGGAGAGGCAGGAACTATTATGCATCAGAAGAAAAATATGGGAGAAGTGGAACTGGCAACGGTTTCTTTTGGACAGTCTTTTCAGATTACGCCTGTTCAGCTGGCTGCAACAGTAAGTTCACTTATAAACGGAGGCAGACGGGTGACACCGCATTTTGGAGTCGCAGTGTTAAATCCTGACAGAACAGAGGGTGAGAAACTGATTTTTCCGGTAAAGGAAGGAATTGTCTCTGAAGAGACTTCGAAGGAAATAAGAGAAATCCTGGAAACAGTAGTATCTCAGGGCTCCGGAAAAAATGCAAAAATTGAAGGATATGCTATCGGTGGGAAAACTGCCACTTCTCAGACACTGCCAAGAAGTGCAAATCGTTATATTTCCTCTTTTTTGGGATTTGCACCTGCAGAAGATCCGAAGATACTGGGACTGTGTATTATTCATGATCCGAAAGGAATCTATTATGGAGGGACAGTAGCTGCACCTGTGATACGTGGTATTTTTGAGAATATCCTGCCATATCTTGGAATTGAAAAAAGTGATGTTTCTGATTTTTCTGCAGAAGGCAATTAGGGAAATTCCGCAGGCAGGGTTGATAAATAAGCAAAAAAGCCTTATACTAAAAGAAATCTGAAAGTAAAAAACTTTCAGGAAAAAACGAAAGAATGAACGAGGTGTAAGATGGAATTTCAAGTTGTAATCCCTGTGCTGATTTCTTTTGCAATCAGCGTTGTATTAGGACCGGTCATCATTCCTTTTCTTCGGAGACTGAAGATGGGCCAGACAGAAAGAACAGAGGGCGTACAGTCCCATTTAAAGAAAGCAGGAACACCTACAATGGGTGGAGTGATCTTTCTGATCGCCACAGCGATAACTGCATTATTTTATGTAGGGGATTATCCGAAGATCATTCCGGTACTGTTCCTGACTCTTGGATTTGGAATTATCGGATTTCTGGATGATTATCTGAAGGTTGTGCTGAAACGCTCAGACGGACTGCTGCCATGGCAGAAATTTTTACTTCAGGTAGTTCTGACTGCGATTTTTGTATTTTATATTGTTAAGTATACAGATATCTCACTGACTATGAGAATCCCATTCTGGAGCGGACATTTCCTGAATCTTGGATGGCTGGCGGTTCCGGTTCTTTTCTTTGCTGTGATCGGTACTGTGAATGGAGTTAATTTTACGGATGGTCTGGATGGTCTTGCTTCCAGTGTGACTCTGATCGTTGCAGTATTTTTTACAGTAGTTTCTATTGGAATGAAATCGGGGATCGAGCCGATCACAGGTGCAGTTGTGGGAGGTCTGATGGGATTTCTGTTGTTTAATGTATATCCGGCAAAAGTGTTTATGGGAGACACAGGTTCTCTGGCACTGGGTGGTTTTGTTGCAGGTACGGCTTATGTGATGCAGATGCCGTTATTTATCCTGATAGTGGGTCTGATCTATCTGATCGAAGTACTATCCGTTATCATTCAGGTAACTTATTTCAAGGCAACACATGGAAAGCGTATTTTTAAGATGGCACCGATCCATCATCATTTTGAGTTATGCGGATGGTCTGAAACACGTGTAGTTGCGGTATTCTCAGTTATTACAGCGGTTATGTGTATGGTCGCACTGCTGGCACTGTAAGATTTTGGCTAAGCAGATTTCAGCGTTATGCTGATAAAAGGGAGGAAAATTATTATGGAATTACAGGGAAAAAAGGTACTTGTATTCGGTTCCGGAAAAAGCGGAATCGGAGCATCTGACCTTCTGGCAAAGGTAGGAGCATTTCCGGTTATCTATGACGGAAATGCCGAAACAGATAAAGACGCAGTTGTACATAAAACAGATGGGACATATCCGGTCACTGTATATGCAGGAGAACTTCCGAAAGAAGTACAGGACAGTCTTGATCTGGTAGTTTTAAGCCCCGGAGTGCCGACAGATCTTCCACTTGTAAAGAGTTTTTATGAGCAGGGGCTTCCGGTATGGGGAGAGGTGGAACTGGCATACAGAGTAGGTGACGGTGAAGTGCTTGCCATCACAGGAACAAACGGAAAAACTACTACAACAGCACTTCTTGGAAAAATTATGCAGGATGCACGTGAGTCTGTTTTTGTAGTCGGCAATATCGGAACCCCATATACTTCCAAAGCACTGGAGATGAAGCCAAATTCTGTAACTGTTGCAGAAATCAGCAGTTTTCAGCTGGAAACGATTGATGAGTTTGCACCAAAGGTATCTGCAATCCTGAATATTACAGAGGACCATCTGAACCGTCATCATACAATGGAAGAGTATATACGTGTGAAAGAACTGATCACTGAGAATCAGGGTACAGAAGATGTATGCGTGCTGAATTATGAAGATGAGGTTCTGCGTGAGTTTGGAAAACATCTGACTCCACGAGTGGTATATTTCTCCAGCGGACGTAAACTGGATGAGGGAATTTATCTGGATGGAAATAAAATCATCCTGAAGGACGGAGAAAAAGAAATCGAAGTAGTTAAGACAGAAGATCTGAAGCTTCTTGGAAAACACAATTTTGAGAATGTTATGGCCGCAGTTGCAATGGCTTACTACGATGGAGTATCCTTGGACAGCATCCGTAAGAGCATCTGTGAATTTACAGCTGTTGCACACAGAATCGAATATGTGACAGAGAAAAAAGGCGTTGTATATTATAATGATTCCAAAGGAACTAACCCGGATGCGGCAATTAAAGGAATCCAGGCAATGAACCGTCCGACACTTCTGATCGGCGGCGGTTATGATAAACAGTCCGGTTATGATGAATGGATTGAGGCATTTGACGGAAAGGTACGTTATCTGGTGCTAATCGGTCAGACAAAGGAGAAAATCAAAGAAGCTGCCGAGAAACATGGTTTCCATGACATCATCCTCTGCGAAGATCTGAAAGAGGCAGTAAAGGTATGTGAGGAGAAAGCACAGCCTGGAGATGCTGTTTTGCTTTCTCCCGCATGTGCAAGCTGGGGACAGTTTGATAACTATGAACAGCGTGGAGATATGTTCAAGGAATATGTAAGAAATCTGTAGAATATCTATAAGTAAGAATTATAGCTGTCCGGCAGAGAAAGACGAAGCTGCAGTGACCGGCTATAGATAATTTTGCGGAGAAACAGATGGCGCGAAAAAGAGCGACAGATTTATCAAAAACAGATATGACGATGCTGGTACTGATAGTACTGCTTGTGATTTTTGGCCTGGCAGTATTATTCAGCTCCAGTGAATATAATGGCAGAGTACGTTTCGGCGACTCTGCCTGTTATTTTAAGAAACAGTTATTTGCCACAGCATTGGGTATGGGAGTGATGTATATGGTTTCTTCCATTGATTATCATTTTTTTCTGAGGCTGGGACCAGTGGCATATCTGATTTCAATGTTTTTGTCCGGCGCAGTACTTTTTGTAGGTCAGGAGATCAACGGCTCAAAAAGATGGCTGAATCTTGGACCTTTATCTTTTCAGCCTTCAGAGTTTGCGAAAGTTGCTGTAATCCTTTTTCTTGCATGGCAGATCGAGCGTACCAAAAAAGCAACCAGGGGCTTTGGATTTATGTGCAGGACAATACTGACCCTGCTGCCGATCATTGGTCTTGTAGGTTCAAATAATCTGAGTACAGCGATCATTATTCTGGGTATCGGTGGAATTCTGATTTTTGTATCCAATCCGGGATATCTGGAATTTATCGGGCTTGGCAGCGCAGGTGCAGGTTTCATAGCTGTTTTTCTTGCTGCAGAGAGTTATCGTCTGGAACGTCTTGCAATCTGGAGAAATCCGGAGAAATATGAAAAAGGATTTCAGACGATCCAGGGACTGTATGCCATCGGCAGCGGCGGAATATTCGGCAGAGGATTTGGAAACAGTCTGCAGAAACTTGGATTTGTTCCGGAAGCGCAGAATGATATGATTTTTTCGATTATATGTGAGGAAATGGGAGCAGCCGGAGCTATCTTTCTGATTTTTCTGTTTGCAATGCTTCTGTGGCGGCTGGGTGTGGCTGCCATGCATGCAAAAGATCTGGCCGGAGCTCTTATCTGTTGCGGGATTATGGGGCATCTGGCTCTTCAGGTTATTTTGAATATTGCAGTGGTGACCAATACAATCCCCAATACAGGCATTACGCTGCCTTTTATCAGCTATGGAGGAACTTCGGCAGTGTTTCTTCTTGGGGAAATGGGACTTGCGATGAATGTTGGGAAATGTGACAGGATAAATTGAATTACAGGTTTCAGAATGACGTAACATATAATAGAAAAAGCCATAAACTGTAAAGTAAGAGACTCTTTGGGAGCAAAAGGTTGGATGAAATCCATGTGACAGGTAAAGCATCTCTCAGCGGGGAGATTTTTATACAGGGATCTAAAAATGCAGCACTTCCAATGATAGCCGCATCTCTGATGCACAGAGGACTAAGCATTCTGAGGGGATGTCCCAGAATTTCAGATGTTTTTTGTATGGAAGAGATTTTGAAAAGTCTTGGTGCAGTGACCTGGTGGGACGATCATGATCTTTATCTGGATTGTTCCTGCGCAGACGGAACAGAAATTCCTGCAGTCTATACAGGCAGAATGCGTTCTTCGATCATTCTGGCAGGTGCGGTGCTTGCAAGAAACAGAAAATGCAGGATAGGGTATCCGGGCGGATGTACGATCGGGAAAAGACCAATAGATTTCCATCTTATGGCACTGAGAGCACTTGGCGCGGATGTCCGGGAAAATGTATCAGGCCTGGATGGAGAATGTGTCAGATTTGAAGGGCAGGATATTGTGTTTCCGAAATCGAGTGTGGGAGCTGCTCAACAGGCAATACTGGCAGCAGTTCTTGCAAAAGGTGTAACACATCTTTATAATTGTGCGAAAGAACCGGAGGTTTTCTGGCTCTGCAGATATCTGAAAACAATGGGAGCACTGATAGAAGGAGAAGAAACCGGTGAAATTACGATCAGAGGAGTGGATGAACTGAAAGGCGGAGACTACCGTATTCCTCCGGATCGTATTGTTGCAGGTACCTATCTGTGTGCGGCTGCGGCAGCAAGAAGTAAGATTATTCTTCATGATGTACCTGTGGAGGAGCTGCAGTCGTTTATGGAAGTATATCGGAAAATAGGTGGACAATATCAAGTAAATGGTGGTACACTAGAGGTCAATGGAAAGAATGCTGTCAGACCGGCTGTTTTAGTAGAAACAGAAATTTATCCGGGTTTTCCCACAGATCTGCAGGCTCCGTTGATGGCGGTGCTGACAGGTGCGCAGGGACAGAGTACCATACGGGAAAATATTTTTGACCGGAGATTTGGCAGTGCTTTTCAGATGAAAAAAATGGGCGCAGATATTTCCGTAAGCGGAAACCAGGCAATCATAAGAGGGGGAAAAACTCTTAAGGGAACACAAGTACAGGCAGGAGATCTCAGAGGTGGTGCAGCCCTGCTCATTGCCGCACTTATGGCAGAGGGAGAAACCTGTGTTACAGGAGCCGGGTTTATCAGCAGGGGCTATGAGCATATCTGTGAAGATTTACGGACTTTGGGCTGCAGAATATGGCAGCCGGGGACAGAGGATTTGAGGATTTATGAGAGAAAGTAATTATGGGAAAAGACCTCCTATGAGTAAAAGGACGAAGAAGATGCTGGCAGGTATGATAGGCGCCGGAGTTATGGTCGCTGTGATAGTATTTTTTTCCTATTATAAAGTAGATACTGTTGAGGTGAGGGGCACTTCCCATTATACAGACGAAGAAGTAAAGAATATGGTGCTTCGGGGACCGATGGCTTCCAATTCGGTCCTTGCACCACTGCTCTACAGCACTACAAATACAGAGGACATTGCATATGTAGATGCATTTAAAGTTACCCAGCTGAACCGAAATACCATCTGTATCAGCGTAAAAGAGAAAAAAACAGTCGGATGCATCCGATATCTTGACAGTTACATTTATTTTGACAGAAATGGCATTTTTGTGGAGGGTTCTCAGAACAGAGATGAGACGGTTCCGTATTTTGACGGAATTCAGGTGAACAGCATCGTGATGGATGAGAAACTGGATATTAAAGGAGATACTGTACTGAATACAGCTGTAGCATTGTCTACAATCTTTCAGAAAAATGATATGATCCCCGATCATATCCAGTTTGACAGCAGCTATTCTATCAGCCTCATCTATGGGGATATAACTGTTCAGCTTGGAAAAGATGCTGATCTGGAAGAGAAGATGAACCGAGTGATAGCGATTTTGCCCAAAATTCAGGGAAAAAAAGGTATTCTTCATATGGAGAGTGTGGCTACGGAGTCCAATACCTTTGAAGAAGAACTGGAACAGGAAGAAGTTACTGCTGAGAACTGGAATGGCGGTTATGATGAAGATGGCAATTATACCGGAGACGGTGAGTATGACGAGGATGGTAATTATGTAGGTGCAAAACCGAAGACTGCTCTTGAGGAAGCAATTGAGAACTGGAATGGCGGTTATGATGAGGAAGGGGATTATACCGGAGCAGGTGAGTATGACGAATCCGGTAATTATGTGGGACCGAAGCCTACACAGGAATCTCTGGATGCGGCATCTGATGAGTCGGGAGATGGTTCAGGAGATGAAAGTTCCGCAGATGACCAGAGTTCTGAAACTTCAGAAGATGGAGAAAGTGATTCATCATATGACGACGGAAACTCAGATGATTCAGATGGATATGGTGATTATACAGAAGATAACAGTGATTATCAGGGGGATGATTCTGAGGGATATTGATAGTATATGGAAACTTTGAGATCAGAGAAGGCTCCGTACACTGATACAACATATTTACCGGAATTGCCGAAAAAGAGTGAAAAAAGTATAAAAAAACAAAATTAATGGTTGATTAATTCTCAAAAAAAATATATGATATATCTATATGTAACTTTGATATAAATCACTGAAAAGGATATCAGGTATAAATAAAGGAGGAAGTACGTTGTTAGAGATTATGTCAAACGAGGCTGAATCATCTGCCAAGATCATAGTGATCGGTGTAGGTGGAGCCGGAAATAATGCAGTAAACAGAATGGTGGAAGAGGCCATCGGCGGAGTAGAGTTTGTAGGTGTTAATACTGATAAGCAGGCTTTAACTCTGTGCAAAGCTCCAACTGTACTTCAGATTGGCGAGAAGATTACCAAAGGTCTTGGTGCAGGAGCCCAGCCTGAGGTTGGACAGAAAGCAGCAGAGGAGAGCATTGAAGAAGTAAAACAGTTAATGGAAGGTGCGGATATGGTATTCGTTACCTGTGGTATGGGAGGCGGAACCGGAACCGGAGCTGCACCTGTTATCGCAGCAGCAGCGAAAGAAATGGGTATCCTTACAGTTGGCGTTGTTACAAAACCTTTCCGTTTTGAAGCAAGAACTCGTATGAATAATGCACTTGCAGGCATTGAGAATCTGAAGAAAGCAGTGGATACATTAATCGTTATCCCGAATGATAAATTACTGGAAGTTGTAGATCGCAGAACAACCATGCCGGAAGCTCTGAAGAAGGCTGATGAAGTTCTGCAGCAGGCAGTACAGGGCATTACAGACCTGATCAATCTGCCGGCTCTGATTAACCTTGACTTTGCAGACGTTCAGACTGTAATGACAGACAAGGGAATTGCCCATATCGGTATCGGTGAAGCAAGAGGAGACGACAAAGCTATGGAAGCTGTACAGCAGGCCGTATCTTCTCCACTTCTTGAGACAACCATCAAAGGTGCTACACATGTTATCATTAATATTTCCGGAGATATTTCTCTTATGGATGCCAATGATGCTGCAAGCTATGTACAGGAGCTTACAGGTGAGGAAGCAAACATCATCTTTGGTGCCATGTATGATGATACAGTTGCTGACTACTGCAGAATCACAGTGATTGCAACAGGTCTGAATGATGATAACCTTCAGCAGACCCCTTTCGGAAAAAGAAGCACAGCTTCTTCCTTTGGTGCAAGAAGACCTTCTTCCACAGCAACGACAGGTACAGCAACAGCCGGAACTGCAGCAGGAAGCGGTATGAACATGCCTAGCTTCAGCCTTCCAACTATGAATGCCACACCATTTGGAGCATCTAAGACTCCGTCAAGCACTGTTCAGAAGAAGGATATCCAGATTCCGGATTTCTTAAGAAACAGATAGGATTATCTGTTTTGCAGTGAAATAATTTACAGACAGACAAAAGAGACATATTCCATATAGATGGACATGTCTCTTTTTTTGACCGGATCAGGGAAGTTCATTATCCCTGATATACGGGTGAAAATCCTGTTGCCATGGTGTTGATATTATGCGCCACAATGGCACTGGAAGGTGTCACATCTTGTATCGGAAGATGCATGTGCATTAGAGCCGTCTACCTGAATGGAGGATGCTGTACATTTGCAGTTATCATTATAGGTACAGTTATGGGCTTTGCAGTCGATCTGGATTTTGTCGCAGCCACAGTCATCTGTATAGCTGTCTTTCATGGAACTGCCGGTTCTCTCTCGGAAACTGCCGCAGCTTGTCTCATTTGCAGAAGTAGCATTTTCGCCTGTCACGTCAATATCACCCTTTGAACAGAGCTGTTCTTTGTTGTAAACACAGGTCATTGCTGAACATTTAAGAATTGTCATAGAGTTACCCTCCTGAAAAAATCTGAGATAACTATTCAATACTGCTGTAGTGCAAGAGTACTGAACAGTTACATTGAATAAGTTTCGGAGATAGGATGTGCAGTTTGAGAGAAAATATACATGAGATCGTTACTGTTCACTCCGTTCACAGTAACGTAGCCAAAATTCATTCCAGATTGCCTGCAACATGGAATTTATTATTGCTTATCATAATAATACGCATCAAATATCTGCTCTGCGATGGGCACTGCTGCTTCACTTCCGGTACCGCCATTCTCAACAATGATCGCAACTACCAGATCCGGATCATCCACGTTGGAATAACCGATAAACCAGGAATGACTGGAACCATTCTCATCAAATTCCGCTGATCCGGTCTTGCCTGCCACTGTATATCCTCTTCCGTTCAGAGCCGATGCGGTTCCGTTTTCCACAACACCTTTCATAAGCTTTCCAAGGATATTCGCCTCATTTGTTGTCATCAGACGTTTATAGCTCTCCGGCTCTGTTGTCTTCACTGTCTCTCCGTCTGAACTTACAACAGAATCAATGAGATAAGGCTTCATGAGCTCCCCGCCATTGGCGATCGCACTGGTAATCAGCGCCATATGCATAGGTGATACCAACGTATTACCCTGTCCGATGGCAGTCTGCATAACCTCTGCAACAGAAGATTTTCCATTTAATGTAAAAGTACTCTTTTTATAGGAAGAAAGCGGAAGACTCTTATTAAAAAGAAGATCCTCGGCTGTTTTTTTCAGAGAACTGCCTCCGAGCATGGTTCCGATCTCTGCAAATGCACTGTTACAGGAATTGGCAAAAGCACTGTAAAAATCTTCTTGTCCATGAACAGTTCCGCCATAGCACCTGATCGTGTGATCTTCTCTGGTAATACTTCCCTCACAGAGATAGGAAAATCCCTCCAGACTGCCCTTGGTTCTGAAATAGTCCAGGGCAGTTACCACCTTAAATGTAGATCCCGGAGGATAGGCTCCGTTTGTAGCTCTGTTCAACAGACTGCTGTCATTGGAATCATTCACCAGTGTGTCCCAGTTCTGGGAAATTGTATTCGGGTCAAAGTCTGGTCTGCTCATTTCCACCAGAATCTTACCTGTAGAGGGTTCTATGGCAACAACCGCCCCTCTCCTGTCACCAAGTGCATTATAGGCAGTTGACTGAAGATCTGCGTTTAACGTCGTGATCACAGAATCACCCGTATTTTTCTGATTCTTAAACTCATTTTTCATCTGGTTCAGGAAAAATTCATGAGAAGTCAGAAGTTGGAAGTTCGCCTCTGATTCCAGTCCGCTTTTTCCATTAGTGTCATATCCGACTACATGAGCGAACATATTTGCATAGGGATAAGTACGTTCCTCTGTTCCGTCTTCGTAAACATTGGTCTGGGCAAGCACCTGCCCATCTGCAGATATGATCTTACCTCTTACAACCCTGTCTGAAAAAGTATCCTGCCTTGTATTATAGGGACTATTGATAAAATCATCGCTCTTTGCATAATTAAAGTAGATCAGATATCCGATCATACTGACAAAGATCAGCACAAAAAAGCAGGATACCAGTGTATACTCTCTGTTACGGGGCCTTCTCTTTTCAGAAATCTCCCGGGCTTTGCGCTTCTGGCGCTTCTTCAACTCTCTGCGCCGTTCCTTTTCTTCGATATCTCTCAATTTCTTCGTCCTCATCTTCTCTCAAAATATACAATCCCTGAATGATCGCCAGCATCAGTACTGTACACGCGACAGAACTTCCTCCATAGCTGACCAGAGGAAGAGTTACACCTGTCATAGGGATAAATTTCGTTGCTCCGCCAATTGTCAGAAATACCTGAAATGCATATTCCGTACCAAGTCCAAGTGCGATCAGTTTGTAGAATGGTTTCTTAATCTTAAGCGCAATATTTACGATCATCAAAAAGAAACTCATACATACCAAAATCAGGCAGATTGCAAAAATCCCACCCAGTTCCTCACAGATTGCACTGAATATAAAGTCATTCTTGACAACAGGGATCTTCTCAGGCGAACCCTGACACAATCCCATTCCAAACCATCCGCCGGTTCCAATGGCAAACAGTGACTGGACGATCTGGTATCCTTCATTCTGATATACCGCCATGGGATCCTTCCAGGCTGTCACTCTCTGACGCACATGGCCAAACAGATGATATGCGACAACTGCCCCTGCAGATCCGCCTGCAAGACCAAGTGCCAGATATCCCACAT
>OIJI01000125.1_pt1 | contig 14918 bp, 17 predicted proteins | sample 1583481 | NCBI WGS metagenome assembly OIJI01 (sample SAMN02674698, study PRJEB24791) | human gut metagenome, SKBSTL036 | isolation source: stool | host: Homo sapiens | place: USA
CCTCCCCATTGCTTTATCGGAACTGCTTTTCCAGATAATCTTTCAGCGCCGTGCGGGCTGCAGGCTCCCGCCCGCGGGGGACAGGGACCCGTGCGCCGCTCTGCATCCAGAACTCACCCGCCGCCAGCTGGGACACCGCCGCCAGATTGACCACATAGGAGCGGTGGAGCTGGACGAAGCGCTCATCCGCCAAAAGCGGCTGGGCCACCTGTGCAAACGGCACCCGGACGGACAGAGACGGCACATCCTCGCCGCTGGCGAGATGGAAATGCACCACATGATGGGTACACTCGAGGTATTCGATGTCCGCGAAGGGCAGCACCCGCAGACCCGACGCCGTGGCTACCGGGATGGCCGGGCCGTACTCCGGCTCGGCGGCCCGGGCCAGCAGAGCGATGAGCTGTTCCGGCGGGACAGGCAGCAATAAATACTGCATGGCGTCCACCCGGTAGGCACTGTAGGCGTGGGCGGGCGTGTGGGCCAGAAAAGCCAGCGGGCTGCGCCGCCCCCGGCTGCGGAGTGCAGCCGCTGCCCGCAGCGACGCGGCGGCTGCCGTGGACGGCAGCTCGATGAGATACAGCTCGTACCGCTCCCCGGCGTCGTCCCGGGCCAGCAGGGCCTCCGGGCTGTCCAGCTGCTCGATGATGCAGGCGTCGTCCCGCCGGGCATAATAGTCGAGACACTGCCGCTCCACCCGGCTGCGGAGGACGCTGTCCGGGCTGCACACCGCGATATGAAATATCATTCCGAAGCCCCCTTTCGGGCCTGCCGCCGGCGCTTGCTTTTTCGGCCCGGCGGGAGTATCATTGCTATAAAAAACAGAAGAAAGCAAAAGGAGAAACTGCTATGGAAATGCCTTTCGTCAGCATCATCGTCCCTGTGTACAATGCCCAGAGCCACCTGAGCCGCTGCCTCGAAAGCATCTGCGGGCAGGAGTACAAGAACCTCGAGCTCATCGTCATCAACGACGGCTCCAAAGATAAGAGCCTGCCCGTCTGCGAGGAGTTCCGCAAAAAGGACAGCCGCATCCTGCTGGTGGACAAGGCAAACTCCGGCGTGTCCGACACCCGGAACCTCGGCCTGAAGCTTGCCGGCGGCAAGTACGTCCAGTTCGTGGACAGCGATGACTACATCGCCCCGGACTACACCGCCCGGCTGGTGGAAGCGGCAGAGAAGACCGGTGCCGACCTCGTCATCTCGCCCTACACCATGGTCATCCCCGCCGGGGCGTCAAAGCCGGAACAGGTGCTGGAAAAGATCCAGGACGACCTCGGCGTCATGCATGTTGCACGCCCGCCGGAGAACCGGGAATACGGTTTCCTGCCCGAGGGCGTCTACGACAAGGACACCTTCGCCCTCCGCCTGATGGACAAGCCCGCTTCGTATTTTTACGGCGTGCTCTGGAACAAGCTCTACCGCCGCGACATCCTCACCCGGCACGACATCCGCTTTACCAGCGAGATGCGCTGGGCCGAAGACCTCGTGTTCAACATGCAGTATATCCAGTACGCCGACGTCTTTGCGTCCATCCCGCAGCCCGGCTACTACTACGTCCAGAACCCTCAGAGCATCTGCCACACCCAGATAAAGCCTGCCGCTCTGGTGCAGAACAAGATCCAGGTGTTCCACTACTACAAGGACCTCTACACCCGGCTTGGGATGTATGAGCAGGTGCGGCCCAAGCTCTACAAATTCCTCATCGACATCGCCGAGAGCACTTACCCCTCCGGCCCCTTCAAGAAGGTCATCGATGAGGCGAAAGCCTACTGGAAAGAGCACAAGGCCGAGCTGGAGCAGAGGTCCTGACGAGAAACAAAAACGGGAGCGCCCCTGCGGGCCTCCCGCTTTTTTTGTTCTTTATGCCCCGATGGCGGCGCACTTTTTGGCCAGCCAGTCGCGCTCATCCTCGGTCAGGCGGGGAGCCAGCTTCTCGAAGACCTCGCGGTGGTAGGCGTTCAGCCAATCCAGCTCGTCGCGGCTCAGAACGCCCGGGACGATGGGGGAGGTGGCGATCGGCACGAACGTGATGGGGCAGAATGCCAGGAACTCGCCGTACTGGTTGGATGCCTTGTGGTAGCACTCCAGCTCATTCTCGATGCGGATGCCGACGACGCCGCCCTCATAGACGCCCGGCTCGTCGGTGACGATCATGCCCGGCTTGAAAACGGTGGTGTTGCGGCCATTCAGGGCGTGGGGGCCTTCGTGGACGTTGCCCACGTGGCTGACGCTGTGGCCGGTGCCGCAGCGGTAGTTGATGAGGTGGCGCCACAGCGGCTCACGGGCGATGGTGTCCAGCATATGGCCGTCGCAGTAGTCCAGCCAGACAGCCCGGGCGATGTCGATGTGGCACTGTAAAGTCCAGGTGTAGAACAGGCGCTCGTCCTCCGTCAGCTCACCCAGCGGGTAGGTGCGGGTGATGTCGGTGGTGCCGTCCATATAGGTCGCGCCGCTGTCCACCAGCAAGAAGCCCTTCTTCTCGAGCTTCGCGTGGTCTTCCTCGGTGGCGTGGTAGTGCATCATGGCGGCGTTGGGGCCGTAAGCTGCAATGGTGCCGAAGCTCTCAGTCAGGAACTTGTCCTGTGCGCTGCGGTACTTGTGGAGGATCTCGTCGATGGTCAGCTCGGTCAGCTCTTCGCCGGCAGCCAGACGGTTCTCCAGCTCGATCTGGAAGCGGACCATAGCCACGCCGTCGCGGATGTGAGCTTCGCGGGTGTGATCCAGCTCGACTTCGTTCTTGACGCCCTTCATGGGCAGCAGGGGGTCGGCCTCGTCCTTGACGGTCAGAGCCGGGTTGGCCTGCAGGGTCTGGTAAACAGCGTAGTTGACGGAAACGGGGTCGGCCAGAACGGTCTGCTTTTCGGTCTGGGCGGCGAGGAAAGTGAGCACATCGTCGTACTCGGCCAGCTCCACGCCGTTCTCCTTCAGCTCCGCAGCAGCCTCGGCGCTGACGCGGGCGGTGTTGATGAAGAGCGTCGCCTTGTCGGGGGTCACATAGCAGTAGGCCATGGCATAAGGGGTGCATTGAATGTCCATCGCACGCAGATTGAGCAGCCATGCCAGATTGTCCAGCTTGCCCACCAGCTGTGCGGTGCAGCCCAGCTCAGAGAGCTTCGCGCGCAGCTGGCCCAGCTTCTCGGCAGGGGAGAAGCCTGCGTACTCTTTCGGCAGGAGCCATGCCGGGGTAGCGGGCAGGGCGGGACGGCCCTCCGTCCACAGCTCGTCCTCGAGGTTCAGCAGCTTGATGGTGCCTTTCTTGGCGTCCAGTTCTTTCTGCAGGCTGCGCACCAGACCGCAGGAAGCGGTCAGGCCGCAGAGGCCCAGCTTGCCGCCCTCGGGCAGGACTTTGCCGCAGTACTGCTCGGCGGTCGGCACGCCCGGCTCGCCCATCCGCATCAGCTGGATCTCGGTGCCGGCGATCTCCTTCTCGGCCTGCACGAAGTAACGGCCATCGGCCCAGACAGCGCTCTCGGTCATGGTGACGACGAAGTTGGAGTTCTCGCCGTGGAAGCCGGAGAAGTAGGTCAGGGCAGTGTAGTGGTCGGGCATATACTCGCTGGCGTGCGGGTCTCCCACCGGGATGAGGTAGACGTCCACGCCGTTTGCCTTCATGGCCTCGCGCAGGGCGGCCAGACGCTCGGGAACGGTATTCATGCTCATGTCAAAAAGCCTTCTTTCTTTATTCTGCCGGAAAAACGTCCGGCGGCGATGGTTTGCTGTCCCTTATTGTATCATTCCGGGGCGCAGAATGCAATTCATGGGCGATGTTTTGACTTTTCGCGTTTTTCCGTGTATGCTAGGGTCGGAAGCTCTTTATAGAACGGAGGCGTTTTCATGGTATTTTCCATCATCATGCTCGTCTGCCTTATCGTCTGTGTTGGCATCGACTATCTGAGCCTGAAACGCATCGAGCGGAACGGCGCCCTACTGGGCGTCACGCTGCCGCAGAATGCCGCCGAGCTGCCCGAAGTGCAGGACATCGTACAGCGGTATCTGCGCCGGCTGCGCACCATCTGCCTGCTCTGTGCCGCTGTGAGTGTCGGGCTGTTTTTCGCGCCCAATTCGCTGTTTTATGTCACGGTCTGGGTCTATTTCTTTTTCGGAAGTCTGGCCCTGCCGTATCTGCCCTGTCTGTGGGGGAACCGCGCTCTGCAAAAACTGCGGGATGCCCACGGCTGGCCTGCCGCGCCCGAGGACGCCGCATGGAAATACGGTCTGCTCTATTATGACCCCGACGACAAGCGCATCTCCGTTCCCAAACGTATCGGCAAAGGAAGCGCTGTCAATCTCGCCACCCTCCGGGGTAAAATCGCTATGGCGGTCAATGTCATTGCAATCGTCAGCATTCTGCTGGTTGGGCCGGTGCTGGGCGTTCTCGACCACACCCCCGCAAGGCTGGAACTGCAAGTGTCGCCCACGGTAGAGCTGCAATCCTACCATGGAAAGACTCAGAAGTACACGATTCCCATAGACGACATCACCGAGGTTCAGGTTTATTCCTCCCTGCCGGAGGCCGGCCGGATACACGGCCTCGATTTGGAGCACTACTGGCAGGGTTCTTTTGTCATGGTACACGACGGCACCGTGCATCTCTGCCTCGACCCCACCGCCGGGAAGTTCCTCCGGGTGGAGACGGAAGACGGCATTTTCTGGTTCACCGGCGAGACGGACGAAAAGACTGAGAAAATCGCCGAATGGATTATTGAAGAGATGGGGCAGACTGCCGATTGACACCGCATTTTTTGCTCCCTGCCTGCTTGCGGGGAGCTTTTGTTTTGCCCCTGCCGCCCGAAAACGCAAGCAAATTGCAAAAAATGTTACAAATTTCTCATCAAAAAGGCCGGTTTGCCATTGACAGCCTTGTTATAATAGGAGTATAGGAATTTTACGGGTCAGCACTCAGCGGCCCGGACTGCTTGTAAGGCCCGACGGGCCTGCTGGGCAGCGCCTTTGCGGCGTCTGCATAAAAGAAAGAGGCATTTCAGACTATGACCAAGATCGATATTTTCTCCGGCTTCCTTGGCGCCGGTAAGACCACCCTTATCAAGAAGCTCATCAAAGAGTCCTTTGCAGGCCAGAAGGTCGTGCTTATCGAGAACGAGTTCGGCGAGATCGGCATCGACGGCGGCTTTTTGAAGGAGTCCGGCATCCAGATCAATGAGCTGAACGCCGGCTGCATCTGCTGCTCTCTGGTGGGCGATTTCCGCGCCGCTCTGCAGCAGGTGGTGGAGCAGTACCACCCCGACCGCATCGTCATCGAGCCCTCCGGCGTCGGCAAGCTGTCCGACGTGACCCGCGCTGTCGAGGGCGTGGCCGAGCATCTGGATGTTCAGCTGAGCAGCTTCGTCACCGTGGCCGACGTCAACAAGGTCAAGATGTATATGAAGAACTTCGGTGAGTTCTACGACGACCAGATCAGCCACGCAAGCTGCATCATCCTGAGCCGCACCCAGAACGCCACCGAGGAAAAGATCGCCGCCGCTGTGGCCATGCTGCGCGAGAAGAACCCCACCGCTACCATCGTCACCACCGCCTGGGACGCCCTGACCGGCGAGCAGATCCTCAAGGCCATGTCCACCAAGGACGACTTCAAGGCTGAGCTGATCGCTATGGCTGCCAAGGCCAACGCAGAGCACGCCCACGAGGACGAGGAAGAGGAGCACGAACACCATCATCACCACGACCACGATGATGACCATGATGAGCATTGCTGCTGCGGCCATCACCATGACCACGACGATGATGAAGACGAGCATGAGCATCATCACCACCACGACCATGATGACCACGACGAGCATTGCTGCTGCGGCCATCATCACCACCATCATCATGACCACGACGCCGATGAGGTCTTCACCAGCTGGGGCGTCGAGACGGCCAAGAAGTTCTCCAAGGCTGACATTGAGCACGCCCTCACCGAACTGGACACCGGCAATTACGGCATGATCCTCCGCTCCAAGGGCATCGTGGACGGCGGCGCAGACGGCTGGCTGGAGTTCGACTACGTTCCCGGCGAGTGGGAAGTCCGCGCACGCGGTGCAGACGTCGGCGGCAAGCTGGTGGTCATCGGCTCCAAGCTGGATGAAAAGGCCATCGCTGCACTGTTCGGCTGCTGATCGACCCTGAAAGGATAAAAGATTATGGCAAATGAGATCCCGGTTTACCTGTTTGTGGGCTTCCTCGAGAGCGGCAAGACCAAGTTCATTCAGGAGACCTTTGAAGACCCCAACTTCGACTCCGGCGACAAGACCCTTCTGCTGGTCTGCGAGGAGGGCGAAGAAGAGTACAATGAGAAGAAGTTCGCCTTCCCCGGCGTGACCCTCTACAACCTCGAGGACAAGGCCGAGCTGAACCCCCAGAACCTCGCAAAGCTGGCCAGGGAGGCCGACGCAGGCCGCGTGGTCATCGAGTACAACGGTATGTGGATGCTGCAGGATCTGGCAAACAATCTGCCCGAGAACTGGATCGTCTACCAGTGCATCGCCACCGCCGACGGCACCACCGCGCTGACCTACGCCCGCGACAACTCCATGCGCGCGCTGATGCTGGACAAGATCGCCCGCAGTGAGCTCATCGTCTTCAACCGCGCCGAGGCCGTCAACAACGACGCCGCCCGTCAGGAGCTGCACAAGCTGGTGCGTCAGGCATCCCGCAAGTGCGACATCGCCTACGAGTTCAAGGACGGCAGCGTGGCTTACGACGACATCCCCGACCCGCTGCCCTTCGACATCAACGCCCCGGTCATCGACATCCCGGACGACGATTACGGCATCTGGTATATGGACTGTCAGGACGAGCCCCAGAAGTACGCGGGCAAGACCGTCAAGTTCCTCGCACAGGTCTGCCAGACCAACCGTGCCGGCAAGAGCAGTTTCGTGCCGGGCCGGTTCGCCATGACCTGCTGCGTGCAGGACATCCAGTTCGTGGGCTTCCCCTGCAGCTACGACGGCTACAAGGCCCTCGAGCAGCGGGCATGGGTCAAAGTGACCGCAAAGGTCGGCTATAAGTTCCATAACATCTACCGCGGCAAAGGCCCGGTGCTCACCGCACTGTCGGTGGAGCCTGCCGAGAAGCCGCTGAACGATGTTGTCACCTTCTCCTAACTACAACATAACCAAGGAGGTCATGGCATGAAAGCAATCTTCCGCATTCTGGGTACTGCCGCCGCTGTGGCGGCCACCGGTGCCGCCATCGTCATCATGGACAAGCTCCTGAACGAGAAGGCCGCACCCATCATCGAATCCATCGAGTTCCCCGAGGAAGCCGAAAAGGACGACACAGAGGCCGCCAAGACCGCCGAGGCATACGCCGAGGGTGAGGCTAAGGCGGAGGCCGAAGCCGCCGCACCGGCAGAAGAGACCGCTCCCGCCGAGGAGCCCGCCGCCCCTGAGACGGAGGCAGCGCCCGCTGAGGCCGCAGAGCCTGTGACCCTGCCCGACCTGAGCGAAGAGCGCCCGGTCTGTGACCCCGAGGCTCCGAACCCGAACCCCGTGGAGGCCGGCCCCGCCGTCGCCCCCAAGGACGAAAACGGTAAGTTCGACCCGACTAAAATCGCCGACGTCTCTGACTTCGGCGACTGGGAAGAGCAGGGGTGCAAAGGGTAATTCCCGCTGATAGTAAAAATGCCATCGCGCTTAGGCACGATGGCATTTTTTATCGCTCGTAGTGAGTCCAGAGACTCAGAATTTTGATGGTCTTTTCTTCCTCATCGATCTGATAAACCATTCTGTGCTGTAAATTGATGCGGCGGCTGTATGCGCCGTTCAAATCTCCGACCAGTTTTTCATAGGACGGCGGTTTCTGGAAAGGGTCGTCCCGGATAATATCGATCAGAGCCTTCGCCTTATCTGCCAGATGTGCCGCTTTCAGTTTTGGAACATCCTTCGCTGCTGTTTTGGTGTAGACGATTTTATACATTTACCACTCCACCACATCTTCGTCCAGACATTCGTCCAGAGGCTGTTTCAGGCCGTCCATGATTTTTTCCCTCATGCCGGGTACTGAAACCAGATACAGCGTCTCCATCAGGCCGCTGTAATCTTCCGCGCTCAGCAGAACGGCATCGCCATCCTTCGTGCTGATGTTCAGCGGCTCGTTGTACTTGATGGTCTGCTCCACATAGTTGAACGCATTTTTGCGGAAATTGGTGATGTTCGTCGTGGTCATGTTATCGCCTCCTATGTACATAATAGCGTACATAAAATGAAATGTCAAGCCGTTTCAACGACTCTCTGCGATTTTTATATGGTTCACCACATTCTCAGAACTTCTACACAGAGTTCCAACGCTTTCCGCAGCGAATCCTTTCCCCAGTCACGGTCATCATGCTGCTCTGCATTTGCAAGGGAATCCGCTGTGTACAGAATTTGTCCAAAAGCTGCTCCGCGCTTTTTGGCGCAGGCCGCAAGGGCAGCACATTCCATTTCTACCGTTGCGCAGCCTTCGGCTTTCCGGTACGCCACCATATCCCTTGTTTCTCGGAAAAAGCCGTCTGTCGTCCATGTGATGCACTCACGGAAGGGAAGACCCAGCGCACGGAAGGTCTTTTCTATGGCCTGCACCGCTTCCGAGGCCGGTTCTGCATACCGGGCGGCAGGAAGATAGTGATAGGATGTGCCCTCATCCCGCAGCGCTTTGGTCGGGATAAGAAATTCGTTCTCTGCCATTTCGGTCAACACGCCGCACGAGCCTGCCGTAACAATTTTCCTGCACCCGCAAGCAATGAGACAATCCATAAACTGCGCCGCAGCGGGCGCTCCCAGTGGGGCTTGACAGAGGCAGAATTCTTCGCCGTCATTTTTTACAACATAAATCGGGTAGGTCTTTGTGATCGTTTCAAAATGCTCTGCAACTGCCGCGCCCGTCTCGGCGGCATAGGAGTCGATGGTGTCCCCCAGAAAAGCAAAGACGCATTTCTCCGGTAGAGTCAGCTGCTCCGCCCCGTGGTTGGGCTTTAATATCTCTGTCGAGGCGAAATCGTATTCCAAAATGGGAAATTCATTTTTCTGTATCATGCTTCACCTCGCGCGATCCGGTTCAGTCTTTCCTTGTCCAATACCTCTACCCCGCCGCGGTAGAGCTTCACGATGCCCTCACCGGCGAAGTATTTCAGCAGGCGGCTCACCACCTCGCGGGCGGAACCCATGTACTTTGCCATCTGGTCCTGGGTCAGGCGGACATCGTCGCCGCCGGTCTTGGCAAGCTCGTCCGCAAGGAAGATGGCCAGCCGCCGGTCGGCGCTCATGAAGAGGATCTGCTGCATCGTCCACATGGTGTCGGAGAAGCGCTCAGCGGTCATCTGGTAGGCGAAGCACCGCACCTCCACGTTCTGCTGCATGAGACTGCGGAAGACGCCTGCGCTGATGCAGTAGGCCTCGGTGTCCTCTTCGGCGTCGATGTAGAGGTCAAAGTTCACCGAGTCCATAACGCAGGAGGCGGAGAGGATGCAGATCTCACCGCCGAAGAGGCGGTAGAGGGTCACGTCCCGGCCATCGTCGGAGAGAAGATACGCCCGGAACTGGCCGGTGCGCAGCAGCAGGATGCCCACGCAGTTCTCCACCGGGCTGTGGACCCGCTCGCCCTTGCGATAGCGCACCGGGCGGGTGGTTCGGCAGAGCATCTCCTGCTGCTCGGCGGTCAGCTTGTCCCAGAAGGGGAAGGCACAGGCGAGACATTGGCGGTGCTCGTCGCATTTAGGGATAGGCAGGATCTCCGGCATCTTAAATCACCCCTTCCGCAGCGCTTTGGCGGCTTCGGTGCCTGCCAGAGCGCCCTCATAGACGGCCTTCGCCACCTGCAAAAGCCCGCCGGTGCAGTCTCCGGCGGCGTAGAGGCCGGGGACGGTGGTCTGCATTTTTTCATCTGTCACGATGCGGTCGTTCTCCACGGCGGCACCGATTTTCCGGGCCAGCGCCGTACTGCCCGCAACGCCCAGAGCTACAAACACACCCGCCAGCTCCACCACATCGCCGCCGGCCAGCTGGACGCCGGTGACTTTCTGCTCACCGAGGATGGCGTCGATTTTTTCAGGCCGGACAGCCACCTCCGGCGGAAACTCTGCCGCCAGCGGCGCTCCATTCAGCAGGAGGGTGACGCTGGCCGCCACCGGCAAAAGCGCCTGCACCTCATGCAGGGCGTATTCGCCGCTGCCTACCACGGCCACATCTTTGCCGCGATAGAAAAAGGCATCGCAGGTGGCGCAGTAGCTGACGCCGTGGCCCTCGAGGCCCGCCAGCCCCGGGATGCGGGGCGTCGCCCGCGAAGCACCTGTAGCGAGGATAACAGCGTCCGCCGGGTAATTTCCATCGAGGGTTTCTACAGTGAGTTTATTAGTATAGGTCAGACCCACGGCCTCGGTGGTCACGAATTTGACGCCCACAGCCTTGGCTCCCTCGATGCCCTGACGCTCCAATTCCGCACCCGAGATGGGGGCGGCGAAGCCGTAGTAGTTCTGGATAAGCTCCGCGCGGTCAAGCGCACCCGGCCCCCGGGTGAGGACGGTGGTGTCCACCCCCGCACGGGCAGTGTACAGCGCGGCGGACACCCCCGCCGGGCCGGAGCCGATGATGACGATGTTGGACATAGTGGGCCTCCTTATACTTCTTGTATTATCGTAAAATCCGTTACTTTCTTTGCGCGCCGACGGCGCGAGGCGGGTTTTATTCTTTCGGTCAAATGGCTTTGCGCTCCGCGCGGGGCAGAGCGCTCTTTCATTAAGGCTAATTGTTCTCTTTTGGTGCACAAAAGAGAACTTAGCTCTGCGCAACAGCGCTCTATACCTCTATTATACACCAAATCCCCCTGATTTCTGTGACCAAGTCCCAAAAGCCTCCATTTTCCGCCCGAGCGCCACTTTGCAAGGGCGGGCGAGTGTGTTATACTTTCTATGAATGCGATTCAATCTTCCTGATGGAGGCTTTTTTATGTCCACAAAGCAGCGTCTGCTTTTTATCACCACCGGCGGCACCATCGCCAGCGTCCGCACCCAGCAGGGCCTCAAGCCCGTGCTCACCAGCGAAGAGCTTCTGGCTCATCTGCCTGAGCTGAACGAGCTCTGCTGCCCCGACACGCTGGCCCTGTGCAGCATCGACAGCACCGACCTCGGCCCGGAGCACTGGCTGATGATGGCGAAGGCCGTACAGGAGAACTATGCCCTCTACGACGGCTTCATCATCTGCCACGGCACCGACACGCTGGCCTACTCGGCGGCGGCGCTGTCCTACCTCATCCAGAACGCCGACAAGCCCGTCATCCTCACCGGCGCACAGCAGCCCATCTCCAACGAGATCACCGACGCCAAGAAAAACCTTCGTGACAGCGTCATCTGCGCTCTCGACCCCGGCAGCCGGGGCGTCATGGTGGTGTTTGGCGGCCATGTCATCGCAGGCACCCGCGCCAAGAAGAACAAGACCATCAGCTACGACGCCTTTGCCTCGGTGAATTTCCCGGCGCTGGCACTGGTACAGGGCGACCGTCTGGTGCGGTATGTGCCTTCGCCCTGGCCCACCGGCCCTGTGGAGTTTGGCCGCTCGCTCAGCCCCCGCGTCTTCCTGCTCAAGCTGACGCCCGGCCTCAGCCCCGATTTAATCCCCGACATTTTCCGCCTCTACGACTGCGTCATCGTGGAGAGCTTCGGCGTAGGCGGCATCCCCCAGCGGCTGATGGACGCCTTCGCCGAGGGCCTCGGCGACTACGACAAGACCCACAAAGTGCTCATCCTCACCACCCAGGTCACTTACGAGGGCAGCGACGTGGGCATCTATGAGGTGGGCAAGCGGGTCAAGAACCGCTTCCGCTTCCTTGAGGCCCACGACATGACCATTGAGGCCGTCGTGACGAAGATCATGTGGCTGCTGGCGCAGGACTGCGACAGCTTCGACCAGCTGCAGCAGCGGTTCTACCGGCAGGTCAATTTTGATACGTTCTATCACTGAGGAGTGTGCAATGAAAAACGAACGTGAAAAAGCTTTATTTTTAGCACAACTAAAAGACTTTGCAAATACTCTGTCCGATAAGATTGCAGTAAACGATGAATGGACCGTCAAGGGCTTTATCGATATTTTCAAAAACATTTATACGATTTCTTCCGACACTAAAATCGTCTCCAAAATATTGGAGTTGCACTTATTCCCTCAGTTTCTAGCCTTTGCCGAACAGACTGGATATGACATCGAACTTGCAACTTATCAAAATTACTACCCGGATTTGACTTTTATCTCTAAAACCGACCCTTCCATCAAATTCGCTGTTGATTTGAAAACAACTTACCGGGAAGAAAAGCATCCCGATTTTTGCAATGGTTTTACACTAGGCTCTCATGGCAAATATTTTATTGATAGAACGAGTACAAAAAACATTCAATACCCTTATGGTGATTACAGTGGACACTTCTGTTTCGGAATCATTTATACCCGTGCAGTGCTGGACAAAAAGAATGAGACGCATACATATTCCATCGACGAGCTAAACGAGATTCCTTCTGTTATCCACGATTTTCTCTTTTTCGCAGAAGAAAAGTGGAAAATAGCAAGTGACAAGGTTGGCAGTGGTGATACTGCAAACATTGGAAGTATCGAAAAAATCGAGGATATTCTGAACGGCAATGGCGTATTTGCGAAAGCCGGTGAGGAATTGTTCGATGACTATTGGGCAAACTTTGGCAAGATCGAGATACCTGCTGGAGGCAAACGCAAAAAGCTCTCTTCTTTTTCCGAATACCTGCAGTACAGAGGGCTTCCTCTCGAATTAAACAACTGCAGGGCTTCCAGAAGGAGTGGGAAATGAACGAAAAGGTATTTGTTCCGCCCCTGAAAATCCAGGGCATCAAGACAAAACTCGTTCCTCTGATCCGGGAAAATGTGGTTCTGAGCAAGGATACCGTGTGGTATGAGCCATTTATGGGTTCTGGCGTTGTGGGTTTTAATATCGAGCCCGAGCGTGCGGTCTTTGCAGACGTCAACCCTCACATCATCAACTTTTATAACAGAATAAAAGATGGCTCTATCACCAGTGGAAGAGTCCGTGCATTTCTCGAAGCGGAAGGGAAGAAACTCGAGAATGGCGATGCCGATTATTACTATGAGGTTCGTGACCGATTCAACCAGCATCACGAACCTCTGGACTTTCTCTTTCTGAACCGTGCCTGCTTTAACGGGATGATGCGCTTCAATAAGGACTACAACTTCAATGTTCCATATGGGCACAAACCTCAGCGGTTTGCAAAGGCTTATATCACAAAAATCGTAAACCAGATCGCCCACATCGAAGAGCTTCTGAAAAACCATGAATGGGAGTTTTTATGTCAATCCTTTGAGGATACGATAAGTTCAGCGACCCATTCCGATTTCATATACTGCGACCCTCCGTATATTGGCCGTCATGTCGATTACTATGACAGTTGGGATGAAGAACTCGAAGTTGCTCTGCACGGCGCACTCGTTAAATCACAGTCCAATTTTATGCTGTCAACATGGCATCATAATGATTACCGTTCAAACGAATATATCGAGCAGGTGTGGAATGACTGCCAAATCATCACACGGGAACATTTTTATCATGTGGGTGCAAAAGAAAAGAACCGCAATCCTGTCGTAGAGGCACTTCTTACAAACTATGTCATTACCGGCACTCAAAATCAGCTCCGGCTTGAAAATGAACAGTTGTCTCTATTTAGCACTTCCGATACACTTCCAGAAAAAATAGCAAATTAAAAACGTCCTGTATTGCTGCAAAATCAATACAGGATGTTTTACATTTCTCAAAACACCATTTGCACCAGCAGCACATAGCACAGCGTGCCGCCGGCGATGGAAAACAGCGTCTGATGCTTCCACTTATGGAGCGCGACGGTCACGCCGATGGCAATGGCCTCCGGGATGCCGTGGCTGCCCGAGGTGAGGCTGACGCCCTTGAGGCAGTAGACGATGAGCATTCCGAAGATGGCGGCAGGCAGCACATGGCCCAGATACTCCACCACCTCAGGCACCTTGCCGCCCCGGGAGCCGAACACCAGAAAGGGCAGAAAGCGGGTGAGCATGGTCGCCGCCGCGCAGACGGCGATGGTCAGGATGAACTGGATATTGCTCATTTTGCCGCCTCGCTTTCTTTGGCCTCGATGGGGCGGCGGAACAGCAGCAGTGACACAAGGATGCAGACCATCGAGGGGATGAGAAAGCTTCCTGAGCCGAAGATGCGCAGGCAGACCAGCGGCGCGGCAATGCCGATGATGGCGCTGGCGTGCTGCTTTTCCTTTTCCCACTGGTTGAGGAAGATGACCACGAACATGGCCGTCATGACGAAATCGACGCCCTCGGTGCTGAAGGGCAGGACAGAGCCGAGGGCCGCGCCCATGGCCGCGCTGGCGACCCAGTAGATCTGGTCCAGCAGGGTGATGAAGAACATGAACCAGCCCTTATCCACGCCCTCGGGCGGCTCTGCCGAGCAGGTGATGGAGAAGGTCTCGTCGCTCATGGCGAAGATCATGTAGGCGCTGCGCAGGCCGTAGCCGCGGTAGCGCTGCAGCATGGTCAGGCCGTAGAAAAGATGCCGCGCCTGGATCATCAGCGCCATCAGAAAGGCCGACACCGGCGCAAAGCTGCCCAGAAGCAGCGACGCCAGCACGAATTCCAGCGAGCCGCCGTACACTACCGTACCCATCAGGGGCGGCAGCCAGACCGGCAGGCCCAGCGACTGCACATAGATGCCGTAGCCGAGGCCCAGCACCAAATATCCGGCAAACACCGGCAGCGTCTGAGGCGCTGCGGCCCGGAACGCGCGCCATACCGGCGCACGGCTCAAATTTGTTTCGTTTTGTTCCTGCATTCATTTCAACCCTCCAATACAGTAGTATAACAGGTTTATCTGCATTTGCAAGAACTATTTATAAAGCAAAGAGGGTTCTGTGCGGCCGCACAGAACCCTCT
>OIJI01000135.1_pt1 | contig 14171 bp, 10 predicted proteins | sample 1583481 | NCBI WGS metagenome assembly OIJI01 (sample SAMN02674698, study PRJEB24791) | human gut metagenome, SKBSTL036 | isolation source: stool | host: Homo sapiens | place: USA
CCGATCTGCCTACTTTTAATTTGAACTTCTGAATCGCTTTTTCAGAATCTACTCTTTCGATGATTCCACCAATGCTGCGAAGTTTCTCTTCGAATCTTTCATATCCTCTCTGGATATATACGATGTCATCTACAATTGTGATTCCATCCGCTGCAAGACCCGCGATGCAAAGTGCGGCTCCTGCACGAAGATCCGGTGCACTTACTCTTGCTCCGGAGAATTCTGCCACGCCTTCGATCGTTGCGGAATTGCCTTCTACCTTTACATTGGCTCCCATTCTTGCAAGCTCATCCAGATATTTGAAACGGTTTTCAAAAATACTCTCTGTAATGATACTTGTCCCCTTACATAAGGCCAGTGTCACGCCGATCTGCGGCTGCATATCTGTCGGGAATCCAGGATACGGAAGGGTCTTCACATGTGTGCTTGTAAGATCTCCCTTTGATACGACACGTACAGCATCGTCGAATTCTTCCACTTCACAGCCGATTTCTACCAGTTTTGCGATCGTAGCTTCCAAATGCTTCGGAATAACATTTAGTACCGTTACATCTCCCCTGGTAGCTGCTGCTGCGAACATGAATGTTCCTGCTTCAATCTGATCCGGGATCACAGAATATTCTGTGCTGTGGAGACGCTGTACACCACGGATCTTGATCACGTCTGTACCTGCTCCTCTGATGTTGGCTCCCATACTGTTCAGGAAGTTTGCAACGTCTACAACGTGCGGCTCTTTCGCAACATTTTCCAGAATGGTAAGTCCTTCTGCCATAGCTGCTGCCATCATAACATTGATGGTTGCTCCAACACTTACAACGTCAAAATAAATATGTTTTCCAACAAGGCGGTCTGCTTCTGCAACAATCTTGCCATGTTCGATATCTACATCTGCACCAAGTGCACGGAATCCTTTGAGATGCTGGTCAATTGGTCTGCTTCCGATATTGCATCCTCCCGGAAGTGCAACTTCGGCACGTCTGTACTTTCCAAGTAATGCTCCGAGAAGATAGTACGAAGCACGGATTTTCTTAATGTAATCATACTCGATATCTACATTCTTAATGCTGGCTCCGTTAATCTTCACTGTATGACGGTCAACACGATGTACCTGTGCTCCAATCCCCTCGATTGCGTCAATCAGTACGTTAATGTCATTTACATCCGGTAAGTTATCGATCAATACAGTTTCATCTGTCATGATTGCTGCCGCAAGAATTGCAAGTGCTGCATTCTTCGCACCACCGATTTCCACTTCTCCCACAAGCGGATGACCGCCCTTAATAATATACTGTTCCATCAATTACACCTCATTAATATTTATATAAATCTCTATCTACAATAAATCCATTCTTAATCTGCTATTCTATCTTTCTGCAAATCTGTTTCAATTATCTAATTCTAAATATCTCTAAATCTAATTTTTCTAAAATTCGTGCATAAATTTCTGCATCACAATATAACCCCTAAAAAGGGTTCGCGCCTATTATAGCACAAATTTTCCAATTGTAAAATATTTTTTACAGTTATGTAATTTTATTGTAACATATTCCAATTGTTCTATCTATACTTGTGCACTTTTACTCCCCTAATGCATCTAATACCGATTCAATCGTATCTTCCAGCTTCTGATTATCTTCACACACTGTAATATCTGCATACTTTTCAAAAAGCTTTACTCTTTCATCATACAGATCTTTGAGCGTCTGTCCGTCACGCAATACCACTCCACGGCCTTTGGCATTTTTAAGTCTGCTGTTTATTGTCTCAAAGGATGCCTGTAAATATACGACTTTGCCGATTTCTTTATAATGTTTCATCGCATTTTCACAATATACTACGCTGCCTCCCGGCGAGATAACGGTACGTTCCGCTTTCACCTGTGCATTGACCCGGTCTTCTACTTTCAGGAAGCCATCCGGTCCAACGTCAGCAATAATATCTTTCAGAAGTTTCCCTTCTGATTCCTGAATCAGAATATCTGTGTCTACAAATCTGTATCCCAGTCTCTTTGCAATTACCACACCAACTGTACTTTTCCCGACTGCCGGCATTCCGATAAAAATAATGTTATTATCTGCCATGATGTGCCCTCCTGTATGTTATGTTCTGATTTTTTCTTTCATTTGAAAACTATAATTATCACCGCACAGTATAACATACAAGAGGGCGAAGTGGAAGTTTTTTTCCAGATGCCCTCTTGTAGATCAATATATTTTTTTACGTATCTCTCTATGTTCCACACGTCTCCTGCAAAGTTCCTGATATGTCATAACCTCGATCAGATCCATAAGCCAGGCACCCGGGTTCTCTTCTTCCTTCTCCGCCTTATCATAGATCCTGCGGCACATCAGACGAAGCTGCAGGCGGTCCGGATATTCATCATACATCATACTTCCGTCATATTCCATTCTGTCACATTCCTCTTCCATATAAGGAAGTACTCTCTTCGCCGTATCCGGGTAAATGCTTTTCATATAGTCATAGTCTCTTCTCGCATTCCGGTCATCATTATACAGCAGCGGAACCGGATAAGCCATATAGAACGGTAATTTGTTCTCCATAATCCTGATTGCTCCTTGGCGGTTCTATCTGTATTAAGATATGCACGGGAACATCAATCGGTGAATGAGAAACTATCTCTTCTAATTGAATGTTATCTCATATTTTTCAATATTAACGGTTGCCGCTTCATCACTAGTAAATATAATTTCATTTGCTTCCAATGGCGTAGGAATGACCACACTTGCCGTCTGCTCTCCATCATTAATAAATAATTCTACAGAATATCTGTCCATGATAAAATGTAGTTTCGGCGCATGATGTTTTTCCGCAATTTCTATCTTTCTCACACAGACAACATCCGCATTTACACCACTGTAGGTCCGGTCAATTTCAATCTGATGTTTTTCCGGATAATATGTAAATGTTGTTGTATATTCTTCATTATGTGCCACATCTACCTTGAACTCCCGGCCTTCTACATTCGTAAGTTCTACCGTCATGTCAATCACCCGGCCATTGATACCATCCAAAGACATCTGTCCGCTAATTTTCTGTTCTGTATAGATGATTGGATTTTTCTTATACTTTTCCAGTTCTCTCACCGGACTTTGCCAGATTTTCCCATCTTTGATTTTTAATTCTCTTGGGAGTGTCATCATTCCCTGCCATTTCTGTCCTTTTGTCATGACACGTGCATCCCACGACTTCATCCATGCGACCATGATCCGCCTGCCATCCGGAAGCTCTGTTGTCTGTGGTGCATAAAAGTCCAGTCCATAATCTAGGCTTCTCTTTTTCTCCCATGCAAAATCCGATATTTCTTTTTCTGCATCTCCAATAATATAAATGGAATTATGACCGTTATGAAATTCGTACTTTTGAGCATGCATATTCTGCGGAGAACAAATGATTACAGGATACCCGTCTACTTCCAGATAATCCGGACACTCTAACATATCTCCATTCTTTCCGTCATTTCTCAAAAGGACTTTTTCATACCGCCAGTTTTTATAGTCCTCACTGCTAAATAAGACTATTTGCCCACAATTTTCCTCATAGCGATTGCCTACAACGCAATAATATCTGCCATCCTTTTTCCATATCTTCGGATCACGGAAGTCTTTTCTGTCAAATTTCTCCGGCATGATATCTCCTTTTATAACTGGATTATCCCGCCATTTTTCATAAGTCTTCCCATCTCCAATGGCAATGCACTGATTCTGGATTTCTTTTCCGTCTTTCTGGCTTACTCCTGTATAAAGCAGCACATGCTTTCCATCAGCTTCTACTGCACTTCCCGAGAAACATCCAATGTGATCATAATCCTGATCAGGTGCCATAGCTACCGGATATGCTTCCCATTTTACCATATCTTCGGTCACTTGATGCCCCCAGTGCATCGGTCCCCATTCTGTTTTATATGGATAGAACTGATAGAACAAATGTACTTTTCCCTGGTATACAGAGAAACCATTCGGGTCATTCATCCATCCTGTTTCCGGTGTCACATGGAATAATGGTTTTTCTTTTTCATCTATGTAATTCTGTCTGATATATTCATTGGCTTTTTCAAGCATACGTTCTTCCTCTTCTATTCTAAATCATTCTGCTCCGATTACCTGCTCTGTTTCCTTATCAAAGAAATGCATCTTATGTGGCATAAAGGTAAATTCCACCTCATCTCCCACCTGGCTTACTTCATATTTTGATACTCTTGCAATCGTTACGCTTCCTCCGAAGTCAAAATACAGATTATTCTCATTTCCCATAATCTCCGTATTGTCAATAACTGCTTTCTGATGACTTCCATAAACGTCCAGATTAGTTATATCGAACTTGATATCTTCTCCTCTGATTCCCATGATAACTTCTGAATATCCTGCAATACGTTTTGCAATTGCTTCCGGAAGTTCCACTGTATTGCCATCTGCAAATATCAATTTCTTTCCGTCTACTTTCACATCATAAAAATTCATCTGCGGAGATCCTATAAATCCCGCAACAAATTTATTCACCGGATGCTCATACAGATCCATTGGTTTACCAACCTGCTGGATCACTCCATCTTTCATGATTACTATGCGGTCTGCCATTGTCATGGCTTCTACCTGGTCATGCGTGACATAGATGGTTGTACTTCCAAGATTTCTGTGTAACTTACTGATCTCATTTCTCATGCTGACACGCAGTTTTGCATCCAGGTTAGAAAGTGGCTCATCCATCAGAAAGACTTTCTGGTCTTTTACAATCGCTCTTCCAAGTGCCACTCTCTGTCTTTGTCCACCTGATAAATTCTTAGGCTTACGGTAACGATATTCTTCGAGTCCCAGGATATCAATTGCCCAGTCTACTTTTTTCTTGATCTCATCTGCCGGAACCTTCATGTTCTTCAATCCATAAGAAATATTTTTTTCTACCGTCATATGTGGATACAGTGCATAGTTCTGGAACACCATAGAGATTCCTCGATCCGCCGGTGCAACCTCATTCACACGTTTTCCATCAATAAAAAGGTCTCCACTTGTAATCTCTTCAAATCCTGCGATCATTCGGAGTGTTGTGGATTTACCGCATCCGGATGGTCCTACAAATGCGATAAATTCTTTTTCTTCTATATCTAAGTTAAAGTCTGTCACGGAATTCTTATCGTTTCCTGCATATTTTTTACATATATTTTTAAATTCGATAAAGCTCATCTTTTAGCCCTCCTTGGAACCTGTTGATATTACACCCTCTACGATCTGTTTTGAGAAGAGTGAATAGATAATAATGACCGGAATTGTTACCATTGTGATAACTGCAAGGGTCTGTCCTGTTGTTGTGTTATCATTTGATGTAATCGCATTCAGACCAATCTGTGCTGTCAGAAGATCACTGGATGTAAATACAAGTGACGGCCACAGATAATCATTCCATACATTCAGGAATGTAAATACACTAACCGTTGCCACTACACTCTTTGACATTGGAAGAACCATAGTAAAAAAGTATTTTACCGGTCCACAGTGATCTAACTGTGCTGCCTCATATACATCATCCGGAAGTCCCAGGAATACCTGACGGAACAGGAAAATGTTAAACGGATTCACGATCATTGGAAGTACATATCCAAGCACCGTATTCAGAAGTCCAAGTTTTGCAATGATCAGGAAATGTATCGTAATGATCGTCTCCATCGGTACGATCATCAGAAGCATAATGATCAGAAGCCAGCGTTCTCTGAATGGAAAATTAATCTTAGCCAATGCATATCCTGCCAGTCCATTTACAATTACACCAAGTACGATCAATATTGCTGCATAGAACAAAGTATTACACATATATCGTACAAATCCTGTATTTGTTAATACAGATACATAATTTTCAAAGAAATTGCCGTTCAATGCCGGTGGAATGAATGCCGCCATACTGTTCATATCAGCAGTGATTGCCGCGTCTGGTTTGAATGAGTTTGCCAGCATCCAGATAACCGGAAACAGGAACAACAATGATACGATCAGAAGTACGACCGTCAGTATCCAATTATTTCTTTTTTGCTTTTTTGTTAACATTCTGATCCTCCTTATCTCTTGTTGCGATTGTCTGGATCACGGTCAGTATCATTACAAAGAATGCGAATACAATAGCCATTGTAGATGCCAGTCCAATTTCCCAGTTAACAGTACCTGTTTCATATATATCATACACAACCGTATACGTTGAATTCGATGGTCCTCCTCCGGTCATAACCATTGGCTGTACCAACATACGGAATGCTCCGATCGTAATCGTAATTAAAACGAACACACACAATGGTTTCAATTCCGGCAGGGTAATGTCCTTGAATTTCTGCCACGGTGTTGCATGGTCCATCTCGGCCGCTTCATAAAGTGCCGGATTGATTGCCTGGATTCCTCCCAGGAAGATGATCATCTGATATCCCATTCCCTGCCATGCACTCATGATCGCGATGGATGGAAGTGCCTGACTGGCACTGTTGATGAATGGCTGTGCATCAATTCCAAAGAAAGAAAGGATTGCATTCATAATTCCTTCCGGGCTGTAGATCTGGATCCACAGTGTTGACACAACAGCAAGTGACATGACCACCGGAACAAAGAATGCTACTTTGAAATACTTCTTACAATGCGTCACTTTATTAATCAGAAGTGCCAGCACAAGCGCTCCAATTCCCTGCAGCGGAACAATAATGATCACAAACTTTACGGTATTAAAAAATGCCTGTGAAAACACATCATCTTTAAAAATCTGAATATAGTTGTCCAGTCCGACAAAATGCGTCAGTCCCGGATTTAAAGCAAAGAAATCAGTAAAACTGAAAATCAATGTCAGGATCATCGGCAGGAATAAAAATATCGTAAGTAACACAAGTGCCGGTCCAAAAAACGCCATTCCCATAATGGATTCTGTTCTTTTCTTCATTATTTCATCACATAACGCTTTAATTTTGCGTTAATCCTTTCTACAGATTTATCCAGTTCTGTCTTCGCATCATTATCGGTAAGTACCGAATTTTCCAATACTTCCTGTACCGATGCACTAACCTGTGGATATACAGGTGTTTTTGATCTTGGATGTCCATATTTACTCAGCTGATGATATAAGGCTTTATAATTCTCATCTTCTTCAAAAATCGGACTGCTCTCAAACGCTTCATATGTAGATGGGAAACTCTTACTTTCATCCCACAGACGCTTTCCACTTTCTACACCACTCATCCACTGTACCAGCTTTGTCGCACCTTTTAGTTTCTTCGTCTTTGATGATGCCGCAAATGCCCAGGAACCGGTTGGTGTATATCTTCCGCCATCCCAGTTATCGGATACTACATATGGTGCAACTCCAAGGTTTACATCCGGATAGTTATTATAGATTGTATTTACTTCCCATGCCCCGTCGAACTTAAATGCTGCTCTTCCGCTTTCGAACAGGTCTGTGATCTGTACTTTAGACATATATCCATTATCCAAAAACGATTTAAAATAATTCACTGTTTCCAGATTCTCTTTTGAATTGAATACACCGTTCACCTTCAGTCCATCTTTATTTACAAAGTCACCGCCATTTGACCAGAAAAACGGTGCATAATAATAAATCGTAGCTTCTCCTGTCGGGAAAGTCATATCCAGCGCATAACCTTTTTTCTTCTCTACTACCGGCTGTACTTTCTTTAACACCTCTGTGAATTCACTCCATGTCCATGGGTGATCTGCATCTGGAACTTCTACACCTGCTTCTGCGAGAATATCTTTGTTATAATAAAGTCCCACGCTGGATTCCATTGCTCCAAGCGCATAGAGCTTGTTATTATACGTTCCCTGCTGAATAATGGAATCCAGATACACGCTCTTTTCTTCGTCTGTTAATTTTGCAAGCGGCTGGATAATTCCGTTCTCTGCATATGCCGCTATATTAGGGCCATCAACAGTAAGCACATCCGGCAGATCTCCTGACATCACGGATGCATTGATCTTATCCGAATAGCCTCCACCACTGTCATTTCGTGGAATAAATTCAATATCTGCAAAATATTTTCCATCATATTTCTTATTAAATGCATCTACAGATTTCCTGTAGCACTGTCCTTCTTCTGTGTCTTCGATTGAATGTACCCAGATAGAAAGATATTCTTCGCCTTTGTCATATCCCTTTACTTCTCCTGGTTGCGGCTGTTTATCTCCACACCCCGTCAATGCCATTGCAAAGAATGCTGCCAGCAGTACCCCTACTGTTCGTTTCTTCATAGCTTTCTCCTTTCAGATTCACGATTGCGTAACCAGTTAAGTAACCGGTTACTTTATATATTCATAATACTATCCAGGATCTTACTTGTCAATAGATTTCAAAGAAAAAGTTACCGGTTACTTAACTAGTTATTTTTTGTTTGATTTTTTTCAATGCACTTGCTATACTGATAATATACATTATAAGGAAGAGGATTTACATGAAACAGAAAAAAGTAACTTTTGCAGATATAGCCGCTTATACAGGCTTTTCAAAAACTACCATTTCCAGATATTTTAATAATCCGGATTCTCTGACTCTTGAAAATCAGGAAAAAATCGCTCATGCACTGGATGTCCTTGGATACCAGGAAAATAAGCTCGCCAAAGTACTGGCTAATGGAAAAAGTGAATTTGTTGGAATTATCATCCCCAACCTGTATCTTCACTATTACTCTGAGATGTTAAACCAGTTACTTTCTACTTACGAAAAGTATAATTATAAATTTCTTGTATTCATTGGAAATAATAAAAAAGAGATTGAAGAAAAATATATTCATGAACTGATGGCTTATAAGATTGAGGGACTTATTGTCTTAAGCAATACCATTTCGTCTGAAGAACTTGCTTCTTATAAACTCCCGGTTGTCACGATTGAGCGGGAATGTGACCATGTCTGTAGCGTGTCTACAGACAACTATCTGGGTGGTGTTCAGGCAACCAGCTTATTGATACGCAATAAATGTGATGTTATTTTACACATCAATTCCATATTCCCAGATACACTTCCAACCTATGGACGTATCCGGGGATTCGAAGATATCTGTAACGAACACCATGTCGTTCACGAATTAATCCAAAGAAATCTTGGAAACACTTATCAGGAAACCCTGACTCAACTAAAAAACATATTTAACGAAATTGAAGAAAAATATCCCTCACAAAAAAAGGGGGTCTTTCTTGCAAATGACACTTATGCCAGTATGTTCCTGAATCTGATATTTCAAAAATACGGGAAACTCCCGAAAGACTATCAGATTGTCGGATTCGATGATTCTCCTATTGCAAGCGAAGCTATCCTTCCAATCACAACCGTTGGACAGCAGATTGAGAAAATTGCACAGACTGCCATGGAGCTTCTGGTTCTCCAGATGAATGAAATGAAAAAAAGAAAACCAACTCCTTTAAAAGAGCCGGTTCATAAGCAGATTACGCCTGTATTGATCCGACGTGATACTACGGAATAATACCGGTAGTGAGCAAATGATAAATTCCCTGAAGTTTTATTATTCACTTCAGGGAATTCTTTTGACAAATTCTATATTTGGCTTTTTAATTTCTCAACCACTTTTTGAATTATGTTTATATCTTCTTCTAATTCATCTGCTATCTGTTCTGTTGATTTTCCTTTTTTCAATTTCTTCTTTATTATTTTTTCTAAGAGTATCCGCTTTCCAATTTCGATTCCATCCTGTCTTCCAATCTCGATTCCATCCTGTCTTCCAATCTCGATTCCATCCTGTCTTCCAGCCTCATACTCTGCTTTCCGCAGTTTCTTTTCTTCAAACTCTTTGTCATATTCATAGATGCTCACTTTGATCACCTCAGTCTTATTCTTCAATAAAAACTCTGCCAGGATTCCTTCTTCTATGCATTCGTCAACTGCTCTCGTAACTGCTTCTTCTAAAGAGACATCCTGTTTCGCCGCATATTTTCTTACTCTGGCGACATACTGTGCATATTCCTTTAATGTTCTACAATGTTCCATCAAATCCGAACTGTGGCCATCATTCACATTCAGCATAGTCACTCTTAACTCCAGATCTGGATTTTCTGTTGGATTCTCGTATGCAGAAGATAATCGGAACTCACTACGATCTTCTACTTCTTTTGTTCCATTATAAAATACTAAAAATCTTGGCGTTGGTATCTTTTGTATCACAGTTGAATATAATGATTTCCGAACCACTAATCGTTGATACTCATCCGCAATATAAAACAAATTTCTAAGTGGAATATTCGGATTATACGTTGACTGATGTTCATATAAATATAAATTCATATCCATGATAAACGCCAGATCATTTTTCATTCCCATATAAATCGCATTTTCCAATGTAACAACTTGCAACTTTTCCGGATCTGTGTACTCTCTTCCATTCACCGCATTGTACAATGATAACAAATTCTCTTTGTTATGATACAACATTCTAAAAATTGTATCTTTGTACATCCTTTTTGCCTTTAGCTGCCGGTTATTTACCTGATACTTCTTGCTCCGTCTCTTTTGATTCTTTCTTTTCGCCATATTCAGTTTCCTCCTGTATGCAGGAGGATGTCTTTTTACTCTTTCAGTCATCTCCTGCTTTTTTACAATTGATTGGTATGAAAGCATAGATTTCTGAAATAAAATTAGATTATAGATGGTATATGTCCGTTTTTATATACCGTTGATTTTTTTGAAATATGCTTTGGTACATATTAACATATCAATAAATATTAATCAATGTATTTTTTACTATTTCCTTTTTTGATAATGTTAATCACCTTAGCAATAAGGTATTACAAAATAATATTTTTTTCTTGTTTCAATTCTGTATACAGAACTTTTTGTATCCCATGAAACATAATATAATCCCGGAATAATTTTTTGCGTATCAACATCCACTATTTGCTTTTGTGTTTCTTCATTCTTTTGATATACTATTTCTTTTTTAACTTTTGGAGCAGACCATCCAAAATATACAATATAAATACGTGTACCATTTTCACATTTATGCCGGCGTGCTGGTCCTAACTCGTATAATTCATCAAAAGAATTTACACCCTGTCTCGTTACTAATCCATCTTTCATGAAGGCAATTGGTCCATATATATACAAAAATACGATTCCAATTATGAGCAAACATAATATTTTGATTTTATTATTCTTTGGCATATTATACCTCCTGAAATAGAGTAGCCTTTTACATCTGAAGTAAACGCATTGGTAAATATAGATACAGTGCAGATACTAGAATTTATCTGTGTGTTTCTAGAATAACATGCCTGATTTTTATTTTCAATGCGCAGTTTAGAAATGCTAAATTTTTGTGAATCTGGTGAATTTTCTACAACTCTTTCATCTTTCCAAGAATCTCCTGATAAAATGATTCTTGATTTCTATTCTTTTCCAAATCTTCCAATATCACACCATCTTTCAGCAGAATTAACCGGCTGCAATAGCTTGCCATCTGTGGGTCATGTGTAACCATAATGATTGTCTTTCCCATATGTTCATTAATATCCTTCAATGCATCAATCACGATTTTTCCAGACTTTGAATCAAGGTTTCCTGTAGGCTCATCTGCGAAAATAATCTCTGGATCATTTATTAATGCTCTGCAAATTGCAACTCTCTGCCTTTCACCTCCTGACAGTTCGGCCGGCATCTTTTTTTCCAAAGTCCTAATTCCGAATTTATCCATTAACCCTCTCGCTCGTTCCTTTTTGGAATCATCTACTGTTTTGCTGATATAGAAAGGCAACATAATGTTTTCAAAAACATCTAAACTATCCATCAAATAAAATTCCTGAAATACGAAGCCTAATTCTTCTCTTCGTATTCTCGCAAGTTCTTTATCTGACAGTTTTGATATTTCATCTTTCTTGTATAAAAGTGCCCCATCTGTTACAGATTCAATGAGTCCCAGAATTTTCAAAAGTGTCGTCTTTCCACTTCCTGATTTTCCCATAATTCCTACAAATTCGCCATCCTGTACATTCAAATTAATACCCTTTAACACTTTAAACTTACCGTAACTTTTCACAATTTTCTCTCCGCTGATCACTTCCATATCTTTTCCCTTCTTTCACTCTGAATTTGCTGATTAGCAAGTCTCCATCCATACTCTCTCAATAAGATAATGTACCCGGCCTGGAATAATAACAGTGCAAAAAATGTTATCAATACCTGTTTTTTCAAGAGCCAATCAACGTTCCATGTAATATAACTCAAAGCACCACCACTTATTACAATCGAAAGTATAAATGCGATACATAAAGAAAGCGAAAGTTCCTTTTTCACATTTTTCTTTATTTCTTTGGTCTCCATGCCTATTTTTTTCAAGAATCCATATTTCATACTTACATTAGAAATGTCTGACCATATTTTTATAGATAAAATCATTATTCCACTAATAATCAAAAATGCACCAATACAAATGTAAAAGATAAGAGTTGTCAGGTCATCCTGTCTGTCTTCTTTCATCAATGAGCCTTTATAAAAACCAATTATCTCATATTTCTTTTCACATACTTTTAATTTGCCCTCATCAATCGCCGTCTCTTTTTCTGTTTGCTGCGTCATAATAACCGTATTCTTTTTCTGCAAAGATCTAAGCATATCAAAATCACTATTATTCATAACCAGAATTCGTATAATATCCGACTGTTGAGCAACAAATAAAACTTCTTTCACTTCTTTTTTTATCGCAAATTTACGCATTCCTGTTGCTGTTTTTAAATAAACATGTTTATCCTGAAACATGTTTTCATCGTCTTGTTTTGATTTTTCCAGAACTGCCTTTACCTCTCCCTGTTTGATATGCTCTTTCTTATTCTTTGTAAGTTTGTTATAGGAATCCTCCGAAATACCTACATATTCCCCTCCATCATTGCTTATGAGCGGAATATACGCATATTCATCTATTTTTTCATCTGGTTCTTTTATAACCTTATGAATTTCGTCTGTATATTTTTCTTCTGTCATACATACATAATTATATGGATATTTCCATAAATACTCGGAAGAAAGATTACCGTATTCTATAATATTGATATTTACAATCACCCATACAAATACATTAATAATAAAAACAATTAAAATTATATTTTTATTTTCTGAAAATCTGTGATACAACGTTTTTAGCGTAAGAATATGTCTGTCATACCATTTTTCTTTCTTTTTCACCCATCGCAATATAACATTTCCCAAATAAGTAAACCAAAGATATAATCCGGTCAGCGAAAAAAGAACTCCATATTTTATACGTGGATATGTCATAGGAACCTTCGAAAAAAGAATAATTGCAAACACAAAACAGATCAGCCCTGCAATCGCACCTATCACGCTTGCTTTAACAGACGGAACCGTCCCCCTTTTCTGTTCCGTATTCAAAAGCGAAGCCAGTGAATTGTTTTGAATTTTTATTATATTCATGATTACTGCAATGCACAAAATAACACACATATAAAAACATGTACTTCCAATATTCTTTAGAAACCAGCATGGATCTTGAACTGTTTGAATCTCTTCTTTTCTGAATATAGACTGAAGAAGAATTACAAAAGGCGTTCCCACTACACACCCAATCAGCCACGAAATACCACATATAATCCCATATTCCAGAATTATCATCCGGATAATATCTTTCTTTTCTTCTCCGAATACCATAAACATTCCATAATCTTTGATTCTTATCCGGCTATAATTGCTTACTGTATAGCTAATCAAAATCAGGCCAATAAACAGCAATATATACATGTACGTTTGAATCGCAACTCCTTGTTGCGACCGAACTCTTTCTTCCATACTCATCGTTCCAAGAACCAATTCTTTAACTCCAAGAAACACGAATAATATAATTGCAGTTAAAATAGTACTCATAAAACATACAATACTATTACGCACATTCTTTTTTAATATTTTCAGTAATACTTTCATATACTATTCCTTTAAAGGAAAATGTTTTCCCATCTTTTGTCATCTATTCTCAACTTTTATCTGTTCTTCTGCCGGTCTGTTCCTTCTTGCCCCAACCAGATACAGAATTGCTGGACCAAAATTAACAATAATTCCAATAATTAAAATTGGGAAATCTGACGTTTTCAAAAAAGCTTTTCCATTATCTATTGCAATAATAATTTCATTGCAATACATTAACAAATTAACACCCATATAGATAA
>OIJI01000143.1_pt1 | contig 13371 bp, 5 predicted proteins | sample 1583481 | NCBI WGS metagenome assembly OIJI01 (sample SAMN02674698, study PRJEB24791) | human gut metagenome, SKBSTL036 | isolation source: stool | host: Homo sapiens | place: USA
TAAATGGAATTGTATTAGCTAACTATCTTGGTTTTGAATTTATTGATGCTAGTGAAGTTATCTTTATTGATGAACATGGTAATTATGATCAAGAAATGACTGATCCAGTTTTATCTAAACGTTTAAGTAACGTTAAAAATGCCGTTATTCCAGGTTTTTATGGTTCTGCTAATGATGGCAGCAAAACAATCAAAACATTTTCCCGTGGAGGAAGTGATGTAACTGGTTCAATCGTTGCAAGAAATGGTCATGTTGATTTATATGAAAACTGGACTGATGTTTCTGGTTTCTTGATTGCTGATCCGCGAATTGTTAAAGATCCTGATACTATTGGTACAATTACATACAAAGAATTACGTGAATTATCTTATATGGGAGCAAGTGTTCTTCATGAGAATTCTATTTTCCCAATTCGTAATGAAGGAATTCCAATTCAAATAAAAAATACTAATCGTCCTGAAGATGAAGGAACATTGATCGTTGAAACAACTTGTCATAAACCAGATCATGTTATTACCGGAATCGCCGGTAAAAAGGGATTTGCTACAATCATGATTGAAAAAGATATGATGAATAGTGAAATTGGTTTTGGTCGTAAAGTACTACAAGTATTAGAAGATAATGATTTATCATTTGAATTTTGTCAATTAGGAACAATTAATACTGGAATAACTTACCAAAATTGTATAGGATATGGACAGTATTCGGAAGCAATAAAGTCATTAGCAGATGAACTGGAACCCAAAATAAAAGATAATACATGGGGATATCTATGTGTTTCATTTACACGAAAAAGTTTTTTTAGTACGTCAGCAAGTGCAACCAATTGTTATTATGATAAAGAAAATATGCCAGACATTAAAATCATGTCTGAATATATTACAAATAGAGATAATAATAAAGAGTTTCCTAATTATGCTGATTTTGGCAAAACTACGTCTGAAATGAAAAACCAGGGAACTTATGAAGGGTTTGACTTTAATAAAAAATGGACTATTTCCCCAGAAGATAATAATGGCTATCCATATTATAATCCACAAACCGAAGAAATAACTCTTAAAGTTCAGGCTTCCACTGAACCTAAAGTATGGAGTACAAGCGTACCCAGAGATTATAATCGTTTTGTTGATTATGCTAAAAATTATCATTTCCCATATCAAGTAGATATTATAAATGGTGAAAAAAAGAATATTTACGATGACGGTAATAATAATGTTGTAAATGTGATAGGTGTAAAATTTACAGATTTAACTGATGAACAACAATCTATTATTGAAAAATATGGTATAGAAGTAGTTTTGCCATCTGATGATGTAAAGAAAGATATAAAATCTGCTACAATTGATACGAGTTTTTTAGGCGAACGTCCATTAAGCGTAGAATGGATTAATATGCCTATTTTGAAATTTAAAGATGGAAAAGAAGCACAAGCAGAAGAAGATGGGTATAGTTTCAAAGTTGAAGTAGTTGACGGTACTGGTGAAGTTGTAGACAATGGAGCTAAGGGAAACTCAAGTAATCCAAGTAATTGGCCATCTTACTATGAAAAAGCTAAAAAGGCTTGTAACATTATTATGAACTATTGCCAAAATAAAAATGCCTTTGGATCTAAAGAATCCCCATCCTATGAAAATACAGATATTTGGGCCATTTTTACAGCAGCTAGATGCGGCTATATTCCATATGGAGATACAAATTATTTTGACAAATGGTTTGCAAATACCAAAGAGTATTTGCAGTTACTTAAAAATCAGGGAACTGATGTTTCTCAATGGAAGACAACAGAACTTTCAAAATTAATTTTAGCTATTGAAGCTATTGGATATGATCCAAGGGACATTTCGTCTGTAGACCTTCTTTCGGCAGTTGGATCAAGAAAAAGCACAGAACTTACTTATACAACTGTATATGCTATTAATGCAATAAAAGCAGGTGGGTATACCGCTGACACTTTTAAAGATACAGAACTTAACCAATGGGCACATGATACAGCAAAAGCTTTGTCAAATGCCGAAGACAAAATTTTTGCAAATGCCGACAATACCATGGGATGGCAGCCACTTATTTTCTGGTACAAAAAGCCTGATTACGATGATGTAACAGAAGCTGTAGACAAGGCATTACATAAGCTTCCAGCAATTGCACAACGTTCAACAGGTTCATTCTGTACACCAGGATTTGAAACAGGATGTATGTCTTATGGAAACAACGCATGGAATGATGCACAGGCAATGCTTTTTGCAGGAACGTTTGGTGTAAATGTTTTAGATTCTTCCAGTGGATATACTAAGAATGGAAACAATATTCTTGATGCATTCTTTGATCTGGTAGATGTAGATGGTGTTTTTGACGGAAGTATTCATGGATTCACAAATTATGATGTTCCGCAGATTGCACGTGGTCTGGATGCATTTATCAGACAATATGAAAAAACATCCAGCTTCTGGGAATTTACAGACGTAACTGTTCCAACAAAAAAAGTTAACAACATGATCCTTGCCCTTAACGATGACAGTACGAAAAAGCAGATCAAAGAAGCGAGAGACGCTTACGAAGCATTAGACGAAACTCACAAGGCAATCTTTAACAAGGATACACTTAGAAAGCTTCTTGCAGCAGAGACTGGTTCAGGTAATTCTATTGAAAAAGCTATGGCAGCCATTAATGCGATTCCGGCAGCGGATAAGCTGACACTGGATGACAAGGCGGCTGTAGAGAAGGCAAGAACTCTTTATGATTCACTGAATGATGAAGAGAAATCTGTAATTACAAATTACTCTAAGCTGACTGAAGCAGAGGCTAAGATTAGAGAACTTGAGAAACAGCAGGAGCAGAAAGATAAGGATAAGAAAGCAGTAGAGAAGGTTATCGCTGATATTGATGCGCTTCCTTCTTCTTCTGAACTGACTCTTGATCCGTATGTTCTGCAGCTTCTTGACCGCGTACAGGCAGAGTACAATGCTCTTACAGATGCGCAGAAAGCTCTGGTTACGAATTACAGTACGTTACAGTATCTGAGAAATCTGATTCCTGATCTGAAGGCTGCGGCTGCAGTTGTTGATAAGATCAAGGCAATCGGCGAGGTTACTTCCGATAATTATCTGAAGAAACAGGCTCTTGTAGTGGAAGCCAGAACGGCTTATGATGCCCTGACAGCAGATCAGAAGAAGCGTGTGACAAACTATGCAGAGCTTGAAAAAGCGGAGTTGTTTATCAGCAGACAGAGTACGGATGAGAAGGTTGCTTATGTGATCTCCTTTATCGATGAACTGAATATCACTACTTCATCTTCAGGTGCTCTTTCTGACGGACCTCTGAGACTGACAGAGAAGAATAACAATGTTCCGACAGAGAAAATCTGGAATGACTGGAAGGCTTATGTGGTAAATGCAAGAGCATTGTATGATACGCTTGATGACCAGCAGAAAGCCCAGGTTACAAATACAGCTTCTCTGGAGAAAGCAGAAGGTTATATTTACCAGCTGAAAGCCGATGCGCTCAAGGCAATGCTTAAAGCACTCCCGGATGCGCAGACAGTACGAGGATATGAGGCACCTCAGCCGACTACAGTTCCATCAGCACAGGAGGCAGCTTCTGTTGAAGAGGAACAGGCGGTACCGGCACAGTCTGAGGGATCTGATTTCTCAGATGGAAGTGCGGACGCATTCAGCAGTGATGAAGTTGATGAGCAGGCAGCTGAGACAGTGGATATCCCTCAGGCAGAATCAGCTGAAGATACTGAAGATGTCCAGACAGATGTTGATTTCTCCTCTGATGAAGAAGTTCCGGCAGCAGGTGATACCTCTAAGCGTGAACTTACAGAAGCAGAGCTGAAACAGATTGCAGAAGCCAAGAATGCTTATGACAGATTAACAGAAACAGAAGAGAAGAAATTCAGAAGCGAGAACACCGCACTGGTTGAGAATATGGAGAAGCTTCTTGCCATGGCACTGACTTATGAGAAAGGCCAGAGTGCATATCAGCAGTTCTTCGCAGATGAAGCAGCACAGATTTATGCAACAGTAAAAGATCACCCGGTAGACAGAGATTCCTACGCAGATGTTAAGGCTTTCCTTGACCGTTATGCTAAGGATTATCAGGGACAGGAAGATGCCATGGCAGGCCTGAAAGTCAAAGTCGGCAGTCAGGAGATGACTTTTGCAGAGGTTATCGCAGCACTGACGGCACAGGCTGACAAGGCAGGTAAGGACATTTCAGATGCACAGCAGGCAGATGAGTGGATCAGCAATCTTCCGACTGCTGTTACCAAAGAGAACATTGCAAATGTAGAAGCAGAGCTTGCAGCACTTCAGAAGCTGATCGACGGCATGAGTGTGGAAGGCAAGTCCTATATGTGGAATGCGAAGCAGTTAGGGCTGATCAAGACGATCGTGGCAGATTACCACATTGAACTTGCGGGCAAACAGGGTGCATTTAAGGCAGATATGCCTGCAGATCTTCAGACAAAGGCAATCAACTATAAGACTGTCCAGATCAGCTGGAGCAGCGTGGATAACGCAGACGGATACATGGTATACCGCAGAACAGCAGACAGCGGATGGAAGAAGATCGCATCCCGGGTAACAGATATTTCCTATAAAGATCAGAAAGCAGTTACAGGAACAACCTATTATTATACTGTTAAGGCGTACTCTTACGCATGGGGCGAGATGACTGTAAGCAGCTATGACAAAGATGGTGTTGCAGGAAAAGCCAGACTTGGCAAAGTAAAGATTGCTACGGCAAATTCTGAAAGCTACAGTACGATCCGCGTAACATGGAATAAGGTTTCCGGTGCAAATGGATACAGAGTATACCGTTCCACTTCAAAGGATGGCAAGTATACAGCGATTGGTTCCACTGCAAAGAACAGCGCAGTTACATTCCTAGATAAGAAAGCAGTTACCGGTAAGACTTATTATTACAAAGTACGTGCTTACCGCAATGTAAGCGGAAAGAAAGTATACGGAAGCTATTCAGCAACAGAGAAAGCAAAGGCAGTACTTTCTGCTCCGACCCTGTCCGCAGGCTCAACTTCAAAGACAGCAGTGCTTGAATGGAGTAAGGTAAAGGGTGCCGATGGCTATCAGGTATATGCCAGCGATTCCCAAAATGGTACCTATACCCGCATAAAGATCACCAAAGGTACAGGTGCGACAGACGAGAGCCTCCTCACCGGAAAGACCCGTTACTATAAAGTACGTGCTTACAGAAAAGTAAACGGAAAAGCAGTTTATGGCTCTTTCTCAAAGATTAAAAAAGTAACTGTTAAATAATAAAATCAGTATGCAGTGTGTTATCAACACACTGCATACCCCAAAAGAAGATAAGAGAATGAAAAAAGCATTTATAATTATAATTTTATGTATGATTTTGCAAATTTTTACAGTTACTGTATATGCAAATGATAGCAATGTAAATATTGTAAGCGCTGATAATTATGAATCACGGGAATTTAATCAATGGAAGCGCGCTAAGTATAATTTTTCATTTAATGTATCTACCGAAAAGAAAACTATAAAGGCATTATGTAGTGCTGTGTTAACTGCAACTGGAACAGCAATTGGAGCGGGAATTTCTTCTTATGCGAGTGATTGTATAGAGGAACATTACAGTAAATTCAAAAAAAAGGGATATGGTACTTCAATTACAGCTATGTATGGTTCAAAATTGCGCGTGATTATATCAATATATTCAGATTCAGCAAGAACAAAATTAGTTTCTGAATATAAAATGTCTACAGATTCCTATCCTGTATAATTTATATATATGAATAAAATAAAAATATTTTTGCTGACTATTTCATTAATGTTTTTGGCGAGCCTGGCAGCTATATTTATATCAAGAGAATTTATATTCCACAATAAAATTTCAGATTTGAGCTGCCTGTTAAACATATGGAAAGATACTTATGGATGGAATTTTCTGATAAATGTAATAATCGCTCTGATAATTGCTGCAAAATTTGGAAAGAATGATACAAAAAAATAAGGCAGATGTCCTTTCTACCTGCTATATGACAGGGGGAGAGTCATCTGTCATTTTGTAATTTCAGGAATTGCGGGTGCTATTTTACCCGGATGTAATTTTTTAGATTAAAAACGCGGAGGAAACAAATGAATAAACAATGGATGGCACTGCTTCTCAGTACAGGAATTGCTGTGACCGCATGTCCTGTACCCGCAGCCCAGATGCCACCGGCTGAGCAGATACACGGGGAGTCAGAAGAAACTTCTGTCCCTGTACAGCATGATGATTCTGACGACAGAGAAACTGCGAATGAATTCCAGTCTGACACCGAACCATCTCAGTCAGAGACAGACGATGGCGCGGCCGGAAATGAAGAAGAAAATAATGAAGCCGGTGAAGAAAAGCTGGATATACCAGCCATGATTTCCTGTATTCAGGAAGCAGCGGCGCTCGAAGAAATTGATCTGTCCTCAGAAACGGTCTCGAAGTTCTTTCTTGCCAGTGACACCTATGACAGTCTGACAGAAGAGGAGCAGGCAGAAATTGATGCCGGAGTCAAAGAGGCTCTTGAAACTGTCCGAAACCGTATTGCGGCACTGATTTCTTCTGACAGTGGAGTGACCGCCACGGGAAATCCCTGGTATGTGCAGACCCATGTGCAGGAGAACCCGGATCAGGAACAGACTATACAGGAGCTCTCCGAAGCATATCCGGGGACTCTTCCACAGCTTCTTTATGATATAAATATTTCCTATACGGATATCCGTACAGGAGAAAACTATCAGCCAATGACGATGATCTCTCTGACATTTCTTGTCCCGGATGGATATGAGAGTCTGACGAAACCGAGGGTTCTTAGAAGTACCGGGGATTCGTTTATGGAACTGACCCCTCAGACGACAGAAGATAACCGCTTCTATCTGGACAGTGCCAGAACTTTAAACCATCTGATTATTGCTGACTTCCCCGCAGGACTTCAGGGAATCTCTCTTAACAGTAAATCCGTTAAGATCAACCGGGGGCAGAAATACACCCTGAAGGTGGTCCCGGTACCGGAATCGGTTACGGAAGAGTATACAGTGACATGGAAAAGCAGTGACACTTCTGTTGCGAAAGTAAGCAAAAAGGGAGTTGTCACAGCAGTAAAGAATGGCAAAGCTACGATTACCGCTTCTGTAACACAACATCCGGAAATGACGGCCTCCTGTAAGGTAACGGTCATGCAGGGAGCAAATGCCCTGAAGAAATCGGTCAGTCAGGTTATGGCAGAGACCAGCGCCTATATGCGTGCAACAGATACCAATCCTTCTGTTGGCAGCGAATGGTATGTGCTTGGACTGGCGAGAGGCGGTTTAAGCCTGAAGGAGAAATATTTCTCTACCTATTATAATCACACGGCAAATTATATCGAGGAAAAGAAGGGAATCCTTACCAATACTTCCAAATATACAGAGTATTCCAAGAGAATCCTGGTCCTGACCTCAGAGGGGAAGGATGCCCGCAATGTGGGTGGTTACAATCTATTTCAATATATCTCTGATTTCAGCCTTGTGAAGGAACAGGGATTAAACGGTCCGATCTGGGCACTCCTTGCCCTTAACTGCCACCCGGAATATTCTTTCCCGGAGAACCCGTCTGCGAAGGAGCAGAATTCGGAATCTGCGCTGGTGAATTTCCTGCTGCAGAGTGAACTCCCGGGTGGCGGATGGACGCTGATGGGAAGTAATGCGGATTCTGATATTACCGGCATGACACTGCAGGCGCTGGCACCGTATTATCATAAATCAGGTTATGAGAATGTGACTGCTGCCATTGACAGAGGGCTGAATAAATTGTCGGAAATGCAGAATGACAGCGGTGGATATTCCACGATGGGTGTGGAGACAGAGGAGTCCTGTGCACAGATCATCACGGCTTTATGCAGCCTTGGGATTGACCCGGAGACGGATTCGCGTTTCATCAAGGGCGGCCACTGGACAATAGAGAATCTTCTTTCCTATCATATCGATGGAAGTGGATTTATGCATGTAAAGGCGGGTGCCGGAAATAACGGCGGGGCGGCAGCAGGCACTCTGGACGGGATGGCTACGGAGCAGGGATATTACGCACTGGTTGCCTACCAGCGCCTGAAGGATGGCAAGACGAGCCTTTATGATATGTCAGATGTGAGTATCAAAAAAGGTGGCAAGGGAGATGGTTCCGGTACCGGTCTGAAAGAACCCACGCCGATTCCTACCCCGACGCCGGTTCCTGCCACAACACCGTCAGGCGGCAATACGAAAACGCCGGGTGGATCCGGGAAATCTCTGGGTGGTAAGTCTTCCGGCAGCAAAAGCTCCACGGGTTCCGAAAGCTCAGGAAAGGATAGTGGCTCCGGTTCAAAGGATTCTAAAAACAGTAAATCAAAGAACAGTAAGTCATCAAAGGATAAGAATTCCGGCGGCTGGGATTTCGAAGCAGAGCCTTATACAGAGTCGGAAGAGACTTCACAGATGGATACCGGTGAGGATGGATATCAGGAAACTGCCGGGGAGAGTGGAACCGGAAGTCTGACCTCAAAGAAGAAAGAATATGGTATGATCTTTGGTTTTGCGGCAGGCGGTGCTCTGGCGGGAGGACTGGCAGGCAGCGGCATTAAGGCCGGAGTGAGGGCTCTTATTAAGAAGCGGAGGAAGAAGAAATGAGGATAAAGAAAAAGGGACTTGTCCTGTGGCTTGCACTGTTTCTGGGGGTAAGTTCGCTCTCAGGTTGTGGCGGCGGGGATGACGGCATGACACAGCTTTCCGAAAAAGGAGCTGAGATCTTAAACAGCACGGAGGAAGATTCTGATACAGATGTGGAACCTTTGAAGCAGAAAACAAAGCTTCCTGAGGACGGAATCATCACCCAGGCACAGATGGAAACGATCGCCGGAAAGGACGAAAAGTATTATTTTACCGGAAAAACGGACAGCGGGATCAGTTATAAATGGACTTACAATGGAAGCCAGATTCAGAATCCGGTGGAGCAAAAACTTCTGGTACAGTGCAGTGAAGATGGAACAGAAGAGGTAAAGAAGCTTGCCAATGATGCGCCTTATGCGTTGAAAGTCACACTGGAGAAGATGAATCTGGCAGCGCCTGCGAAGCTGACCCTGAATCTGAAAGAAAAATGGGACGCGGATAAGGTTCTTTACTGTCTGGAAGAAGATGGAAAGCTTTATCAGCTTGATACTGCAAAGATTACTACCAGAGAAACCGGAAAGAAAAAAACAGAGCGCACAACACTTACCTTTAACGTGACTAAGACAGGAGGAGATTTCTATCTGATCGGCGGTTCTACCACAGGTGAATCTACGGATGAATCCGATGACAAATCCAAGGGCACTGCTAATAATAAGGATACACAAAACGGTGAAAATTCCACTGGAAGTTCTGGCGGTCAGTCCAGCACAGATGGAAATACCAGTTCCGGACAGACAGACTCTTCCGGCGATGGAACAGGCAATACAGACACTTCCGGTGGCGATGACAGCTCAGATACAGCCATGACCTGTACTTTCTCTATCGAGTGTTCTACGATCCTGAATAACTGGGATGATCTGAAAGAGTCCAAGGCAGAATTTGTGCCTGCGGACGGCTGGATCCTGTATCCTTCGGAGGTGGAGTTCTATGAGGGGGAGACGGTATTTGATGTGCTGAAGCGTGTATGTAATCAGGCCGGTATTCAGATGGAGTCGGAGTGGACACCTATGTATAACAGTTATTATGTATCCGGTATCAATAACCTGTATGAGTTTGACTGTGGCAAGGATTCCGGATGGATGTACTGTGTCAACGGCTGGTATCCGAATTATGGCTGCTCGAAATATACGCTGGAGGACGGCGATACGGTAGAATGGCGTTATACCTGCAATCTTGGCAGGGATGTGGGGGATCAGTATTATGACTGATGCTTTTTCCAGGTGCCATCCTGTTTTAAATTTCTTTTATTTTGCCGTGGTGCTGGGGTTTACCATGTTTATCCAGCACCCGGTTTACCTGGCAGTCTCTTTTGTGGCTGCCACAGCTTACTCCATGTGGCTTAACGGAGTAAAGAAGGTTCTGAAAATCAATTTTCTTCTGACGCTACCGAGTCTCCTTATCGTGGCACTCTTAAACCCGATGTTTAACCATTACGGAGTCACACCGCTTCTTTATATAGAAAGCAGCGGAAACTGGGTTACGCTGGAGGCAATGGTATATGGAATCGTTCTGGGATGTGTACTTTTTATTATGATTTTGTGGTTCTCCTGCTATAACCAGATCATGACAAGTGATAAATTTATCTATCTTTTTGGCAGGATTATCCCTGCGATGTCTCTGATGCTGTCTATGGCGCTTCGGTTTGTGCCTCACTTTATGGCCCAGCTGAAGGTGATCCGCAATGGACAGAAATGCGTGGGGATGGATGTGAGCAATGGCAAATGGTTTAAGAAGATCCGTTATGCGTTAAATATGGTGTCCATTCTTGTCACATGGGCACTGGAAAATGCGATTGAGACGGCTGATTCCATGAAAAGCCGTGGCTATGGGTTAAGAGGACGTACGGCTTTTTCTATTTACCGTTTTAACAGAAGGGATAAACTACTGGGAACTATGCTTGTCGGGCTTTGTGTGATTTTCGGATATGGATGTTACCGGGGAGCTGCTTTTGCACAGTACAATCCCAGAATCCTGCTTGCCGGTTTTACTGTTTTCGGAAGGGTTCCGAAGCAGTCGTGCAGTCCGCTGCTGGCTGCTGTCACATTTGTCAGCTTTGGTGTGTTCTGTTTTCTGCCGCTGATTCTGGATCTGTGTGAGGAATCTGCCATGAAGAAAAGCAGAAGCCACGTACAGGGAGAGATGGCAGTGACCTACAGAAAGATTTATGAAGATATGGAAGGAGAAGCGAGATGAAGATAATAGAAGTGAGAGATTTTTCCTTCCGTTATGCGAATGGCAGCAGGGAGTCACTGTCTCATGTGTCACTGGATGTGGAGGAGGGTACCTTTAATGTGCTGTGCGGTAAGAGTGGCTGTGGCAAGAGTACGCTGCTTCGCCAGCTGAAGTCGGATCTGGCTCCTTTTGGCAGCAGTTCCGGGAAAATCTGTTATTATGGGCGGGATTTAAAGGAAGTCGGCCACCGGCAGCAGAGCCAGGAAATCGGCTATGTACTGCAAAATCCTGAAAATCAGATCGTGACAGATAAGGTGTGGCATGAGCTTGCGTTCGGTCTGGAAAGTCTGGGATATGATACGCCTACGATCCGTCTGAGAGTGGCAGAGATGGCGAGCTATTTCGGGATTCATCAGTGGTTTTATAAGAATGTCTCGGAGCTGTCCGGAGGGCAGAAGCAGCTTTTAAACCTGGCGGCGCTCATGGCTATGCACCCGAAACTTCTGATTCTGGATGAGCCGACTTCTCAGCTTGATCCGATCGCGGCTTCTGATTTTCTGGAAACGGTGAGAAAGATTAACCGGGATATCGGCACTACCATAATTCTGACGGAGCACCGGCTGCAAGATGTCATCCCATGGGCGGACAGGGTATATGTGATGGATAAGGGCAGTCTGCTCACGCAGGGGGCACCACGGGAAATCGGTGAGTTTCTGAAGAGGGAACATCATGGAATGTTTCTGTCCATGCCGGTTCCCATGCAGGTCTATGCAGAGGTAGAAAATAATCTGCCATGTCCGCTGACTGTAAGAGAGGGAAGGAACTGGATCACACAGGTGATGGCAGCAGCTTCTGATACAGTTTCTGTTTGTGAAGAAAGTTATTTTTGTAAAAATAAACAAAAACTGCAAAAAAAGCTGAATACAGTCAGAGATAAACTGCTGCCTGGTTCCAAAAGCTCTATGCCACCGGCTATTGAGGTAAAGGATGTGTGGTTTCGTTATGAAAAAGACGGAAAGGATGTTGTGCAGGATCTGAACCTGGAAGTAAAGCAGGGAGAATTTTATGCGCTTGTCGGTGGAAACGGAACGGGGAAAAGTACGACTTTATCGCTGATCAGTCGTGTCCGTGCTCCCTACAGAGGCAAGATTCTCCTGAATGGGATTGATATCCGCAGGTATACGGATACCCAGCTTTACAGAGGGTATCTGGGTGTGCTGCCACAGAATCCCCAGAGCATGTTTATCAAGAAGACAGTCCGGGAGGATCTGTATTCTATCATCGGTGGGGCAAAGGAGAAGAAATCTTCCGAATACACTGCCAATATGAGGAAGGCAGAGGCAATCGAGGGAATCGTAAGTCTGACCAGACTGGAAGGACTGCTTGACCGTCATCCGTATGATTTAAGCGGTGGAGAACAGCAGCGTCTTGCACTGGCTAAGGTTCTGCTGTTGCAGCCGAGGCTTCTTCTGATGGATGAACCAACGAAGGGGCTGGATGCAGAATATAAACAGGAACTGGGAGACATTTTAAAGAAGCTCAAAGCTCACGGGATCACTATCTTTATGATCTCGCATGATGTGGAGTTTGTCGCAGAATATGCAGACAGGGTCGGCCTGTTCTTTCAGGGAAATGTGGTGACGTGTAAGAGTGCAAGGGATTTCTTTGCGGGAAACAGCTTTTATACGACTGCTGCCAATCGCATGGCAAGGCATTATTTTCCTGATGCTGTTACCGGAAAGGAGGTGGCTGCGTGCTTGAAGGCAAGGCTTTAGACCAGTTTATGGACCGTTTCTTCGGGGATTCCTGTGCACAGAGCCTGCCCGGGGAAGAGGAATCCGGACAGGAATTAGAGGAATATGAACTGAAAGAGGATGGAATCATTATCCAGCCGATCCATAAAGGAAAGATTGAGAAGCGTACCTGGATTGGTCTGATTATGTTTCTGGCTTTTGTTCCGCTGGTGCTTTTTATCCTGGTTCATAAGTTTCATGGTAAGCATGATGTAGTGATCAGTCTTTTAATACTTGCCTATGCCACGATCCCGTTCTTTATGGTATTTGAGGGCCGGCATCCACAGGCAAGAGAGATTATGGTCATTGCCGTAATGGCGGCTCTTGGGGTCGCAGGCAGGAGTGCTTTCTTTATGATCGGAAGCTTTAAGCCGATTGCGGCCATCGTGATCATTACCGGGGTTTCCTTAGGTGGTGAGGCGGGGTTTCTGTGTGCCTGTCTGATCATGATGATCTCAAATATGTTTTTCGGGCAGGGACCGTGGACACCCTGGCAGATGTTTTCCTATGGAATGATCGGATATCTGGCAGGAATCCTTTTTCAGAAAGGGATTCTCAAAGCCAGAAAGATTGATCTGTGTATCTACGGATTCCTGAGTGTGTTTCTGATCTTTGGAGGAATTATGAACCCGGCATCTATCCTGATGGCTTATGGACGGATCACTAAGAAAAGTCTGATCGCATTTTATATCTCGGGTGCACCGGTGGATCTG
>OIJI01000156.1_pt1 | contig 12658 bp, 11 predicted proteins | sample 1583481 | NCBI WGS metagenome assembly OIJI01 (sample SAMN02674698, study PRJEB24791) | human gut metagenome, SKBSTL036 | isolation source: stool | host: Homo sapiens | place: USA
AGGCGCTCGCTCTCGGCGGTGGTGTAGACGTCCGCGCCGTCAAAGCGGCCAAACTTCTGGCCCGCCGGGGCGGAGTGCAGCGGGATATAATGGAACACGGCCAGAATATCGTTTGCCTTCAGGTGGCGGATCAGCGCGGTGCGCTCCTCCAGATCCCTGCATTTCAGGTAGAACATGTGGGCGTTGTGCACGCAGTCCGCCGGGATGGTGGGCAGCTCGACCCTGCCCGCGTCGGCCAGCGGCCGGAAGGCATCGTGGTAGGCGTTCCAGGTCGCCATGCGGTTGTCGTTGATCTCGTCGGCGTGGAGCAGCTGCGCCCACAGATAGGCGGCGTTCAGCTCACTGGGCAGGTAGCTGTCGCCAAAATCGACCCATGTGTACTTGTCCACCTGACCGCGGAAGAACTTGGCGCGGTTCGTGCCCTTCTCGCGCAGGATCTCCGCGCGCTCATTGTACGCGGGATCGTTGATGACGAGTGCGCCGCCCTCGCCCATCGAGTAGTTCTTTGTCTCGTGGAAGGAGTAGCAGCCGAAATCACCGATGGTGCCCAGTGCCTTGCCCTTGTAGCTGCTCATAACGCCCTGCGCCGCGTCCTCGACGACCTTGAGGTCATGGCGGCGGGCAATGTCCATGATGGTGTCCATCTCACAGGCGACACCGGCGTAGTGCATGGCGATGATGACCCGCGTCTTATCGGTGATGGCCTGCTCGATCTTCGTCTCGTCGATGTTCATCGTATCGGGGCGGATGTCCACAAAGACGAGCTTCGCCCCGGCCAGCACAGCGGCGGTGGCGGTGCTTGAGAAGGTGAAGCTGGGCAGAATGACCTCGTCGCCGGGGTGAATATCGCACAGCAGCATGGCCATGTCCAGCGCCGTAGTGCCGCTGGTGGTCAGCAGGACCTTCTGGGCGTGGAAGCGCTCCTCCAACCAGGCGTTGCACTGCTTGGTAAAGGCGCCGTCGCCGCAGATTTTATGAGAGTCGATGGCCTGCTTGACGTAGTCGAGTTCGTCGCTCACGCAGGGCGGTACGTTAAAAGGGATCATAGTAAAAGCCTTCCTTCCGGCTGAATTTTTATAATCGTATTTAGTATAACACAGTTTGCGGTATTTGTCACTTTATCGCGGAACAGATTTGCGCAAAATCGCCTTATTTTTTTATGCGCGCGTCGTTGTAGGCGCGGATCATAATGGCCGCAAACCAGAGCATGACGACGCTGAACACCACAAAGCTGACGGCGGCGACGGAGGTCAGCGACGGGATAAAGTGCGTGACGGTGTAGACGGCCAGCGGCACGGCGGCAATGTACGGCATTTTGCTTTGCTGCCGTCCTGCCAGCCGCACCAGCACGAGCGCCGCGCCCCAGAACAGCCACAGGTCTGCCGCGCGCAGCGCCGGGGCCAGCCGTGCCCACGCCCCGCCGGTCTGGCTGCCGCAGAGGATCAGCTCCAGCACAAGCCCCGCCGCGCCGAACACGCCGAGGTAGAAGTCCTTCCGGGCGGGGTCAGCAGCGATCTCCTCAGCGTGCTCGGCCCAGACGGCTTCCAGCTCCGGCCTGCGCCAGATGTTCGTCTTCTCAAAATCTTCGGCGATGGTCTTGTCCGACGCGCCCAGCGCCAGCAGGATGAGGATGGCGGCCACGCCAGTGCGGTCCTTGCCCGCCGAGCAGTGGAAAAGCACCGGCGTCTCACCGGCTTCCAGCGCACGGAACAGCTCCTTGTACGCCTTGTTGCCGAAGAGCATCCGCTCGTACATGGCGTCCGCCATCCGACGGCCCTCATCGGGCATTCCCTTCAGCAGATTTTCCCGGTCTTCGGGCGAAAAGTCCACCTCTTTGCCGTTCTCGAGGCAGAGGCCGCAGATGCGCACCAGCCGCGCGCCGTCCGGCACGTAGTCGGGCGTCTCGGCAGCTTCGGCCTCGCTGCGCAGATCGAGGATGAGGCGCAGGCCCAGACTGTCCAGCAGCTTCCGGTCAGCCTCGCTGGTGAGTTTCCACGTCGGGATGCCTCGGTAGATCTGGCCCCACTTGATGTGCTTGCCCTCATCGGCCTCGTAGCCGCCCAGCTCGCGGAAGTTGTGTCCGCCCTCAAAGGGCAGCTGAGTGCCGGGGGCAGGATGTACCACGGCGGGCTTTGCCGCCGCGCTGGACAGGACGGGCAGGTTATAGAAGGGCTTCGCCGACCGTCCGCGCCGGGGCGGCAGGCTGACCGCACCGCCCAGCACCTCCATCAGATAGCTGCGCAGCAGGTCGATATAAGCCGAAGCATGGTCGCGCCGCTGCAAAAGCGAGACGCAGAGGGGCGGCAGGTCTTCCAGCAGAACGTCCCGCACCCGGTCCAGCTCCCGCCGCGCGCCCGGCTCGTACCGGGTCAGGCAGGTGCAGAGCTGCTCCTGCACGAGGTAGTACGCCTGATAAAAGCTGGGGCCTATCTCGGCGTTGGGCGCAAAGCCCGCCCGGGCGCAGGCCTCCCACAGCGGGGCGAACAGGTCCTGCCGCAGGCTGGGCAGAAGGACCCGCTGGTTCCGCAGCTCGGCCAGCGGCACACTCTCCTTTTCCCAGAAGGGGTGGCCCCGCGGCACCAGCAGGCAGGCCGGGTCGGCCCGCAGGGTGGTGCGGGCCAGCACCGGCGCGGCACAGCCCAGGTCCATCACAAGGCCCGCATCCAGCTCGCCCTGCTCCACGCCCTCGGCCACGGCGTCGTTGTCCAGCAGGCGGAACCGCATCTCGATGTGGGGGTACTGCTGGCGGAACTTGTCCAGCTGGGTCTCAAGGCCGGGCAGATAGTCCGGCACCAGCGAGACGCTGATGCCGATGCGCACCGGCTGGGCCGACTGTATCTCGGCGTGGAGCGCCGCCTGCATCTGCTGGAACTGCTCCACCACCGGCGCGGCATGGCGCTGTAAGCTCACGCCCCGGTCGGTGAGGCTGAGCCTGTGGTGGGCGCTGAGAAAGAGCGGCCCGCACAATTCGGCCTCAAGGGCCGAGATGCTCTGACGCAGGGCCTGTCGGGATAAAAACAGGCGCTGGGCCGCGCGGGTGTAGTTCATCTCCTCGCAGAGGACCAGAAAATAATGCAGCTGGCGGATGTCCATCGTTTCCTCCTGAATCTTAGAGTGGTATGGGTAAAGAATACCGCCTTTTGGCCGGATTGTAAAGCCGCTGGAAGCAAAATCCCACTTTTCTCCGCTATTGACGCCGGGCTTTCCCGTGTGTAAGATAAAGGAAAGGAGGCTCTGCCCATGAAACATAACACTCCGGCGCAGGAGGTCAAAAGCCTCGAGACGCTGTTTTTCACCTTTTTCAAAATCGGTCTGTTCACCTTCGGCGGCGGCTACGCCATGATCGCCCTGCTGGAAGAAGAGTTCATCCAGCGCCGCAAATGGCTGGACAAAGACGAATTCCTCGACATGGCCGCCATCGCGGAATCCACCCCCGGGCCGGTGGCCATCAACAGCGCCACCTACCTCGGCTACAAGCTGGCCAAAGTTCCCGGCGCGGCCACGGCCACCGTGGCCGTCTGCCTGCCGTCCTTCCTCATCATCTACGCCATCTCGCTGTTTTTCGAGCAGTTCACCCAGCTCACCATCATCGCCAACGCCTTCAAGGGCATTCAGGTCTGCGTCATCTACCTCATCTTCTCGGCAGGCGTGCGGATGCTCAAAGCGCTGGACAAGTCGCCCTTTGCCACCGGCGTTCTCGCCGCCGTCATGCTGGTGATGGTGGGCCTCTCGCTGGCCGGTGTCAGCGTCTCGTCCATCCTGCTCATCCTTCTCAGCGGTGCGGCAGGCGTGGCTGCATGGCTCATCGGCCGCAGAAAGGAAGGGAAGTAAGATGTTTCTGAAATTATTCCTCACCTTTCTGGAGATCGGTGCCGTCTCCTTCGGCGGCGGCTACGGCATGATCTCCCTCATCCGGGAGAAAGTCCTGCTCAACGGCTGGCTCTCTGAGGCCGAGTTCCTGAGCTTCATCGCGGTGTCGGAGTCCACACCCGGCCCGCTGGCCGTCAACATGGCCACCTTCATCGGCGCGTCGCAGGGCGGAGTGCCGGGGGCGCTCTGCGCCACGCTGGGCGTCGTTCTGCCGTCCTTTTTCATCATCCTGCTCATCGCGGCCCTCATCCACGACCTGCTCAAGTACGCCGGGGTCGAAGCTTTCCTCTCCGGCGTCCGGCCCTGCGTCGTGGCCCTCATCCTCTCCACAGCCCTCACCATGGGGCTGAGCACCCTGCTGGGCATCTCCACCGCCGCTGAAATGCCCTCGCCCGCATGGCGGGGCATTGGCATCCTTGCAATTCTGGCCGGGGTGCGGCTCATCTGGCAGAAAGCCAGAGGCAAAGCCCCTTCGCCCATCGGGATGATCCTGCTCTCGGCGGTGCTGGGCGCAGTTTTATACCAATAAAAAAGAACGGCATCTGAGCTTTTCTCCGATGCCGTTCTCTATTTTGCTCTTCTGAAATCCGATTCACAGACCCGGCCATTCTGGGCCAGAACGCGGCGCAGGACCTGCATCACGCCGGAGCTGGTGTTGGGCGGCGCGAGGAAGGGCACTTCCTCCCGGAGGGCGGGCGAGCCGTTCTCTACAAGGAAACCGTATTTTGCCGCCTTCAGCATCTCCGCGTCGTTGAAGGTGTCGCCGAACGCCATCATGCCCTCGGGCAGGACGCCCAGACGCTCCCCCAGCCGAAGCAGGGCCGCGCCCTTGTGGACGCCGGGGTTCATGATGTCCACCCAGTCTGCACCGGCCACCGCCACCGAGAAGCGCCCGCCCCAGACCGGGCCATAAAGCGCGTCGTAGCCCTTCTGGGCATCTCCCTCGGGGAAGTAGACGGTGAATTTATCCACCCGGGCGGTCACGTCCTCCAGATGAGGGACATATTCCACCTTGGTGTAGAATCTCTTGAAGACCCTGTCGTATGGCCGGAACTGCTCCTCCACATAGGCCGTTTCCAGCCCGCAGAGGACGGCGGCGTGGCCCGCGCTCCGGGCCTGCCCGGCCAGCGTGTGCCAGTCGGCAACATCCATCTCGGAGAGATACAGGCTCTCGCCCTTCCAGCAGATGGCACCGCCGTTGTCACCCACAAGGATGATGTCGTCCTGCAGGGGCGCGAACATCTCCTCTAAGGTATAGATGGGCCGTCCGCTGGCGGCAGCGAACCGGATGCCCCGCTCTGCCAGAGCGCGGACAGTCTCCGCAAAGTCCGGCGGGAGCTGGCTCTGGTCGTCCAGCAGAGTGGCGTCAAGGTCGGAGGCAATGAGGCGGATGACGTCCATGCACGCCTCCTCAGCCCACATAGCTGATGTTCACGTCGATCTGTCCGCCGTAGCCGGGGATGCGGGCGGTGCAGGTACCCTGCCACAGATCGCAGGCGATGGGGCTGCCGGCCACATTATAATGGGCGTTCCAGATGCTGTAGCTCTTCAGCCGGTTCAGGTCGATGCGCTTGCGGAACCACAGGGTAGAGGCGTAGACGCCCGGCTGATAGCCCTGGGCCTTGACTTCCTCGCAGAAGGCGATGGCACACTTGGTGCGGTCCTCGACGCCCAGACCATCGGCACGGCCATTCTTGCCGCCGGATGCCTCAGTATCGAAGTAGATGGGGTAGTCGAGCTTGCGGCCGTTCAGGACATAGGCGCAGCCCTGCGCTTCTTCCCGGGCCTCGTTCTCGTTGACTGCCTGACTGAAGAAGTAGACGCCCACCTTGAGGCCCGCGTTCCGGGCGTTGGTGAAGTGCTGCTCGAACATGGGGTCCAGCACCAGTGCGCCGCTGCCGTAGCCGCGGTAGCCGATGCGGATGATGACGAACTTGACGCCCGCCGTCTTGACCTGCTCCCAGTCGATGTTCGACTGATATTTGGAGACGTCGATGCCGAAGGTGGCGTCCTGCCGGACACCGTTGGCGTCGAAGTAATAGAGCTTGTTGTCGATGGACTGGATGCCCGTGACCGGCTGGTTGGTGTACTGGTCATAATAGTAGGTCTTGCCGCCCACGGTGCGCCAGCCGGAATAGACCGGAGCCGGAGCCGGGGTGCTGTCATCGTCTCTTTTCCCGAACAGGAGGTTCCACAGCCAGCTCAGCAGGCCGTTCTCGTCGGTAAGACAGGCAGTATCAATGTTGCTCGCATCCAGCGTACCCGCATCCAGCGCCGCGCGGATCTCTTCCGGCGTCAGCAGGATGGTGCCTTCCTCGGTCTTCACCGGCAGGGTGCTCTGCTCTTCGGAGTTCGTCTCCGGCTCAGCGGGCTGAGACACTGCATCCTGCTCCACCGGAGCGCTCAGGGGGTCTTCGGCGGCCAGTGCCTCGGTCTCCTGCTGTAAGCGGGGGAAACCATTCTCCTGTTCCAGCTCGTCGATGCCGCCCATCATGGGGGCAGAAGGAGCTGTTTCCGGGGCTGCAGGCTCTGCGGCAGTCTCCTCTGCGGGTGCAGCCGGAGCCGCCGATGCAGCGGGCTCTTCTTTCACGCTCTGGCTGGGAGCAGACGGCTGCGCGGCAGACGCAGCGGCGCTCTCCGCCTCAGAGGATGCAGAGTCGTTTTTCGGAGTTTCCGTATTATTTTTCTTCGTTTCCTTTTTGGTGCTGTGGGCCGCATCGGTCTCACCCTCCCACAGCAGAGCCGACGGCTCCACCGTCAGGCCCGCAGGCTGGGACGCCAGCAGGGCTGTGGTGCCAAAACCACCCACCGCGATGGCAAGCGCCATCACCGCCGAGGCCACCATCTGGCCCGCCGCACGGCGCGTCTTCTTTTTTGGTGTTCCTGTATCGTTCTGTCTCATTCCGCTTGCGCTGCCTCCAAGCTGTATTCTAACGCGGCCTCTCGCCGCCGAAAGTGCTTTTTTTACGTCTATAGTATACACCCAACCCCAAGCTCCCGTCAATGTCCTTCGGTGTCTCGTGAGGGGCGTTTCGTGGAAGTTTTCCACCACAGCCGACGCTTCATGTGGAAAACGAACCAAGCCGCCGTATTATTGCATCCAAAAGAAAAAAAGATGAGTTCCGAACGGGATTTTTGCGTTTCCCTCTTGCTGTCTTGACACGTGTATGGTATCATGATGGTCATGCAGCTTTTGCTGCACTCTGAACGTGTTAAGACGGAAAGGCAGATTCTTTATGTCAAATGTAAAAGATTTCTTAAAACGCAAGGACATCGTCATCACCCCCCAGCGCTACCTCATCGAGGCGCTGGGCGCGATGGCACAGGGCCTGTTCGCCAGCCTGCTCATCGGCACCATCATCAAGACGCTGGGCCAGCAGACCGGGCTTGAGACGCTGGTGGACCTGGGCGGCTACGCCTCGGCCATGAGCGGCCCGGCCATGGCCGTGGCCATCGGCTGGGCGCTCCACTGCCCGCCGCTGGTACTGTTCAGCCTCGTGACGGTGGGCTACTCTTCCAACGCCCTCGGCGGCGCAGGCGGCCCTCTGGCCGTCCTCATCATCGCCATTGTGGCCGCTGAGCTGGGCAAGGCCGTCAGCAAGGAGACCCGCGTTGACATCCTTGTCACCCCGCTGGTGACCATCTTTGCCGGCGTCGGCCTCTCGATGCTCATCGCCGCCCCCATCGGCGCAGCCGCAAGTCAGGTGGGCACCCTCATCATGTGGGCCACCGAACAGGCTCCCTTCCTCATGGGCATCCTCGTCTCGGTCATCGTGGGCGTCGCCCTGACCCTGCCCATTTCCTCTGCCGCCATCTGCGCGGCCCTCGGCCTGACGGGCCTCGCCGGCGGCGCTGCCGTGGCAGGCTGCTGCGCCCAGATGATCGGCTTTGCCATCATGAGCTATAAAGAAAACGGCGTCGGCGGCCTCATCAGTCAGGGCCTCGGCACCAGTATGCTCCAGATGGGCAACATCGTAAAGAATCCCCGCATCTGGATCGCCCCCACGCTGGCCAGCGCCATCACCGGCCCTCTGGCCACCTGCGTCTTCCACATGGAGATGAACGGTGCCGCCGTCTCTTCCGGCATGGGTACCTGCGGCCTCGTGGGCCAGATCGGCGTCTACACCGGCTGGGTCAGCGACATTGCCGCCGGCACCAAGGCCGCTATCACTCCGATGGACTGGGCTGCCCTCGTCCTCATCTGCTTCGTCCTGCCCGCCGTGCTCAGCGTTCTCTTCTGCGAGATCGAGCGCAAGCTTGGCTGGATCAAGGACGGCGACCTGAAGCTGAACTGAGCGTATAGAAAAAGCCTGCCGTCGGCAGGCTTTTTCCTGTTTATACCACTCTTTTTCCATCCAGCACCGCCTGCCGGAGGACATCCCCCTCATACACCAGCTTGAGGGAGAACCACGGATGTTCCTCGTTGAGCAGCTTGAAGAAAATTTTATCGCCCTCCCAGATGGGCAGCTGCTCCACTCTCTCCTTCGGTACCCATTCCAGCACGCCTTCCCGGCAGGCATCGCCCTGTATCATCTCGCCCGTCCACCCGTCGGCGGTGTAGAGGTGGATGAACTCGGTCATATTGCCCCAGATGAAGGTCAGAAGTCCCCGGCTGCGCCAGTGGGTCAGCGTCAGGCCCGTCTCTTCCTTCACTTCACGGAGAAGGCAGTCCTCCGGGCTCTCGAACCGCTCGAATTTTCCGCCGACGCCCACCCATTTGTCGTGATTATAGTCGTCCTCCTTCTTCACACGATGGAGCATCAGGTAGGCGTCGTCCCGCTCCAGATAGCACAGCGTCGTGCTGAAGATCGGATATTCCGGATTCATAAAGGCACCAAGATTCATCTTATGTTTCCTTTCTTTTGACAGCAAAGCGCCCCGCAGATGACCCCTGCGGGGCGCTGTTTTTATGCGTTTATGCCTTGCGGCCTGCGCGGCCCTTGCCCGCATTGTTCAGCTTGCGGACGAGGTCGTTCTGATGTTTGCGCTGGGAGGGCGTCGGCTCGGGGTCGTGCACTTCCTCTGCCTTGGCCCGGGTCTGCTGGGCGGTGGCGTCCACGCGCTCAAGGTTCCACTCCTGATTGCCGCCCGAGACGAAGTTCCAGATCTGCGCCTGCGCACCGTTGGAGGTGTTCATGCCCACAAGGTCGATGTACTTGTCGGCCAGCACGTTGCGGATGCGGGTCCGGCCATTGCGGGTAGGCTCGAGGGCCCAGCACTGGCTCAGTCCGCTGGTGCGGCCCCACTGATGGAGCCAGGTGCCTTCCACCACACCGCCGAGGGCGAGGTCCATCATTTTGCCGGTAAAACGGTTCTGGATGCGCCAGCGTCCTTCGCCTGCATCCACGAATTTCCACTGCTGCCACGGATGACCTGCGTAGTCCCACAGACGGATCGCAGCGCCGTTCTCCGTGTTGAAGTTCTTTACTTCCAGCACCTTTCCATTGGGGGCCTTGATGAGGTAAAATTCATTTTCTGATAATACGACCTGCGATGCCTTTGCCATAACTGCGTTCTCCTTTCAGCGTAGACTTTTGATGCTCTTATTATAGCGCATTTTGGTTTGGGCAGCAAGAATAGTTTTCCATAATTTTTGTGGATTTCTTTATGCATTCTGCTCGTTTTGCTGAGATCTCCTCACTTTACCCTCCTGCCCGGCTTCCACCGCCGGAGCACACTTGTATACATCTCAAAAAACGACCCCGCAGCTTTCGTTTTCCACCCTGTTTTTGCTCCAAGAACAGCACCCCCGTTTTCGGCCCGTTTCAGCTCCAAAATGGGCCGAACTGTCCCTGCCGCAAGGCCAATTCAGTGCAGTGACTTCAGTTTTATAAATCAAAACTCACTTCGGTGCTTTACTTTAATGATAGATATTGCATTTCAGAAAGAGCTTTAATTTGTTTCACGTTTTCTGCTATTGACTTTATTTCAAAACCGGTGTATAGTAAGCTTGCAGGGAGCGGAAAGAGCCCCCGTAACAACGAGCTTCAGGCTCCGCACACTGCGGGCCTGTGAGAAAAATATAGGAGGTTTGACTATGTATTACTACATTCTGGGCTGCGGTATCGCTTGTTTGGTCCTGTTCGGCATCAACAGCATGGAGACGGTATGCGTCAAGCCGGCTGAGATGGTTGGCAAGGTCCTGCTGTGGCCTGTCACCCTGATGGAAGCAGTTGTCCGTTACAGCTCCACTCATCACAACTTCAAGGCTGCGCTGTAAAACGCATCACGTCTGAGGACGTTGAAAAAGCCATCAAGGCTGCCGTACTCTTTGCGGGTACGGCAGCCTTTTTGCTTTACACCCGGGGGCCGGATGTGGTACACTGTATCTTGTAAAGCGATTTCCCGCCGAACCTTATCGTGCGCAGTTCCGCGCTATTTTTCAGGAGGACTATGAAACCCGATTACAAGCTGGTCGCCAAGGCCAAATATATCCACATGACCGCCGACCTTGCCAGCGAAGTCTGGCACGAGGTCTACAAACGCTATTTCCCCGCAAAGCAGCTGGACGCTCTCGTGGACAGCCTGCAGAGCGCCGACGCGATCGAAGAGGACATCGACAACGATGTGAACTACTTCCTCGTCTTCCTCGGCAGCAGCCTCATCGGCTACTTTGCATGGAAGATGGAGAACACTTCGCTCCATCTGCTCCACCTCTACCTCAAGCCCGAATACCGCGGCAAGGCCATCGGCCGGGACATCGTGGCGTCCTGCGAGCGTCTGGCCCGGGGCGAGGGCCGGGGCCGCGTCTGGTGCGGCGTCAACGCCAAGGCCCTGCCGGTGCAGCAGTTCTTCAAGGCCCGGGGCTACCGCTCCCTCGGCCCTGCCGAGAGTGAGGGCGGCATCGAGCGCAACGAGCTGATCTTTGAGCGGATGTTGTAAATTTCCTGCAAAGGCCATTGCTTTTTCTGCTCATTTGTACTACACTAAAGTAGTGTATTGAAGTACCCGTCTGCGGGTCCAACATCATTGAATGACCGGGGAGGAACTGTATATGGCAAAGGACCATCCGACCGGAAAATCCGGCCTGTATGCCGCTTTTCTGGAGCTTGAGACGCCCGAGGAGTGCTACCGCTTCTTGCAGGATGTATGCAGCTACGCAGAGCTGAGCGCGATGGAGCAGCGCTACAACATCGCCGAAAAGCTCATGCGCAAGCAGAGCTACACCAGCATCATGGGCAACATCGGCGCATCCAGCGCCATCATCAGCCGCGTGAGCCGTGTGCTGGGCCGGGACGACAGCGTCCTGCGCCGCATTCTGGAAAAGAACGGCGTCTCCGCTGACACCGAAGACTGAATTTCTACTGACCGCTGGCGCACTGCGGGCCGGGGATGCCCCGCCTGCGGTGCGCTTTTTCTTTGATTTATAAAAGGAGTATCTGATTATGAGCAAAGCTGTTCTGTTTTTTGCCGACGGCACCGAGGAGTGCGAGGCCCTGCTGGTGGCCGACCTTCTCCGCCGCGCCAGGGTCGAAGTCATCATTGCGTCCGCCATTGGCCGCCGCGCCCTCGTCAGCAGCCACGGCATCCACCTGAACGCCGACGCGCTGGCTGAGGATGTAGATTACAGCGATGTGGACATGGTCATCCTGCCCGGCGGCATCCCGGGTACGCCCAACCTCGCCGAGAACAAGACCGTCACCGACACCTGCGTTTCTTTTGCCAGGGCAGGCAAGAAGGTCGCCGCCATCTGCGCCGCGCCCAGCGTCCTCGCCAGCCTCGGCCTGCTGGAAGGCAGGAACGCCACCGCCCACGCCGGATTTCAGGACAAGCTGGCCGGTGCCATCGTCCACGATGAGGAAGTCGTCGTAGACGGCAGCATCACCACCAGCTACGGCCTCGGCGGCGCCATCCCGTTTGCCCTCGAGCTGGTGCGCCAGCTGGCCGGCCCCGCCGAAGCCGACCGCATCCAGAAAGCTATCGCGTATCGGCATTAAAAATCACTTGCTATTGACAAAATTGCATTTGCTGCATATAATAAAGCTAGAAACAAACAACTTGAGTGTTTGTCTGAAGCAATGAAATGCCGTGCCTGTCAAGAGGTGACTGCATGGAGCTTCTCACAGGGGGTTGCACAGATTCCACAACTTGACTGAGGCAGCATCCTGCTGTTGAAAGAAAATGTGCTGCGGGAGTTCTTTGCCGAACTTCCGCATTTTTTATTGCACGATTTCCAAAGGATGTGAAGGAATGGATCTTCTGCAGCTGTGTGCCCAGAAATACGCAGAGCTTTGCTATTATACATATGATTGCACCATTGCCCGGAAGAACACCGCCATCGACCTTCATTTCACCTTTTCGCCTTACGAGTTCCGGCATCTGGCCGGTCTGCATCGGCTAGAGCACGACCGCCTTCGCAGCAACTCCGAGCGTGTATTCAAAGACATTCTCTCCTGCAAGCTCACACTGGCCGACCTGCGACAGGCACATAATTGGAGCACCGAGAGCGAAAAAATCCTCTCTCGGCTGGAAGCTCTTTCTCAGCTCGATACTCTGATGGATGAGTTTTTACTGCTTTACGGCTTTTCGGGCGAGAAGCTGGCCGCGCAGACACCGCCTCTGCGCACAAAGATCGACGCCGACTATCTTATCAAATACCAGCTTCCTTCTGGTATCACCTTTTTCTTTTCGGTCAAGCAGAAGGACGGCTACTGCGGGCGCTCACTTTTTATCAACAACGAACTGGATTACAGCCGCGGACAGACAAAATTCACCTTGCTTGAGAAGACAAAGACAAATCTTCGAACAGGCGAACAAATTCTGCTCTACCGCCGCAGTACCTATCAAA
>OIJI01000161.1_pt1 | contig 12522 bp, 13 predicted proteins | sample 1583481 | NCBI WGS metagenome assembly OIJI01 (sample SAMN02674698, study PRJEB24791) | human gut metagenome, SKBSTL036 | isolation source: stool | host: Homo sapiens | place: USA
TAAATTTATATAAAACTCAGGGGGAAGATATATGGGAAAAAGGTGTCAGGTCTGTGATGGACCAATTGTAAACGGCAGGTGTAAATATTGTGGAATGCCATATAGAAATGATATGGAACTGTATCATCTGAACGAAGACCGTTCAGAGCACTATCGTCATGCTTCGGCAAAGGTGAAAAAAGCAATGGCAGAGAACGAGATCCCTTTGTCTGACAGAAATAAAACAGTTCCCAAAGCTGCAAAAACTTCGTCTGCCAGAACACAGACTATTAGAACGCAAAATACAAAAGTACAAACTTCAAGAATACAAACATCAGGGACAAAGAAAACATCAGGTCAGTCGTACAGCGCACAGACTGCCCGTACATACAGCACCGGAAAAAAGACAGCAAAAAGTGAGAAGAAAAAGAGCGGCAAGGCAGGCAAAATTTTCTGGATCATTGTGCTGATTCTGATGGTAATAATAGGTCAGATGGCAGAGAATTGGGATACGATTGGATACAGGATAGAAGAATTTATCTATGATGAGTTTGACATAGATCTCAACAGTATTTTTGATGACAGCAGTTCTGATGAAGTAAATGAGAGTAATAAGAATAATGAAAGTAATGAGAATAACTGGACAGATGACTGGTCTGAGACTATCAGTGCAGTAAAGAACGGACAGGATGAACAGAGGGGTAATCCGGACTGGTATATGTTCACCGGAGAGAATTATATTGTCAGAACGGATGATACTGCATCAGAGATTGGCGATACAGATGCCAGTGACCAGGGGTATGATTTTACAATAGATCCGGGAGAATACAGGATAGTGTCCGGCTGGGAGAAGGTTGCTCTGGAAATCAGAAGTTCTTCAGGAAAAGATGAAACTGTAAAATTTGACGAAGCAGACCACGAGGAGAAAATAGAATTACATGCCGGGGATGAGGTATCTGTGGTATCTCTGGATGGTCAAGATAATTATCTTGCCATGTATCAAATTCAGCAATATGACGAATAATTTTTTGCCCCTTTCTTTTTGTCAGAGACTGTGCTATACTTGTTAAACGTACCACATATAGAGAGAATTGTGGTGAATGAAAGAAAAAAATACTATATATTGTATATGGGAGCAAAAGGTATGATATATGTTATAAAGAAAGATGGTACGAGAGAAGAGTTTAATTCACAGAAGATCGTAGCAGCAGTAAATAAGTCGGCAGCCAGAATTTTATATACATTTTCGGATAAAGAGAAGGAATTTATCTGCCAGTTTGCGGAAGAACATGCGGAGGCACTGGGAAAGAATGAGATAGAGATCCAGGAGATGCACAACATCGTAGAGGGAGCACTTGAGAGAGTGAACCCGGCAGTGGCTAAGAGCTACCGCGATTACAGAAATTACAAACTTGACTTTATCCATATGATGGATGATGTATATACCAAGAGTCAGGCAATCCGTTATATTGGTGATAAGAGTAATGCCAATACAGACAGTGCGCTTGTAGCTACAAAGCGAAGCCTGATCTTTAATGAACTGAACAAAGAGCTTTATCGTAAATTTTTTATGAATCGTAATGAACTTCAGGCATGTAAAGATGGTTATATTTATATTCATGACCAGTCTGCACGTCTGGATACCATGAACTGCTGTCTCTTTGATGTGGCATCTGTACTCAGCGGCGGATTTGAGATGGGAAATGTATGGTACAATGAGCCTAAGACACTGGATACTGCGTTTGATGTTATGGGTGATATTATCCTGAGCACTGCTGCACAGCAGTATGGCGGATTCACAGTACCGGAAGTAGACAAGATTCTTGCACCTTATGCACAGAAGAGTTACGATAAATATATCCAGGAATTTATGAAATACTCTGACGAGAGCTGGACAGGACGTGAAGAACGTGCGATCGAGTATGCGCTTGACAAAGTCCGCAGAGATTTTGACCAGGGATGGCAGGGGATTGAGTATAAGCTGAATACAGTCGGATCTTCCAGAGGGGATTATCCATTTGTAACTGTAACTCTTGGACTTGGAATAAAGCAGTTCGAGAAGATGGCAAGTATTTCTCTTCTTGAAGTGCATAAAGGTGGACAGGGTAAGGCAGGACGCAAGAAACCGGTACTCTTCCCGAAAATCGTATTCCTTTATGATGAAAATATCCATGGAAAAGGCAAGATCAGTGAGGATGTATTTGAGGCAGGGGTTGACTGTTCTGCCAAGACTATGTATCCGGACTGGCTGTCCATGTCAGGAAAAGGATATATTTCCAGTATGTACAAGCAGTATGGAAAGGTTATAAGTCCTATGGGATGTCGTGCGTTCTTAAGCCCCTGGTACGAGAGAGGCGGTATGTATCCGGCAGATGATAAGGATGTTCCTGTGTTTGTGGGAAGATTTAACATCGGTGCGGTAAGCCTTCATCTTCCAATGATCCTTGCCAAAGCCAGAGCAGAGAGCAGGGATTTCTACGAAGTGCTGGATTTCTATCTTGAGATGATCCGTAATCTGCATATCCGTACCTATGATTATCTGGGACAGATGCGTGCGTCAACCAACCCGCTGGCATATTGTGAGGGAGGATTTTACGGTGGACATCTGAAACCGAATGAAAAGATTGGCAAGATTCTGAAACCAATGACAGCATCCTTCGGAATCACTGCATTAAATGAACTCCAGGAACTTTACAATGGCAAATCCATTGCTGAAGACGGGCAGTTTGCACTGGATGTGCTGAAATATATCAACAGGAAAGTAAATGAATTTAAAGAGAAAGATGGTTATCTTTATGCAATTTATGGAACACCGGCAGAGAGTTTATGTGGACTGCAGGTGGAACAGTTCCGTAAGATGTATGGCATTGTGAAAGGGGTTTCTGATCGTCCTTATGTAAGTAACAGTTTCCATTGTCATGTGACTGAAGATGTAACTCCGATTGAAAAACAGGATCTGGAGGGACGTTTCTGGGAGTTGTGCAACGGCGGTAAGATTCAGTATGTACGTTATCCGATCGATTATAATCGTGAAGCAATACGTACTCTGATCCGCAGAGCCATGTCTTTGGGATATTATGAGGGAGTAAATCTTTCCCTTGCTTACTGTGATGACTGCGGACATGAGGAACTTGAAATGGACGTGTGTCCGGTCTGCGGTTCCAAGAATCTGACAAAGATTGACCGTATGAACGGATATCTTTCCTACAGCCGTGTGCATGGTGATACTCGTCTGAACGAAGCGAAGATGGCAGAGATTGCGGAACGTAAATCTATGTAATATCAGGTCAGGGGTAAACTTTTGAATCTGACATCATAATATGATAATTAAAAGACATATACCGGCAAGATGAGATGTATTGCTCTGGTATATGTCTTTTTGTATTGTCAGATAAAATATAGCAATCCTCTTAAATGTATTATTTACGAGGATTGCTATAGAATCATTTAATGATAGTTCCGGTTTTTTCGAAATATCCATCCTTTGCATGCGCAATATCTGTGATGATCGTTCTTCTGTTATCTCCCTTTTCGATAAAAGAGATTCCGGCTTCGAATTTAGGAAGCATGGAGCCTGGGGCAAACTGATTGTCAGCCATATATTTCTTAGCATCATCTACAGAAATTGTATTAAGATATTCTTCATTGTCCTGACCGAGGTTCAGACTTACTTTCTCAACACTGGTAAGGATCAGAAGAGTATCTGCATTTAATTCCTGTGCAAGAAGTCCGCTGGAAAGGTCTTTCTCAATGATCGCACTTGCACCATGAAGATCGATTCCCTGTTCCATAACCGGGATTCCGCCGCCGCCTGCTGCGATTACTACCTGGCCCGCATCTACAAGTGTGCGGATTGTTTCAAGCTCTACGATTTTCTGCGGTTTCGGAGCTGCCAGGATTCTTTTATAAGTGCCGTCAGCCAGTTTAGTGACAAAGTTTCCCTTGCTTTCTTCAGTTTCAGCCTCTTCTTCTGTAAGGACACGTCCGATGATCTTCTCAGGTTCAGCGAAAGCATCATCATATGGATCAATGACAACCTGTGTAAGGATAGTAGCTACCGGTTTATAAATACCGCGGGAAATAAGTTCTGCGCGGATTGCGGTCTGGAGGTCATATCCGATATAGCCCTGACTCATTGCCGAACATACGGACATAGGTGCAAATGTATAGTCAGGATGTGTTTTGCCAAATTCATTCATGGCTGTGTGGATCATTCCAACCTGTGGACCGTTACTGTGGGAAATGACTACACGATTTCCGGCTTCTACAAGATCTGCGACAGCTTTGGCTGCTTTTTTTGTAGCGATTTTCTGCTCCGGTAAGGTGGTTCCTAATGCTCTGTGGCCCAGTGCAACTACTGTAATTTTTTCGCTCATGGGAATTACCTCGATTCTTTCATGTTCTGTAAATATGATATCTGCGGGGTGATCTTATATATAAAGATTTTTGAAATTTTTTATCACTGATATCATAAATATTCAATCATATTGATATCCTACATTATAAAAGACTGCCAGTAGAATTGCAATAGAAAATAACTCAAAAAACACCTCGCGGGATATTACCAGTGAACAGTAACAAAAAACAAACAGCTCTCACATTTGTGTGAGAGCTGTTTTGTTTTTTTGAGGGGGGAGATAGAGAGTGGTTTTTCATCTATCCAAGACCTATTATATGGGAAAATTATGTTCAAAGTATGTCGAATTTCTGAAACAATCGGTAAATTTATAAAAGAATTATAAACAAATACGAAAAATAAAAAGTGGTATCTTGTTTTTATAGCATAGACATGCTAAAGTAGATTCATCGGCAACAGCCGTTATCAGTATTCTTATTTTCACGCACCGGTCCGGTGCAAAAATTTCCAATTATTTATTGATAGTCCGGGAGATGGTTTTGAATCCTGAGCAGAAACTCTGAAAATCTTATTTATTGTGCAAAACAGAGAGGAGAGATGCGTATGTCTGTGGATATGAACTTATAATCTCGAAAGATACTGTACCGATATCATTCTGACAGTGGAAGTACCTCAGATGACATAGAATAAAAATTCAGGAGAATGAGAGAATGAAAAAAAGAATATGGAATCAGTTAAAAAAAGCAGTCATGATAACGGCTGCTGTCGGGATTTTGGGAGCAGGAGAAATCGAGATTGGAGGATAAATTGGTGAACAAGATTTTCAAATGTCTTATTCGATTTTTGATAGAAGTGATAGTTATGACTGTTTTGATTGTTGGGATCAACATATTTACGAATGGTATGTATCTTTGGGGATTGCCCCGCATAAATGATATTCAGTCTGTAAATATCACGTATCCGAGTGTCACGGATGATGTTAAAGAAATTTCGAGCAGTGAGGACATTGAGTTAGCCTTAAAGCTAACGGGATTTCTGAAATATGATTTATTTGGGGAAGTGAATAGCGAAGAAGAACCCGCTATTACAATTACTTATTTTCTCAAGGATGGAACAAGCAAAACAATCTCCGCTAATAACACTACTGTCTGGTGGAACAATAAAATTCATGTAATCAAGGACAAGGAAATGTTTGTCAACCTAACAGAGGGAATTTTCTTTCTGGAAGATTTACAAACAAAGTAAATCAATTCCAGTTTGCTGTACTCGTTCCTAGCAGGGTTTGGGGCAGGCACGCCCCAACAAGAAGCTGTCCCAAAGGGGCAAGAATTTTCAAGAATTGAAAATTTGTGGCCACGGGACGATTCTTGCCCTGTTGTCACCGTTGCAACTGTAGTCATTTCGTGATACAATATTCCTGACAGGAGGTGTCCCGTATGATGCAGACATTTGTTCGCCCATCCCGTGATCTGCGCAACCACTACGCTGAAATTTCAGAGATGTTGAAAGACCACAATCATGTTATTATCACAAATCATGGTCGTGGGGAATCCGTCCTCATCAACATTGAGGACTACGCCAAGTACGAGGAGTTTTTGCACCAGCGATATGTTGCCGAGGCACTTGCCAAGGCAAAACAGCAGGCGGCTGACCCCGACACGCAGTGGGCAGACCACGAAAGCGTATGGGAGACGCTGGGCAAGCAGTATGACGTATAAAATTAGATATCTGCCCCTTGCTGTGCAGGACTTGAACGAGATTGCCCGGTATTTGTCCGGTTTTTATCCGAAAACAGCCAGCCGTGTACTGAAAGAACTGCGGGAGAAGATCACAAAATTGGGCGAAACCCCGAAAATGTGCGAGGTCTACCGCCTTGACCCTGCTTATCGTAGGATGGTCGTTGACCAGTATCTTGTGTTCTACCGCGTCAACGAGGAAATAAAGACTGTGGAAGTCCACCGTGTGTTGCGCGGTACTTGGAATTTGCCGCAGTATCTGGAATAAATTCAGGTTCGACTGCTGTGGACAATGCTCCACCAAACCAAGAGCCTCTGACTTAGGTCAGGGGCTTTTTTGTTGCGTCACCCACCAACCCACGTCAGAGCAGGACGGTACAGGACGAGAACAGCAAATCAAAATTTATGGAGGAAATCATGGGCGATTTTACGATAGAAGATATGCTTGCGATACAACAGGCCCTGCAGGAAAAATATAAAGACAAGTGGGAGCCGATCGGCCCGGAGGCCGGCAAGCACAAACTGTTATGGATGCTCGGTGAAGTAGGCGAAGTTATCGACATTATCAAGAAAAACGGAGACCGAAAGGCTGTTGAGGATGCAGAAGTCCGGCAGCATCTCGTGGAAGAAATGGCGGATGTGCTCATGTATTACAATGACGTCCTTCTGTGCTATGGGATCAGCGAGCAAGAACTGAAAGAGGCATATACCGCCAAGTTCAAGAAGAACATGACCCGCTGGTAATTCCCATTTATCACGCTCTTCCGCAGCAGGGGTGGCCTCCTATCCAAATCTCCAATTTTCCGCACCAAAGGGGCAAAATCTTGGCCAGTATTGCCGTTGCGCCGCAGGGATTTTTGGATTATACTGTTGACTTGTATCTTATTTTGTATTTTCCTGTTCAGTCGAGCCAAAGGAGGCATCCTTACGAACTATCTGTTTCAATTTGCGCGCATTCTGGCGTTCTGTTTTTTGGGCGAGATCTGCCACGCAGTGCTCCCGCTCCCCATCCCGGCCAGCATCTACGGCCTGCTGCTGCTCCTGGCCGCGCTCCGCTTCGGCATCGTGAAGCTCGAGCAGGTCAAGGAAGTGGGCCTGTTCCTCACCGGCATCTTCCCGCTGCTGTTTGTGCCTGCTGCCGCGGGCGTCATGGAGCTGTGGGCTGAGATGGGCAAGATGCTGCTGCCCATCGTCATCGCCATCATCCCGGTGACGGTGCTGGTCCTCGTGAGTGCAGGCCGCACCACCCAGGCCCTCACCAGCCGCCGCGCTGCAAAGAAGGAGGCCGAACATGACTGATCTCTTACAGGGCTTCCTCTCCGGGTCCGCCGCGTGGGGCGTGCTGCTGACGCTGGCCGCTTTCGCGCTGGGTGCTCTCATCAACAAAACCACCGGCAAGGCCATCTTCAACCCGCTGCTGCTGGGCAGCATCTTCGTCATCATCCTGCTGAGTGTGCTGAACATCCCCTACGCCGACTACAAGGTCAGTGCCGCCCCGGTGAACTATCTGCTGCTGCCGGCCACCATCAGCCTCGCCATCCCGCTCTATGAAAAGTGGGACCTGCTGAAAGAGAACGCCGCCGCCATCATCGCGGGCATCTCAGTGGGTACGCTGGTGAGCCTGGGCAGCGCTTTGGCTCTGGCCCTCGCGCTGGACCTCACCCGGGAGCAGTACGCCACCCTCCTGCCGAAGTCCGTCACCACGGCCATCAGCATGGACGTTGCCGCTGAGCTGGGCGGCATCGCGGCCCTGACGGGTGCCATCGTCATCCTCACCGGCATCGCAGGCAACCTGCTGGCCGAGGTGGTCTGCAAGATCTTCCACATCACCGACCCCATCGCAAAGGGCGTCGGCATCGGCACCTCGGCCCATGCCGTAGGCACCAGCAAAGCTCTGCAGATGGGTGAGGTCGAAGGTGCCATGAGCGGCCTGTCCATCGCCGTGGCCGGCGTCCTCACCGCCGTGCTCTGCCCCCTCTTCGTCAGCTTCATTCAGTAAAGATAGACAAAAAATCGCCCTCTGTACCGGCACAATGCCAATACAGAGGGCGATACTTTTTGCTTTTTAAGACCCGGCTTCTTTCCGCTCGGCTTTCTGGCGTTCCACCTCGGCGATGACCTCGGCGGCCTTTTCGTCGATGGCCCCCGGCTCCGCCGCCGGAGGGGCGGGCCACCACAGTGCCTCCGGGCGAGTTCTGCCGTAAGCTGTGGGCCGTCTGCCGCAGATAAATGTCACCCCAGTCGTGGCCATACGTGTCGTTGATGGTCTTGAGGTTGTCGAGGTCGGCCATCATCAGGGCCGCGTGACAGAGAGTATCGGGCTTCTCTAACAGCTCCCCGCAGCCCACGAGGCACAACACCAGAGCTGCAGCCGCCGCAAACGCGGCCAGAGATGTAAACACGTTCTGTCAAAATCAGCAATATCACAACAACTCTTTTCGGATTTTGTCGATTTTTACGTTTTCCTTTTTCCACAAAAAAGCAGGGCAGACCCGCGCCGTCCAAAGCTTCCAGCTTTTGGCAAAGCGCAGGTCTGCCCTGCATCGGATATTCAGCTTACAGTTTGCTCAGCTGGGGACCCTGAGCGGTATCCTTCACGGCCCAGCCCATCTCGGTGAGCTGTGCGCGGATGGCGTCGGCAGCAGCCCAGTCCTTGGCCTTCTTGGCGGCGGCACGCTTCTCCACCAGTTCAGTCACCTCGGCGGGAACTTCGTCCTTCTTGCGGTTGTACATCAGGCCCAGCACGCCGGTGATCTCGTCGAAGGCGGCAGCGCCGGCTTCGAGAGCAGCCTTACTGGAAGCGGCGGACAGGGTGTTGATGTCCTTGACGAGGTCGAAGACAGCAGCCAGGGCGTCGGGGGTGTTCAGGTCGTCGTCCATGGCGGTGCAGAATTTCTTCTTTGCTTCCTCGGCCTTCTCCTTCAGCGTCTCGTCGGTGCCGAACTCGGTCTTGCTCAGGGCAAAGTCGAGGTTCTCGCGGCAGGTGTAGAGACGCTCGAGGCTGTTCTTGCAGCTCTCGATGAGGTCCACGGTGTAGTTCAGCGGCATCCGGTAGCCGGCGGTCAGCATGAAGTAGCGGATGGGCTCGTAGCCGTAGAGGTTGGCCACGTCGCGGACGGTGAAGAAGTTGTGCAGGCTCTTGGACATCTTCTGATTGTCCACGTTGATGAAGCCGTTGTGCATCCAGTAGCGGGCGAACTCGCAGCCGTTGGCGCACTCGCTCTGGGCAATCTCGTTCTCATGGTGGGGGAAGATGAGGTCCTGACCGCCGCAGTGGAGGTCGATGGTCTTGCCCAGATGGGTGCGGCTCATGGCGCTGCACTCGATGTGCCAGCCCGGACGGCCCATGCCGTAGGGGCTCTCCCATGCGGGTTCGCCGGGCTTTGCGGCCTTCCAGACGGCGAAGTCGGCGGGGTCTTCCTTCAGGTCGTCCTCCATCTGGCTGCGCAGCTCGCGGTTGCCGCTCTCGAGGTCGTCCAGCTTGAGGTGGCTCAGCTTGCCGTACTCGGGGTCGCTCTTGACGCGGAAGTAGACGTCGCCGTTCTTTGCGACGTAGGCGTGGCCGCTCTCGATGAGGTCTTTCACGATGTCGAGGATCTGCTGGATGTGCTCGGTAGCGCGGGGCTGGACGGTGGGCTTTTTGCAGTTCAGACCGGCGGCATCCTTGAGGTACTCGGCCTCGAAGCGCTGGGCGACTTCCTTCATGGAAGTACCCTCTTCCTGGCCCTTCTTGATGAGCTTGTCATCGATGTCGGTGATGTTGGAGACATAGATGACCTTGTTGCCGCGGTACTCGAGGTAACGGCGCAGGGTATCGAAGACGATGAGCGGGCGGGCGTTGCCGATGTGGATATAGTTGTAGACGGTGGGGCCGCAGACGTAGATGCGGTACTCGCCCGGCACCTGCGGCACGAACTCTTCCTTCTGGCGGGTCAGGGTGTTGAAGATCTGCATAGTTGAATACTCCTTTTTGTGGGACAGACCGAAGCCGTGATTATAAACCTCTCAGTCTCGACAGCTCCCCTATCGAGGGGAGCCCTTGGCAAAGAGGGCCAGCTCCTGCGAGCCTGCCCGAAAAAAGCAAAAGCCTCCAACGCCATGCCAAAAGCACAGCATCGAAGGCGGTCTTTTCTCAAAATCGCGGTTCCACTCCGGTTTGTCGCTCAAAGCCGATAACGGCGGCCATCCGCGCTGCGATACTCAGCTTCCCGCAGCGTGCTGTCCGGGCGCACTTCACGCGGCGGTCTGCAAACAGGCTTCCAGCCAACGGCCCGTTCTCTCTGCCCAGACGATGCAGCGCTACTCTGCCCGGATAAACGCATTTATCCTTTTACAAACCTATTATAATAGCCGCCGGGGCGTAAGTCAAGCGTTTGACTCCCCTGCCCGGCTTGTGCTACACTGGGCAAAAATGCAGCCCGGAGGTTTTATCATGCAGCTTATCACCGAACGTCTTTTTCTCATCCCCCTGCAGCCCGATGGGATGCGCGCCCTTCTGGCCCGCACCACCGACCCGGAGCTCATCCAGCCCTACACCGATATGCTGAACCTTTCCCTCGCCCACCCTGAGCAGTGGGTCTGGTACACCGCATGGGGGCTTTACCAGAACGATTCCGGCGACTGGGTAGGCGACCTCTGCTTCAAGGGCCTGCCCGAAAACGGCCAGCCGGAAATTGGCTACGGCCTTCTGCCGGAATATGAACATCAGGGCTACGCCACCGAGGCTGTCCGCGCCGCCTGCCGCTGGGCCTTCGAACAGCCCGGCGTCACCGCCGTCGAGGCCGAGACCGCCCCCGATCATGCTGCCTCGCAGGCGGTTCTACACCGGGTGGGCTTTGTTCCGACCGGGACTGTGGGCGCGGAAGGGCCGAGGTTTATTCTGCGCCAAAAGCCTTGACTCCATCGCCAAATCAGCGCTTTCCCCCTTTACATCGCCCTCAACTTGTGCCATAATTTATTTTAATATAGCAGTTTGCGTTTTCAATGGTCTGGCAGCATCCGCAAACTGCATATCGCAAATATGCTGTTACCCATAGGCATATCTGTGAAACTTGCGATTAAGGGAAGCTGTCCTCGGCGCGGCGATTCGGCGGTGCGGGGCAGCAAGAGAGGGGTAATCTGCTATGAGCAAGATCATCATTCCGGAAAACTACACGCCCGCGCTGAACCTGTACGACACCCAGCGCGCCATCGGCACCGTGAAGCGGCTGTTCGCCGACACCCTGTGCGCCACGCTGAACCTCTACCGCGTGTCGGCGCCGCTCTTCGTCGAGGCTTCTACCGGCCTGAACGACGATTTGAATGGCGTCGAGCGGAAGGTCACCTTCGACACCAAGGACAGCGGCATCGAGGTGCAGGTCGTCCAGTCGCTGGCCAAGTGGAAGCGCAAGGCCCTGAAGGACTACGGCTTCCGGGTGGGCAAGGGCCTCTACTGCGACATGAACGCCATCCGCCGCGACGAGGATATGGACAACCTCCACTCCATCTATGTGGACCAGTGGGACTGGGAGAAGGTCATCCGTGAGGAAGACCGGAACGAGACGTATCTGAAGAACGTCGTGCGCTCCATCGTGTCGGCAGTCTGCGCCACCGAGATGAACCTCCACGCCATGTTCCCCCAGCTGCAGGATCTGCCGCTCCACACCCCCAACGTCACCTTCATCACCACCCAGGAGCTGGAGGATAAGTATCCCGGCCTGACCCCGAAGGAGCGGGAGAATGCCATCGTCAAGGAGAATGGCACCACCTTCCTGATGAAGATCGGCGCGCCCCTCAAGAGCGGCAACCCCCACGACGGCCGCGCCCCCGACTACGACGACTGGGATCTGAACGGCGACCTGCTGTTCTGGAACGAGCCTCTGCAGTGCAGCTACGAGCTGAGCAGCATGGGCATCCGCGTCAGCCCCGAGAGCATGGACCGCCAGCTCACCGCCGCCGGCTGCGACGACCGCCGCGAGCTGCCCTTCCACAAGGCTGTGCTGAACGGCGAACTGCCCTACACCATCGGCGGCGGCATCGGCCAGAGCCGCCTGTGCATGCTGCTGCTGGGCAGCGCCCACATCGGTGAGGTGCAGTCTTCCATTTGGACCGAAGATACCCTTCGTTTGGCAGACGAACACCAGATTCAACTTCTCTAAAATAACTTCCCTGTAAAACAACAAAACATGCCGGAATATTTTTACTGTTTCCTGTTGGAAATCAATTTTTTCCGGCATGTTTTTTCTAAGATTCTATTCTAAGTTTGTATCATTGTTTTCCGGTAAACATCCACGCCAAACTTCTTAGCGGTAGATGATCTCATCTCTTCCCGGTCCGTTAGAAACCATCGTAATCGGATAACCGATCTTCTCCTCAATAAATTCGATATATCTACGACAGTTTTCTGGAAGATCTTCATAGCGTTTAATTCCCCGGATATCGCATTTCCATCCTGGAAGTGTCTCTAGAACC
>OIJI01000168.1_pt1 | contig 12304 bp, 7 predicted proteins | sample 1583481 | NCBI WGS metagenome assembly OIJI01 (sample SAMN02674698, study PRJEB24791) | human gut metagenome, SKBSTL036 | isolation source: stool | host: Homo sapiens | place: USA
GTATTCAGGGCATATCGAATTACAATACTGGTCACTGTAATAGGAACCAGTATTAATGTGGCAATGTCTGCATTGTTGGCGTATCCGCTTTCCCTGAAAAATCTTCCAGGAAAAAGAATCCTGAATTTCTACATATTTTTTACAATGTTATTTAATGGTGGACTGGTTCCTACATATCTCATGTATACAGGAATTTTCCATATCAATAACACACTGCTTGCATATATTGTGCCGGGACTTCTGATGAGTGCCATGAATGTTATGCTGATTCGTACATTCTTTGCAACCAGTATTCCGGATGCACTTTTTGAAGCAGCTCAGATTGACGGTGCAAGTCAATTCCAGATTTTTTTCAAAATTGTATTGCCACTGGGTAAACCCATTCTTATTGCCATGGGTCTGCTTTCCGGATTAGGATACTGGAATGACTGGACAAATGGTCTGTACTATATTAGAGATACGAAGTTATATGGCATTCAGAACCTTCTGAATAAGATGATTTCAGATTTGACAGCACTGACACAGAATGCTTCTGGTGCGTCAACTGTTGCAATTGCAGATATTCCATCTGCATCTGTCAGAATGGCAATAGCGTTTGTTGCAATGCTACCGATTTTATGCCTGTATCCGTTTTTACAGAGATATTTTACCAAAGGTATCGCGCTTGGTGCCGTAAAAGGCTGAAGATGTTTTGAAGGAAAGGTGGATTATTTTCCTGTAAATATTTAGTGTTTTCAGCAAAGATTTTTTCTGATAAGATGGGGAATAGAAAGTATTGGGGAAAAACGGTCGGAACGATCATTGCATCGCTTGAGAGATGTTGTTCTCAGAAAGAAAGGATAAAACATGAACGATTATAAATTGGATTTAGAGAAATATGCAACACTGGCGAGACAGGCAGCCGCAGAGGGATGTGTACTTCTGGAGAATGAGAAGCAGGCACTTCCTTTGAGAGAGGGAGAGAGTGTGGCTGTTTTTGGCCGCATGGCATTTCATTATTATAAAAGCGGACTTGGTTCCGGCGGTCTGGTGAATACGAGATATGTAGTGGGAATTCTGGATGCGCTGAAGGAGTGTAAAGAGATTCAACTGGATGAGAAACTGCTGGGTATTTATGCAAACTGGATTAAAGAGAATCCTTATGATGAAGGTCAGGGATGGGGTCGTGTTCCATGGTCTCAGAAAGAGATGGAAGTTACAGAGGAAATGCTGGACTGCGCACGTAGCAACGATGTTTCGCTTATTATTATAGGAAGAACTGCAGGTGAAGATCAGGATAATAATACGAATCCGGGAAGCTATTGTCTGACGGAGACGGAGGAGGATTTGATCTGCCGGGTCTGTGAGGTGAGTAAGTGCACAGTTGTGGTGCTGAATGTTGGAAATATTATTGATATGAGTTGGGTGGAGAAATATCATCCTCAGGCTGTGCTGTATGCATGGCAGGGTGGTCAGGAAGGTGGCAATGGTGTGGCTGATGTGCTGACCGGTAAAGTGTGTGCATGTGGGAAGCTGACAGATACCATTGCTGAGAGGATTGAGTATTATCCGTCTACGGAGAATTTTGGTGATCCATATAAGAATTATTATAAGGAAGATATTTATGTGGGTTATCGTTATTTTGAGACATTTGCGAAGGATAAGGTGCTGTATCCGTTTGGATATGGTTTGTCCTATACGAATTTTGAGACAAAGGCGGAGATTTTTAAGAATACTGAGGATGAACTCACAGTGGCTGCGACGGTTACCAATATCGGTGATGTGAGGGGCAAAGAGGTTGTACAGGTTTATGTAAAAGCACCGCAGGGTAAACTTGGAAATCCGGCAAGAAAGCTGATCGGATTTGCAAAAACCCGGGAACTGGCACCGGGTGAAAAAGAAGAACTTGTTATCATCATTCCCAAATATGATATGGCCTCTTATGATGACAGTGGAGTGACAGGACACAAATCCTGTTATGTTCTGGAAGAGGGAACTTATGAAATTTTTGCAGGCAGTGATGTAAGAAGTGCGAAATCAGCAGGAATTTACAAAGAAGAATTACGTGTAATAGAACAGTTACAGGAGGCATATGCACCGATTGAGAAATTCCGGAGAATGAAAGCCGTTCTGAGAGCGGATGGAACTTATCAGGCAGTAACAGAAGAGGTTCCTGTCCGCACAGCAGATCCACATAAACGCAGAGAGGAAAGAATGCCGAAGACTCTGGAGTATACGGGAGATAAAGGCTATAAGCTGGCAGATGTACTGGATAAAAAAGTTTCTATGGATGAGTTTGTGGCACAGATCAGTGAGGCGGATCTGATTGCCATGTTCCGCGGTGAAGGAATGTGCAGTCCAAAGGTCACTGCTGGAACTGCAGCTGCATTTGGCGGTGTGACAGAGTCTTTGAAGGCTCTTGGAATCCCGGTGGGATGCTGCGCGGATGGGCCGTCAGGGATTCGTATGGATTGCGGTACGAAAGCGTTTTCTCTGCCAAATGGAACTTTGCTGGGCTGTACTTTTAATACGGAGCTTGTGGGTGAGCTGTATGAAATGACAGGGAGGGAACTTCGACTAAATAAGATTGATTCCCTGCTGGGACCAGGTATGAATATTCACAGGAATCCACTGAATGGTCGAAATTTTGAATATATTTCTGAGGATCCGCTTCTCACAGGAAGAATTTGTGCGGCTCAGGTGAAGGCAATGGCTAAATCCGGAATTGGAAGTACGATTAAGCATTTCTGTGGAAATAATCAGGAAGTGGGACGAAGTACTTCTGATTCTGTTATGTCTGAGAGATGTCTGAGAGAAATCTATCTGAAGGGATTTGAGATTGCAGTAAAGGAGGGGGGTGCACGTTCTGTAATGACTACTTATGGAAGTGTAAATGGGCTCTGGACTGCAGGTAGCTATGATCTGTGTACAACCATTCTGAGAAAAGAGTGGGGATTTCAGGGTATTGTCATGACTGACTGGTGGGCGAAGTCCAATTATGAGGGTCATCAGGCAGAGGTAACTGCGAAAGCTCCTATGGTAGCTGCCCAGAATGATATTTATATGGTAGTGAGTGATGCGAAGTCCAATCCGGAGAATGACGATGTGGAGGAAATGCTTCATGCAGGAAAAATTACTGTGGGAGAATTGCAGAGGAATGCAGCCAATATCCTGGGATTTCTGTTAAAAAGTCCTTCTGTTTTATTGTTGACAGACAGAATATGTAAAGAAGAACTGGAGGCTATGAATACAAAGGAAGAGGACGATGTGGATGCCGGAAGTCTGGTAAGTATTGAAAGTGATTCGGTGACACAGAAAATTGTAATTGACGGTGCATTATTACATCCTGCAAAGGGAAAGGCAGATGTGATTGCTGTGACTAACGAGTTCATGGGTGATTTCACAATGAAGTTTACTTTGAAATCTGATCTTGGTGAGCTGGCTCAGCTTCCAGTTTCTGTATTTTTGGATAATATTCATAAGATGACTGTTTCAGTACAGGGGACCAATGGAAAATGGGTAGAAGAAAGCCGCATCCTGAATATGGAATTTGGTCATAATCACTATATCAAATTTTATTATGGTGCGGATAATTTTGAAATTAAAGAAATTGTGCTGATTCCGAATAGGTAAGACCAATTTTGGGAACGCTTGCAAAACTATATCCTTTATGGCATAATTATGAAAATACTCAGAACCTGCGAAAGATGAGTGATAATTGCTTTATAAAAGTGGTTATCTGTGGACTTTTTTAATGCGGAGCGGGCTGTTCAGAGGAAAAGTGTTACTGATGATTAGAACAGTGTTAAGAGTGATGAGGAAAGGATAATATGTCAGGTTTTACAAAGGAAATTATTGCAAAGACTTTTACAGAATTGCTGGATGAAAAGCCCATGTCTAAGATTACGGTGAAGGATATCGTGGAACGATGTGGTGTAAACAGAAATACTTTTTATTATCATTTTAAGGATATTCCGGATGTAGTGGAGTTTATTTTGAAAAAGAAGTGGGATGAGATTCTGGAACACCCACAGGACAGAGCCTCTATTCTGGAATGTATGGAAGAAATGGCAGATCTGGTGAGAAATAACAGAAAGGTTATGTTTAATGTTTACAGATCAGTGAAAAAAGATACGTTCCTTTTTTATATGAATGAGATTTCCAACTATATTATTATGGAATATTTTCGGAAAAATGCAGATCAGTTTGATCTTGATGAGGGAGAAATCCGGATTCTGATTCAATATTATAAGTGTCTGTTTATGGGATTTCTGATGGAGTGGCTGGATAATAATCTGAAATCTGATTTTGGAGAAGAAATGCGTCAGGCTTCCCGGCTTTTTGAAAAGCACCCGGAGCTACATGCGGTATTGAACAGATCAGAATAGAGTGAAAATACCTGTTGTTCCTGATATTTATTATAGCAATTCTCTTAAATGTATTATCTGAGAGAAGCGTTATAGGTAATTCCTTTAATTTTCATATTATACAAAATTAAGCTTATGTCTGTTTTTTGGACATGGGCTTTTTTTTGTCTATTTATTGTTAAAAAAATCACAGCTATAATAGCAACCATAAAGAGATGAAAACAAGAGCCTGACAGTCACAGGTTCGGGTATATTTCAGAAGGGAGGAGCAATAGGATGGATGCACTGAAGCAGTTAAAATTAGCCAAGAATGGTTATATTATTATGTCTGTATTATTTATGGTTCTGGGTGCCTGTCTGATTATCTGGCCGGATTGTTCGATGGCAGTTTTCTGTACAGCAGTAGGGATTATGCTTATTGTATACGGATTGATAAAGATTCTGGGATATTTTTCCAGAGATATCTATTGTCTGGCATTTCAGTTTGATCTTGCCTTTGGAGTGCTGCTGGCAGCAGTAGGAATTATTATTATAGTACGCAGGAACGTAGTGGTGAATCTGATCTTTGGAATCTTTGGACTTCTGATCCTTGCGGATGCATTATTTAAAATTCAGATGTCGATAGATGCAAAGAAATTCGGGCTGAATCTCTGGTGGAGGATTCTCCTGGTAGCGATTCTGACCGGTGTTCTGGGATTTTTACTTTTGATAAGGCCGTTTGAGGCAGCAGAGATCATGATGATCCTGGTTGGTGTTTCGGTTCTGTTTGAGGGAATTCTGAATCTTTGTGTGGCGATTTACACTGTAAAAATTATTAAAAACCAGAAACAGGATATCATAGATATGGATGAATATTGATAAAATAATAAAAATATACCTGATACACAGGTGTTTATATATATCACATTACAACAAGGAGGAGCAATCACATGAAATTAATGGACAAAGCAAAACAGGCTGCACTTGCAGCAGCAGTTAAGACAGGTCTGGGTTATCTGGAGAAGGACCCGGAAGTAAATATACCGAAACTGATGGAACTTGTAGATAAATTTGTACCGGATGGCTGGTATGAGTCACAGAGAAATGCAATCCGTAATGCAATCCAGAATAAGGACAGCAACTGGTATAAACTGATCCTGAGGATTTATGAGCTGGATCCGGGAGTACGTGAAGCATTCTTTACAAATTTTATCATCAATGCCAGCTTAAAAGGAAGTGCACTTCAGGAAGAAACAGCAGAAGAAAACAACTGCAATGTTCCATGGGCAATCCTTCTTGATCCTACAAGTGCCTGTAATCTGCACTGCACAGGATGCTGGGCAGCAGAGTATGGTCACAAACTGAATCTTGATTTTGACACCATCTGTTCTATTGTAGAGCAGGGCAGAAAAATGGGAACTTATATGTACATATATACAGGTGGTGAACCGCTGGTACGCAAGAAGGACTTGATGCGTATCTGTGAGAAATATCCGGACTGCGAATTCCTTTCCTTTACAAATGGTACACTGATTGACGAAGAGTTCTGCCAGGAAATGCTTCGTGTTAAGAACTTTGTTCCGGCAATCAGCCTGGAAGGTTCTGAGGAAGCAAACGACGGACGTCGTGGAGAAGGTGTATATCAGAAAGTTATGCATGCAATGGAACTTCTGAAAGCTCATAAACTTCCGTTTGGTGTATCTACCTGTTATACTTCTGCAAATGTGGACAGTGTAAGCAGCGAGGAATTTTTTGATCACATTATTGACTGTGGTGCATTATTTGTATGGTTTTTCCATTATATGCCGACAGGTAATGACGCTGTAGTAGAATTAATGCCGAATCCACAGCAGCGTGAGAAGATGTATCACAAGATCAGAGAGTACCGTTCTACAAAAGCTATTTTTGGAATGGATTTCCAGAATGATGCGCAGTATGTCGGAGGATGTATTGCAGGAGGAAGACGTTACCTTCATATCAATGCGAATGGTGATGTAGACCCATGTGTATTTATCCATTATTCTAATGCAAATATTTATGAAAATACTCTGCTGGAAGCATTGAAGAGTCCGATCTTCATGGCATATCATGACGGTCAGCCGTTTAATGAAAATATGCTTCGTCCATGCCCGATGCTTGAGAATCCGCAGAAGCTTCGTAAGATGGTTGAAGAATCCGGTGCGAAATCTACAGATTTGCAATCTCCGGAGTCTGTGGAGCATCTCTGTGCGAAGTGTGATGCTTATGCAGAGCATTGGGCACCGAAAGCAGAGGAATTATTTCCTGTAAAAAATAAGTAACTTAATAATAAGAAAAAATATTAACTCAAAATTTAGCCAAAGTTATCAGAGAAAGTTCCCTGTCCGGTCATCCCCTGTCCGGATGGGGAACTTTCTCGTCTTTGAAAGGGGACGCGCGAAGCCGCATCTCTCTTCGGGTTCAGTTCCGGGGGATAAGTAACTCTAAGGCTGGGAAAATCTGCTAAGGGCATGAAGAAAAATGCAAAACTCGCTCCGCCTCCGACTTCGCTCAGACAAGTTGCTATTTTTCTTCATAACGCAAATTTCCCCAGTCTAAGAGTTACTAATCCCCCTTCAAATTCACCCGAAGAGAGATGCGGCTTCGCGCTGTTGATTGGCTGTGAAAGGAAGTGTGTGAAGCATTTTATTGTTAAAAATAACTTGCCTGATAATTCAACATGTATTAAAGTTATATCAGATTTAGATGGGAGTTATATGTGGCGGAGATTTACAGGAGGAGTGAAATGTTAAAAACTTTTTTAGTAGAGGATGAAGTTGTGATCAGGGAGATGATTAAGAAGATGATTCCCTGGGAGCAGTATGGATTTGAACTGGCAGGAGAAGCATCTGATGGGGAGATGGCGCTGCCATTGATATTAAAGAGCAAACCGGATCTTCTGATCACTGATATTAAGATGCCGTTTATGGATGGTCTGACATTATGTAAATTGGTGAAGAAGGAGTTGCCGGACATTAAGATTGTGATTCTTAGTGGCTATGATGACTTTAACTATGCGAAGCAGGCGATCAATATTGGTGTGGAGGATTATCTGCTGAAACCAATTACTAAGAATGCATTTATTGAGCGTTTGGAGGAGATTCATAATCGTTATGAACATGAGAAGACGCAGAAGGAATATTATGAGAAATTCAAACTGGAGATGCAGGAGTATGAGAGGAATGCGAGCCGTGATTTCTTTGAATCTCTGGTGAGAGCGGACTTTGATCTGGAAGAGATTTATCGGAGAGCAGATCGTTTGAATCTTGATATTGTGGCAGAGGCTTATAATATTCTGATTTTTACACCGGATGCTTCAGACAGCAGTTGTAATTCGTCGGAAGGATATTCAGACTGGGAGGCAGAAGTACATAAGAAGATTGAGAATTATTTCCTCAGTCATCCGGTTGCGATGCTTTTCAGACATCAGGTGTTCAGTTATGCGATTCTGGTCAAGGGGCAGCGAGATACGATAAAGAAGAATACATGCGAATGTGTGGAAACAATTCAGAAGATCATGGAAGAAACCAGAGCAAATGTGGACTGGTTTGTGGCAGTCGGCGAGGAGGCAGACCGTCTGAGCAGAATTAAGCAGAGTTATCACACGGCTGCAAGAACTTATGCATTCCGTTATCTGTATGACGGGCATATTCTTTATTACAATATGCTTGAGCAGGTAAAGGAGAATTCAGCAGATACTTCAAAAACAGAAGCTGTTCAGCTTAAGAATGTGAATATCAATGCCCTGAATCCGGAAATCCTTCAGAAATTTTTAAGCAGTGGTCTGGAAGATGAAGTAGACAGTTTTGTCCATGATTATTTCCATGCTATTGGCAGGGAACCGATGAAATCACTGGTGTTCCGTAATTATGTGGTTTTGAATGTGCGTTTTTCTGTACTGTCATTTCTTAAGAAAATTGGATATGATGATACGGAATTGTCCAGAGAAGAGACAGATGATGTTGTGAAGAAGACAAGCCAGTCTACAGAAGCTTCTGTTGCATATGCAGAGGAAGTCTTGAAACGGGCCATTGCAATCCGTGATGAAAATGCAGGCAGTCAGAACAGAAGTGTGTTGAAGCAGGCAATAGATTTTATAGATGGACATTATATGGATGAAGAGATTTCTCTGAATAGAGTGGCGCATGCGGCGAATGTGAGTGCCAATCATTTCAGCGCGCTTTTCAGTCAGAATATGGGACAGACATTTATTGAGTATCTGACTTCGCTTCGCATGGACAAGGCAAAGGAGCTGCTTCGCTGTACTTCCAAACGTTCCAGTGAGATTGCAGGGGAAGTGGGATATAAGGATGCGCATTACTTCAGCTATCTTTTTAAGAAAACTCAGGGAATGACTCCGAGTGAGTATCGTAAGACGAGAGGAGAAGTCTGATTCATGAAGCAGAAACAGGAGAAGCTGGAAACAAAGATGAAGTGGATGCTTCTGAGCACTATGATCCCTATGACAATTCTGATCATAGTGCTTCTTGTTTTTTTCTGGCATTATACAAATGAATATAATCAGTTGTCTAATAATCTGGCGGTGAGTTCGGAATATAATGCAAACTATAGAAATTCCAATAATGATATGAGCTTTAAAGATGAAGTGGATATGGATATCTATTATGTGACTATCGGGCGAAAAGGTAAGGACGGGCTGCCGACAGAGCAGGTAGACAAGGCAATCAGTACTGTGGAGAGTCTGAAGAAAACCACATCAAAGAAGGAAAGCCTGCGTTCTCTGAAATATCTGACTAACTATCTGGAGAATCTTAAGAAACGGATGAATCAGCTTCTTGAGATAAAGAATTATCAGGAACGACAGGAATTTGTGGCAAATAATACAGAAATCCTGACCACGCTCTTTGAGAAAGAAATGCAGAATTATATTTATCAGGAGGCGACGGAACTGGTGCAGATAGAGTCTCAACTGGCTGGAAATGTACGTCTGACGATCATCACTATGTGTGCGGCGATTTTGGTTGCTACGGCTATTCTGTTGCGGCGTTCTTTCCGTCTGACATACAGCATTACCAAACCGATTTCTGAAATTCTCCATAATATTAAGAAGGTTGGAAAAGGAGAGTACAAAACTATTAATGTAGTATCTGCCGACAGTGTTGAAATCCAGGAGCTTGATGCCGGTACCAGAAAGATGGCAGGAAGGATTGAAGGGCTTCTTGAGAATGTGCGTAAGGAGCAGGAGGTACAGCATATGACGGAGCTGCAGCTGATCCAGGCACAGGTAAATCCGCATTTTCTGTATAATACACTGGACACTATTGTGTGGCTGGTGGAGGGTGGTATGCAGCAGGATGCAGTGGATATGATCACAAGTCTGTCTGTTTTTTTCCGCACTTCGCTTTCGAAGGGGAAGGATATCATTCCGCTGTCGGAAGAGAAACGCCACACATTGAGTTATCTGGAGATTCAGCAGTCAAGATACAGGGATATTATGGAATTTGAGATTAATATTCCGCCGGAACTGGATGAAGTGATGGTGCCGAAGCTTACTTTGCAGCCGTTAGCGGAGAATGCTCTTTATCATGGAATTAAGAATAAGCGTGGAAAAGGTAAGATTCTTATTGAAGGATTCAATCTGGGAGATGATATGATGCTGAGAGTGACTGACAATGGTCAGGGAATGACACCGGAACGTCTTTATGAAGTACAGGAAGCTATCCGCACCGGTGAACGTGCCGGGTTCGGACTTGCTGCGGTGTCAGAGAGAATTGCACTTTATTATGGTCCGGGTTATGGACTGAAGATTTCTTCTACAGAGGGAGAAGGTACGGTTATGGAAGTGTATATGGCGAAAAAAATTAACCTGGATAACAATTCAAGATAAACAAAGAAAAAGCTGCATGAAGTTAAGAATCTTAACAGATATGCAGCTTTTGTTATGTATTCAGGTGGATAAAGTCAATTATTTTATTGTTTATTCATATCTAATAACAGTTTTATGGCCTGCTGATAGAGACTTACGAAGGTCTGCCAAATAATGGAATGTATGAATTATGTCGACTAATGCTGAATTGTGCAAAGTGAATATAAAAGAAAGCTGATAATTTATTTCTATATTTATAATGCACAATAAAAAATCCAACTTCCGCAATAAAAAAATAAACTTTGTATAAATTATGAACAAAATATGATAGAAGAATAAACTTTTTGCGGAAAATATTCTATGGAATTTTCCTGGATTTTTACTATAATAAAGACATCTTAAATGAATCGGGAGGATTTACAAAATGAAGAAAAAAATCGTGTCAGCTTTATTAACAGCAACAATGGTATGCGGTATGAGCGTTGTTCCGGCAGTGGGTGTAGCAGCAGCGGACGACACAATCACAGTTGGTTTCTCACAGGTAGGTGCTGAATCTGACTGGCGTACAGCTAATACAGAATCCATGAAATCCACATTCAGCGAAGAGAACGGATATGAATTAATCTTCGACGATGCACAGCAGAAACAGGAAAACCAGTTAACAGCAATCCGTAACTTCATCCAGCAGGAAGTTGATTACATTCTTTTAGCTCCTGTAACAGAGACAGGTTGGGATACAGTTCTTCAGGAAGCTAAAGATGCTGATATTCCTGTAATCATCGTAGACCGTATGGTTGATGTATCTGATGACAGCTTATATACAACATGGATCGGAACTGACTCCTTACTCGAAGGAAGAAAAGCAGCTGAATGGCTGAATGCATACACAACAGCTAAGGGAATCGATGCAAAAGATGTTAACATCGTTGATATCCAGGGTACAATCGGATCTACAGCTCAGATTGGACGTTCTAAAGGCCTTGAAGAAGGTGTTGACAACTATGGATGGAACTTACTTGCTCAGCAGTCCGGTGAATTCACACAGGCTAAAGGACAGGAAGTTATGGAGTCCATGCTGAAACAGTATGACAATATTAATGTTGTATACTGCGAGAACGATAACGAAGCATTCGGTGCTATCGATGCTATCGAAGCAGCTGGTAAAACAGTAGGATCTGATATCGCAAACGGTGAAATCATGGTTATGTCTTTTGATACAACAAATGCTGGTTTAACAGATACATTAGCCGGCAAGATCGCATGCGATGTTGAGTGTAACCCATTACACGGACCACGTGCAGAAGAACTGATCAAAGCTCTTGAAGCTGGTGAAGAAGTTGAAAAACTGAACTATGTAGATGAAGAAATCTTTGCTCATGATGACACAGTTAAATCTGTAAAAGCTACAAACAGCTTAGACGAAGAAAAAGATTTTGATGTAACACCACTTACACAGGATATTCTTGACAAACGTGCATACTAAAATGCATTAGGAAAGTCGGATATATAATTTGACAGACACATAAGGGTGAATGAATAGAGAGGCGTGGTAGATAATAATCGGAATGTGCCGGATATTTATACTACGCCCTCTTTATTGAAAAAAGGAAAGCAGGTGGAAGAGTATGGAGGGTAATGTTGTACTTACAATGCGGGATATTTCCAAGACATTTCCCGGTGTAAAAGCATTGCAGCATGTTGATTTTACACTTCGCAAGGGCGAAATTCACGCTCTGATGGGTGAGAACGGTGCAGGTAAATCTACACTGATCAAGGTTCTTACCGGTGTACATGAATTTGAAAATGGCGAGATCCGTCTGGATGGAAAAGACGGTCCGATTATTAATAAATCACCTCAGGACGCACAGAACAATGGTATCAGTACTGTATATCAGGAAGTTAACCTTTGCCCGAACCTGACGGTGGCAGAAAATCTGTTTATTGGACGCGAACCAAGAAAAGCAGGATTTATTGACTGGCGTACAATGAACAAACGTGCAACAGAATTGCTTAAGAGTCTTGAAATTGATGCTTCAGCTACCCAGAAGCTGGAAGAGGTTTCTCTGGCAAGACAGCAGATGATCGCAATCGCACGTGCAGTTGATATGAAATGTAAGGTTCTGATCCTTGATAG
>OIJI01000177.1_pt1 | contig 12064 bp, 10 predicted proteins | sample 1583481 | NCBI WGS metagenome assembly OIJI01 (sample SAMN02674698, study PRJEB24791) | human gut metagenome, SKBSTL036 | isolation source: stool | host: Homo sapiens | place: USA
GGTATCTGGTGTATGTCTACCGCGAGAGCAAGCTCCGCGCTGTGCTGGCCCAGCCGCAGGTGCGGGATTTCCTGTGCAAGGAAGGCTACACTCTGCCTGAGCAGTCGGACGACTACGCGCCGCTTTTGCAGCAGCTGTCCCGCCGGCTCTGCTGCGAGGCTGATTTCCCCCATGAGATCGGCGTATTTCTGGGCTATCCGCTTTACGATGTGGTGGGCTTTATCGAAAATGCGGGCCGCAACTTCACCTGCTGCGGCTGCTGGAAAGCCTATGGTGACCCCAGTGCCGCCCAGCAGCATTTTGCTCAGCTGAACAAGTGTACGGCAGTGTATCTCCGTCTGTTCCGCAGCGGAACGCCCATCCAGCGTCTGGCTGTCGCAGCCTGACGCCCCTGAATTTTGACATTCTCTTCCAAATACTCTCTTTTTATCCTGGCGCCCGCCAGAGCGAAACCACGCACTGGCGGGAAGAATCCTCCTTTTGACACGCGGCCGCCCGTTGCAGAATACCCCCTGCACCGGGCGGCTGTGTCATTTGCGGGGAGTGTAAAAGAGAAAAATCGTAAATATGTGCAAACAAAGTTAGCATATAGAAACTGTAAAAATCTTCTTGAAATAAGGGAAGAAAATTTGTTTGTTCATACAAACTAACTTTTTTGAGCCGGAAAATGGTTGACAATGCGGGTTAGTAAGTATAAACTATCTATGCTGATAGTTGCGACTGACTAACTGCCGTAGCTTTTCGGAGGGGGACGCGGGCATGAGCGAGCGCGTTGCGGCGTCTGGCTGGTGCGGCCATCCCCGAGGACGAAAAAAGCGAACCGAAAAGCTCCCCGCAGAAGGGGGAGCACGAATGGGAGTGGAACAATTATGATGCCTTTGACTATGGCAAAAGCAGGCGATACCGTCACCATCCAGAAGATCACCGGCAGGGATGAAGTACGTCTGCATCTGGCAGAGCTTGGTTTCGTGGTGGGCAGTCAGGTGACTGTCGTCAATGAGATCGCAGGCAACCTCATCGTTCAGGTCAAGGAGAGCCGTCTGGCCCTCGACAAGACGATGGCAAACCGCATTATGGTTGGCTGAGCAGCGGCAAAACGCTGTTTGGGAGACGCTCCGAAACTGGATAGTCTCTGAATAGAAAGACAAGCAGAGGAGGATTTTTATGAAGACTCTGAAAGACGTTAAGGTCGGCGAGACTGCCACCGTGGCGCGCCTGCACGGCGAAGGCCCGGTCAAGCGCCGCATCATGGACATGGGCATCACCAAGGGTGTGGAGATCTATGTTCGCAAGGTCGCACCTCTGGGTGACCCGATGGAGCTGACCGTGCGCAACTACGAGCTGAGCGTGCGCAAGGCCGACGCCGAAATGATCGAAGTCGTTTGATCGTAACGAGAGGAAAGGAGTTGCAATGAGCATTAAAATTGCACTGGCCGGCAACCCGAACTGTGGTAAGACTACCCTGTTCAACAATCTGACCGGCTCTAATCAGTACGTCGGCAACTGGCCCGGCGTTACCGTCGAGAAGAAGGAAGGCAAGCTGAAGGGCGAGAAGGATGTCATCATCCAGGACCTGCCCGGTATCTACTCCCTGTCTCCGTACACTCTGGAAGAGGTCGTCTCCCGTACTTATCTGGTCAAGGAGAAGCCCGATGCCATCCTGAACATCATTGATGGCACCAACATCGAGCGCAACCTGTACCTGACCACTCAGCTCATCGAGCTGGGCATCCCCGTGGTCATGGCCGTCAACATGATCGACCTCGTCCGCAAGAACGGCGATAAGATCGACCTGAAGAAGCTGAGCGCCGAGCTGGGCTGTCAGGCTGTTGAGATCAGCGCACTGAAGGGCGAAGGTACCGAGGCCGCTGCAAAGGCTGCTATGGCTGCTGCAAAGGCTGGAAAGGGCGGCGAGCTGCCCCACGTCTTCACCGGCAGCGTTGAGCACGCCATCGCGCACATCGAGGAGTCCATTCAGGGCAAGGTCGATGACCGCTTTCTGCGCTGGTACGCTGTCAAGCTGTTCGAGCGCGATGACAAGGTCATGGATGAGCTGAAGCTCTCCTCCGACCTGATCGCTCACATCGACCAGCACATCAAGGACTGCGAGGCTGAGATGGACGATGACGCCGAGAGCATCATCACCAACCAGCGTTACGCATACATCAATGGCGTCGTCGATAAGGCTGTCAAGAAGAAGGCCCGCGTCGAGCACCTGACCGTTTCCGATAAGGTCGACCAGATCGTCACCAACCGTGTGCTGGCTCTGCCCATCTTCGCACTGGTCATGTACCTGATGTACTCCCTGTCCATGGGTACTTCCATCGCTGACGGCGGCTGGGCCATCGGCACGTTTGCGACCGACTGGACCAACGACGTCCTGTTCGGCGAGATCGTCCCCAATGCGCTGGGCGGCTTCCTCGAGAGCATCGGCGTGGCGGGCTGGCTGTACGGCCTGATCATGGACGGCATCGTCGCCGGTGTCGGCGCGGTCCTGGGCTTCGTTCCCCAGATGCTGGTCCTGTTCTTCCTGCTGTCCATCCTGGAGGACATCGGCTATATGTCCCGTGTCGCCTTCATCATGGACCGTATCTTCCGTAAGTTCGGCCTGTCCGGTAAGAGCTTCATTCCCGTGCTGGTCGGCACTGGCTGCGGCGTCCCGGGCGTCATGGCTTCCCGTACCATCGAGAACGAGCGCGACCGCCGTATGACCATCATGACCACCTGCTTCATCCCCTGCGGCGCTAAGATGCCCATCATCGGCCTCATCGCAGGTGCTCTGTTCGGCGGTTCTTCTCTGGTGGCTGTTTCCGCTTACTTCATCGGCATGGCTGCCATCATCTGCTCTGGTATCATCCTGAAGAAGACCAAGGCCTTTGCAGGCGACCCTGCTCCCTTTGTCATGGAGCTGCCCGCATACCACATCCCCGCCTGGGGCAATGTCTTCCGTGCTACCTGGGAGCGCGGCTGGTCCTTCATCAAGCGTGCCGGCTCCGTCATTCTGGCTGCTACCGTCGTCCTGTGGTTCCTGCAGGGCTTCGGCTTCGAGAACGGCGCCTTCGGCATGGTCGAGGATCAGGACAACTCCGTCCTGGCTGCTATCGCAACCAAAGTCGCTTGGATCTTCGCGCCTCTGGGCTTCGGCAACTGGAAGGCTACCGTCGCTTCTGTCTCCGGCCTGATCGCAAAGGAGAACGTCGTCGGCACCTTCGGCGTCCTGTATCACTTCGGCGGCGAGGAGCTGTCTGAGAACGGCGACGAGATCTGGAGCCTCGTTGCTGCTGATTACACCGCTCTGAGCGCTTACGCATTCATGATCTTCAACCTGCTGTGCGCTCCCTGCTTCGCTGCTATGGGTGCGATCAAGCGTGAGATGAACAACGGCAAGTGGACGGCATTCGCTATCGGCTATATGTGCGCACTGGCCTACTGCTCCGCTCTGGTCGTGTACCAGCTGGGCGGCCTCATCACCGGTGAGGTCGGCTTCAACTTCTTCACCATCGTGGCTGCTGTCATCCTGGCGGCCTTCATCTACCTGATGGTTCGTCCCAACAAGTATGTGAACGACAACGAAGTCAAGATCGACGTTTCCAAGATCAAGTAAAAAACTTCTCAAAACGCGCTGAAAGGAGTGCATTGTTATGATGGAGTTCCTGGCTGCTAATTTCAATCTGCCGACGATCATCGTCGGAGCCATCGTGTTTGGCGGTGTAGGCTGGATCACCTGGCACTCTCATAAGCATGGCGGCTGCAGTGGATGCAGCGGCGGCTGCGACTGCGGCGGAAGCTGCAACAGCTGTAAGGGCGGCTGCCACTGAGCAATCATGGAAGAGAAGGGGGCGCGGGTCAAGGCTTTGGCCCGCGCCCCTTTTGCAAACCAAGAGTTCGTGTGATATAACGAAAAGAGAGTGATACGAGATGGAACTGACGCCAGCACACCTGCGGTACCTGCTCGCTATTTATGAGGTCTCGCAGACCCATCTTGACATCAGCTCCCGCAGCATCGCCGAGAAGCTGGGCGTGACCAAACCCTCGGTGGTGCGGGTGCTGAACCTGCTGATGGAGCGGGGGATGATCGTCAAGGAGTATTACGGCAAGATCTACCTCACCGACCGGGGCATCTTCGTGGCCCGGGAAGTAAAACATCAGCTGGATGAGGTGCTTGCACATTTCCCGCCGGTGGAGGAAGAGCTGACCGATGAGGAGCGGTTCACCGCCGCCCTCGCCCTGACGGCGGCCCTGCCGGAACGGGTGTTCACCGGCCGGTACGACCAGCTGATGGGCGAAGAGGAAGCGCCCTCTGCCGCAGGCTGATGCCTTGAAATGCAAAAGAACCGGACTCTGCGGAGTCCGGTTCTTTTCGCATGCGGGTCCTCAGACCAGATAGCCCTCGAAGCAGTGGAGGTCTTCGGTCTTGACGATGCCTTCGAGGTAGAGGCCGTCTTCACGGTACTCCTCGAGCTGGACGCTGCCGCGCTCCCGCATGGGGGCGGCGAGGCCCAGCTTATCGTAGGGCAGGAGAATGCGGATGGTGTGGACGCGGTCGCTGAGGGTCTCGTCCAGCTTGGCCAGCAGCTTGTCGAGGCCGTAGCCGGTCTTGGCGCTGGTGAGCAGGATGTCGGGGTCGAAGCTCAGCACGCCGGGCTTGTCGCACTTGTTGTAGACGGTCAGGCGGGGGATGTCGGCGCAGTCGAGGCCGTCCAACACTTCGTCGGTGACGGCCAGCTGCTCCTCCCGCTGCTCATCGCCGGCGTCGGCCACCCGGACGATGACGTCCGACCATGCAGCCTCTTCCAGCGTGGATTTGAATGCTTCCACTAGATTGTGGGGCAGACGGGAGACGAAGCCGACGGTGTCCACCAGCAGCACGGCCATGCCGCTGGGCAGGACGAGCTTCCGGCTGGTGGGGTCGAGGGTGGCAAAGAGCATATCGGCCTCGGCGACGCTGGGGCCGCAGAGGGCGTTCATCAGGCTGGATTTGCCCACGTTGGTGTAGCCCACGAGGCTGACCACCGGCATTCCGGTCTTGGCGCGGGCTTTCCGGCTCTCGCCCCGGCGCTTTTCCATCTCGGCCAGTTTCTCAGCCAGTGCGTCGATGCGGGCGTGGACGTGGCGGCGGTCAAGCTCGAGCTTCGTTTCACCGGCACCACGGCGGGCGCCGCCGCCACCGCCACCGCCGCCGCCCTGACGGCTCAGGCTTTCGCCCATGCCCTGCAGGCGGGGCAGACGGTAGCGCAGGAGGGCCAGCTCGGTCTGCAGCTTGCCTTCGTTGGTCACGGCACGGCTGCGGAAGATCTCGAGGATGAGCATGGTGCGGTCGATGACCTCGAGGCCGCCGAGGGCCGTGGTGATGTTGCGGATCTGGCTGCCGGTCAGCTCACCGTCGAAGACGGCGCACTCGGCCCCCAGCTCTGCTGCGGCGGCAGCGGCTTCTTCCAGCTTGCCGCTGCCCAGCACGATGCCGGTCTCAGGGGTCTGGCGCTTCTGGGTGACTTCGGCCACGGCCTCCATGTGGTTGGCCTCACACAGCGCAGCCAGCTCGGCAAGGCTGCGCTCGCAGTCCCACAGGCCCTGGTCGAGGGCGAGAAGGATGACCTTCGTCGGGGGAGTTTCGACTAAAATATCGTAAAGTTCGCTCAAAATGATTCCTTTCTGTCATTTGTTTTGAGAATATAGCGATTCGTAGTGTTCTAGCGTCAGGGCATAGCACTTGCAGGGGATCGCTGTACCGTCGAATTTGTGGTAGACGGCCTCGTGGTCGTAGACAAAGCCTGCTTTCATCATGACTTTGCCGCTGGCGGGGTTCTCCACGGCGTGGGAGCAGGCAAGCCAATTACTGTCTGTATTCTTGAACCAGTATTCTACCAGAGCGTTCAGAGCCTCGGTGGTGCAGCCTTTGCCCCACCATGCTCTGCCGATGCAGTAGCCCACCTCCCACACGCCGTTGCTGTGGTCAAAGCCGGGCCAGGGGTCCCGCTCCGGCTCTACACTGGAGGAGGTAAAGATGCTGATGCTGCCAAACACCTGGCCGGTGGCCTTTTCCACGATGGCCCACTGGTAGTAGTCTTCGTTGGGATAGAGCAGCGCCCATGCGCTCAGAAGCTCCTGCGTCTCGGCCACATCCTTGTGCGGCGTCCAGCGCAGCCAGCGGGTGACCTCCGGGTCGTTGGCCCAATTTGCGTACATCATCGGGGCATCCGACGGCATAAGGCGGCGCAGAAGCAGCCGCGGCGTTTCGATCTCCTGTGTGCCGGCGTGGCGCATGATACATTCCTCCCAACCATTGTAAATATGCATAGAATAGCACAAAACCGGCTTCGATGCAAGCAAAATGGGCTGCTTCGGGGCAAAAATGCTTGACAAGTGCGCAAACTTCATTAAACTGAAGATGACTGCATAAAAATTCTCCCCGGCAAAGGGCCGGGGAGAATGCTCAGGTTGGAAGAACATCCGCCCGCAGGATAGCCTGCCAGTCGCTGTGACCATACAGGAAGCGGAGGATGTGGACGGTCTGGGTGGAAGAGTCGACTTTATAAAATGCAAGATAGTTTTGAACTGGAATGAGCCGGATTCCCAAAGAGGAAAGAAATGGGTCATTCACAAGTGAAAAACGCTGTGGGAAGGTGTCGAGAGAACGGAATTTCTTCCATGCGATGGCAACCAACTTGTCGGCAGCAGAGGGATTTTTCAAGGTCAGGTCGATATAGTCGAAGGCATCTGCAAGGTCACGCTGAGCAGAAGCGGCAACATCGATAAAGTAGTTCATTGAAGATTCCTTCTGTTTTGCAGCTCCTGCATGAACTCATCCAGAGGGCGCGTTCTTCCCGCCGCCACGTCATCCAGACCTTCCTGCAATTTTGCGTACAAATCGAACCGGGCGGTCAGGGCCTCGTAGGTCTCGATGCTCATCACAGCAAGGTCACCTTTGCCGTTTTTGGTGATGAACACCGGCTCGGCGTAGTCGTGGCAGAAGGTGGAGATCTCATTGTAGTTGTTGCGCAGGTCTGCGCTGGAACGAATCTTGGGCATCCAAAAGCACCTCACTTTCATACAAAAATTATACCTGAATTTCTTTATAAAATCAAGGAAAATAAAAAAGGAGAACCTTTCTATGACGGACATCCGAGAGCATCTTGCCCACAAGCCGCTTTTGTTCGACGGCGGCATGGGTACCTATTATAAAGCGGCACCGGGCGCGGACTGCGAAATGGCCAACCTCACCGACCCCGAGGGCGTGAAGAAGGTCCATGCGGAATATCTGGCCGCAGGCGCACAGGCCATCAAGACCAACACCTTCGGTCTGCCCCGGATGGCAGCGGCCCAGATGCCGGGCTGGGAAGAGCTGGCCGAGGCGGGCTGGAAGCTGGCCTGTGACGCTGCCGCGGAGAAGGACGCCGCCGTCTTTGCGGACCTCGGCCCGGCCCCGGACACCGAAGCTGCCCCGGCCAGCAGCGCCTACGGCCTTGTGGCGCAGCAGTTCGCCGCACTGGGAGCAAAGAACTTTCTGTTCGAGACGCTCAGCTCCGATGTGGGCATTGTGGAGGCGGTAAAGGCACTGCGTGTGGCCGTGCCGGACGCCTTTGTCATGGTGTCCTTCGCGGTGCTGCCGGACGGCTACACCCGCGAGGGCCTGCTGTTCCGCGACCTGCTGCGCCGGATGGAGCAGAGCGGCGTGGTGGACGCCGTGGGCCTGAACTGCGTCTCGGCCCCTGGCGCGATGAAGAAACTGGTGCAGGGCCTTGGCGAGACGCTGCTGCCCCTGTCGGTGATGCCCAACGCGGGCTATCCGGTGGTCACCCGGGCGCGGGTGCTGTATCAGGGCAAGCCTGAGTATTTTGCCCGGGAGATGGGGCAGATCGCCGCTGCGGGCGTCCGTATTTTGGGCGGCTGCTGCGGTACGACGCCCGCCCACATCGCGGCCCTGTGTGCAGAGCTGGATGCCCTGCCCCAGCAGACCGAAGCCGCTCCGGCAGCGAAACTTTCCACTGGGACTGCACCGGCAGTGGAAAAAGATGATGCTTTCCTGCGGAAACTGAACGCAGGCGAGAAGGTCATCGCCATTGAACTGGATTCGCCCCGGGTGGCCGACCTGAGTGGCTATCTGGACGGCGCACGGCGGCTGCAGGCCGCAGGCGCTGACCTGCTGACCATCGCCGACTGCCCCATCGCGCAGGCCCGGATGGATTCCTCCCTCGTGGCCTGCCGGGTACACCGGGAACTGGGAATGTGTGCTTTGCCCCACATGACCTGCCGCGACCGCAACCTCAACGCCACCAAGGCCCTTCTGCTGGGCCTTTACGCCGAGGGCGTGCGGGAGGTGCTGGCCATCACCGGCGACCCCATCCCCACCGCAGAGCGGGACGAGGTGAAGAATGTCTACCAGTTCAACTCCCGCAAGCTGGCCCAGTACATCGTCTCGCTGGCAGGCGAGGGCCGGGAAATGCCCTCGCCCCTCACCGTGTTCGGTGCGCTGAACCTGAACGCCCGCAACTTTGATGTGGAGCTGCGCCGGGCAAAGGAGAAGCTGGAAAACGGCATGAGCGGCTTTCTGACCCAGCCGGTGCTCTCGGCACAGGCGGTGGAAAATCTCCGCAAGGCCCGTCAGACACTGGGCGAACGGGCTAAAATCCTGGCCGGCATCATGCCGGTGGTCAGCCAGCGGAACGCCATCTTCATGGAGAACGAGATCAACGGCATCCATGTGGAGGAGGACATCATCCAGCGCTTCGCGGGCCTCGACCGGGAGCAGGGCGAGGCGCTGGGCCTTGAGGTGTCGATGCAGATGGCCCGGGAGGCTCTGCCCTACGCCGACGGCTTCTATCTCATGACCCCCTTCAACCGTGTGGCCCTGATGGAGCGGCTCGTTGCCCGGCTGAAAACGGAGCTTCTGGACGCGGAAGGGTGAGAAGAAAAAATCTGCCTGACGCAGGGAGCGAAGGCCCCGCACAAGGATGTGAAAATTTTGTTCCGATGAAAAAGAGATTGACAAAACGCACAAAAAACGCTATATTCTTTTTATAAATGCAAGGAAAAAGAGTGTGCGTCGTTTTCGCCATCCAGAGAGCCGGGGGCTGCTGAAAACCCGGTATGGCGGTGCGGCGTGCTGTCGCTTTTGAGCAGAGGCGGGGAAACAGGAGTAGTCGCCTCCGGGTCTGCCCCACGTTATCGGGGCATCAAGGGGCATACGGCAGAAAGCCGTGTGCAATTTGGGTGGTACCGCGGTTATATTACAGCCGTCCCATGGAACGCTCCGTGGGGCGGCTTTTTTCGTCCCACGCACAAGAAGCCGTTTTCATAAGCATTGCACATCGTCTGAACGGCCTTTTTGCCCGCATACTGCGTTGATTTCCCTTGCAATCCGCCCAGGATTGCTGCGGAAGATCGCCTTGTCTGCGGACAAAAATTCTCGTCATCCGGCGCGCTCTGCTTACGAAAACAACTTCTATTTATTCATCTGGGAGGATACTATGAAAGAACTCGCAAAACAGTATGATCCGAGCCAGGTGGAAGACCGCATCTACCAGTTCTGGCTGGATGGCGGCTACTTCCACACCAAGGCCGACCCCGACAAGAAACCCTACACCATCGTGATGCCCCCTCCGAACGTCACCGGCCAGCTCCACATGGGCCACGCCGTGGACAACACCATGCAGGACATCCTCATCCGCACCAAGCGGATGCAGGGCTATGCCGCCCTGTGGGTGCCTGGCACAGACCACGCTTCCATCGCTACGGAGGCCAAGGTCGTGGAGGCCATGCGTGCTGAGGGCCTGACCAAGGAAATGGTGGGCCGCGACGGCTTCCTGGAGCGCGCCTGGGCCTGGAAGACCAAGTACGGCAACCGCATCGTCAGCCAGCTCAAGAAGCTGGGCAGCAGCTGCGACTGGGAGCGTGAGCGCTTCACCATGGACGAGGGCTGCTCTGAGGCTGTCAAGGAAGTCTTTGTCCGCCTGTACGACAAGGGCCTCATCTACCGCGGCAACCGCATGGTCAACTGGTGCCCCCACTGCAATACCTCCATTTCCGACGCCGAGGTGGAGTATGAGGAAAAGGACGGCAGCTTCTGGCACCTGCTCTACCCGGTCAAGGAGACCGGCGAGATGCTGGAACTGGCTACTACCCGTCCCGAGACCATGCTGGGCGATACCGCTGTTGCCATCAACGGCGATGACCCCCGCTATGCTCATCTGCACGGCTGCCATGTCATCCTGCCCCTGCTGAACAAGGAGATCCCCATCGTCTGCGACGAGCACGCCGACATGACCAAGGGTACCGGTGTCGTGAAGATCACCCCGGCCCACGACCCCAACGACTTTGAGGTCGGCCTGCGCCATGACCTGCCCATCGTCCGCGTCTTCACCTACGACGGTCGCATGACCGGCACCGCCGACAAGGCTGCTGCCGACGCTCTGTTTGCTGCAGGCAAGAACACCGTCAACGAGCCTCATGTGCTGGACTGCGGCAAGTATGCCGGCATGACCACCCTCGAGGCCCGCAAGGCCATTCTCGCTGACCTGAAGGAGGGCGGCTTCCTGAAGGAAATCGAGCCTCTGAAGCACGAAGTCGGCACCTGCTACCGCTGCCACTCCACCATCGAGCCCATGGTGTCCAAGCAGTGGTTCGTCAAGATGGAGCCTCTGGCCAAGCCCGCCATCGAGAGCGTGGAGAAGGGCGACATCAAGTTCGTGCCGGAGCGCTTCACCAAGAACTATATGAACTGGATGAAGAACACCCGTGACTGGTGCATCAGCCGCCAGCTGTGGTGGGGCCACCAGATCCCGGCCTGGTACTGCGACGACTGCGGCGAGACTGTGGTCGCCAAGAGCGCACCCTGCACCTGCCCCAAGTGCGGTGGCACCAGGCTCACTCAGGACCCCGATACCCTCGACACCTGGTTCTCTTCCGCTCTGTGGCCCTTCAGCACTCTGGGCTGGCCCAATGAGGAGAGCGAAGACCTCAAGTATTTCTATCCCACCAACACCCTCGTCACCGGCTACGACATCATCGGCTTCTGGGTCAGCCGCATGATCTTCTCCGGTCTGGCTTACACCGGCAAGGCTCCCTTCGACACCGTCTGCATCCACGGCATCGTCCGCGACAGCCAGGGCCGCAAGATGTCCAAATCCTTGGGCAACGGCATCGACCCGCTGGAAGTCATCGCCCAGTACGGCGCTGACGCACTGCGCTTCATGCTGGTGGACGGCTCTACCCCGGGCAATGACATGCGCTACAGCGAGAAGAAGGTGGAGGCTGCCCGCAACTTTGCAAACAAGCTGTGGAACGCTACCCGCTTCGTGCTGATGAACCTGCCCGAGGACTTCCAGCCCGGCCTGCCCAGCGAGGATAAGCTGGACATGAGCGACAAGTGGGTGCTGACCAAGCTGAATCAGGTGGCTGGCGCCATGAGCGACAATCTCGACCACTACGAGATGGGTCTGGCCGCTGCCAAGATCAACAGCTTCATCTGGGACGTCTACTGCGACTGGTTCATCGAGATCGCAAAGCCCCGCCTGAACTCCGGCGACGCCGAGCAGGCCGACACTGCCCGCCGCGTGCTGGTGTATGTGCTGGATAAGGCCCTCAAGCTGCTGCATCCCTTCATGCCCTTCATCACCGAGGAGCTGTATCAGGCTCTGCCCGGCTCTGCCGAGACCATCATGACCCAGAGCTGGCCCACCTTCGATGAAGCTCACAACTGGGCCGACGAAGAGGAAGCTTTCGAGAAGGTGATGGACTACATCAAGGCTGTGCGTACCATGCGCACCGAGATGAACGTCCACCCCGCCAAGAAGACCAGCATGATCATCGAGACGGCTGACCCGGCTCCCTTCCAGAGCGCCGAGGTCTATCTGGCAAAGTTCGCCTTCGCCACCGATGTGACCTTCACCGGAAAGTATGAGGGCAGCACCGACGGCATGGTGCAGGTGTCCACCCACGCCGCCCGCGGCTTCATCCCCATGATGGAGCTCATCGACCGCGACAAGGAGCTGGCCCGTCTGAACAAGGAAAAGGCCAAGGCCGAGAAGGAACTGGCCATGTTCGAGAACCAGCTCAACAACCCCAA
>OIJI01000178.1_pt1 | contig 12030 bp, 8 predicted proteins | sample 1583481 | NCBI WGS metagenome assembly OIJI01 (sample SAMN02674698, study PRJEB24791) | human gut metagenome, SKBSTL036 | isolation source: stool | host: Homo sapiens | place: USA
GTGACTGGAGTTCAGACGTGTGCTCTTCCGATCTTATTGACGGTGGTTTCCTGAAGGAAGCGGGAATCCAGATCCGGGAAATGAATTCCGGATGTATCTGCTGTTCATTAGTGGGAGATTTCGGCACTTCTCTGAAAGAGGTTGTGGACAAATATCATCCGGACAGAATCCTGATCGAGCCATCAGGTGTTGGTAAACTTTCAGATGTTATCAAGGCAGTACAGGGTGTTCAGGGAGATGTGGATATCGTTCTGAACAGCTATACAACTGTAGTTGATGCAAAGAAGTGCAAAATGTATATGAGAAACTTTGGTGAGTTCTTTGATAATCAGGTTGAATATGCAGGTGCGATCATCATGAGCCGTACAGATATCATTGATGAAAAGAAAGCACAGCAGGCAATGGAACTTCTTCGTGGAATTAATGCGAAAGCTGCTATCATCACCACTCCGATTGAGAAACTGGACGGAAAGAAAATCCTTGAGGTTATGGAGAAACCGGTATCTCTTGAGGAAGAACTGATGTCTGAGGAAGAGGTATGCCCGGAGTGCGGACATGTACATGAACATGGAGAGCATCATCATCACGATCACGACCATGATCATGAATGTGGCTGTGGACATGATCACGAAGAACATGAACATCATCACCATGACCACGACCATGAATGCGGTTGCGGACATGATCATCATGATCATCACCATCATCACGCAGATGAGGTATTTACAAGCTGGGGACGTGAGACGATTAAGAAATACACAAGAGAAGGTCTTGAGAAGATGCTTGAGGCTCTTTCCGCTTCTGAAGATTACGGTATTATTCTTCGTGCAAAGGGAATGCTTCCTGCAGAAGACGGAACATGGATTTATTTTGACATGGTTCCGGAGGAAACAGAGATCCGTGAAGGTGCACCGGAATACACAGGTCGTCTCTGCGTAATCGGCTCTAAACTGAAAGAAGATAAACTTGCAGAATTATTTGGGCTTGCATAATGATCATGAGGAAGCAGCGATTTATGGCAATCCTCTAAAATACTGCATCTGGATTCAGCTCATCGGAGCATGAAATCCTGTGTCATAGATGCGAGACTGAATGATTTCGGCAGATAATAACAGAATCAGAATAAAGATAAAGGAATAAATTATATGATGGATGATATCAGAGTTCCCATTTATTTGGTTACGGGATTCCTGGAAAGCGGAAAGACTACTTTCCTGGATTTTACACTGCAGCAGGAGTACTTTGCCATTGACGGCAAAACTCTGTTGATCCTTTGCGAAGAAGGCGAAGAAGAATATGATATGGATAAACTGAAACTTACAAACACAGTTGTGGAAGTGATCGAGGATGAAGAAGATCTGACACCACAGCGTCTGGCTGCCATGGATATCATCCATCAGCCGGAGCGTGTTGTGATCGAGTACAACGGAATGTGGCTTGTAAGTAAGTTTGAGCAGATGGAGCTTCCGGAAGGCTGGGGCATTGAGCAGGAGATTACCTGTGTGGATGCAACTACTTATCAGGTTTATATGGCAAACATGAAATCTCTGTTCATGGATATGATCAGAAATACAGATATGGTTGTATTTAACCGCTGTAAAGAGGGAGATCCGCTTCCTGCATACAGACGAGGGATCAAGGTCGCAAATCAGAGTGCAGAGGTTATCTTTGAAAATGAAGAGGGCGAGATGGATGACATTTTCCAGGATGAGATGCCGTTTGATATCAATGCACCGATCATTGAGATTCCACCGGAAGATTATGGTATCTGGTTTGTGGATGCCATGGATAATCCGGATAAATATGTAGACAAAATTGTCCGCTTTAAAGGACGTGTCATGAAACCACGTGGAATGGGAAGTAAATTCTTTGTTCCGGGACGTGTGGCAATGACCTGCTGCGCAGATGATACCACTTTCCTTGGATACGTGTGCAGAAGCGATTATGCACCGCATATCAAAGAGGGCAGCTGGGTAGAAGTAACAGCGAAGGTCGCATTTGAGAACCGTACAGAATATCAGGGTGAGGGCATTGTTCTTTATGCAAGTGATGTGAAAGAATGCGAGCCGCTTAAGGAAGAGATGGTATATTTTAATTAATTATCTTAGCGTGTGTTTGAAAAATGCTTTCCGCAAGATGTGCGTTACAATTTGCAGGATTGGTTTTTGAACACACTTTAGAGGATGTAAAAAATAAATTTGACATCAGGACAGGTATGGTAATTCCGGAAAATGGTGTTAAATTAAGCAGGAGACACATATATGTATTTAGTAGTTGGCCTGGGAAATCCTGGGAAACAGTATGAAGCAACACGCCACAATATGGGATTTGATACCGTTGACCGTCTGGTAGAGGATTACAATGTCCCTCAGGGTGGTGTGAAATTTAATGCCATGTACGGTAAAACCATGATCGGCGGAGAGAAAGTGATTCTTATGAAGCCGCTTTCTTTTATGAACCTGAGTGGCGGTCCTGTTCGTGAGATGGCGAATTATTTTAAAATTGATCCGGAATCAGAGCTTATTGTTATTTATGATGATATTGATCTGGAGCCCGGGCAGCTTCGCATCCGCAAGCAGGGAAGTGCGGGTGGACATAACGGGATCAAAGATATTATCCGCCAGCTTGGCACAGAGAAATTTCTCCGTATCAAAGTAGGAGTTGGTGCAAAGCCGAAGGGATGGGATCTGGCAGATCATGTACTTGGCAGATTTTCCACAGAAGACAGGAAACTTGTGGATGAAGCAATAGCAAAGGCGGCAAAGGCTGTGGATATCATAATCTCACAGGGTACAGATGCAGCCATGAACGAATATAACAGAAAAGTACCTGTACAGAAATAAGCAGACAGGAAACAGATGATTGTTCAGCAAAAGGTATAGAAAGCGGTAACTGGAAACAGAAGCCGCTTTTATTACGTCGAAGGATCATGAGGGGTGAAGATGAAAGCATTTTTAACACCTCTGCAGGGGCTTGCAGAGTTTGAACAGATTAAAGAAAAAAGCAAAACGAATAAGGGAATCCTGCAGGTTTCGGGGTGTATGGAATCGCAGAAATCTCATCTGATGTACGGACTTTCCGGGATTGCACCTTATCGTCTGATCCTGGCGGAGGACGAACGCCGCGCCAGAGAAATTTATGAAGATTACAGATTTTATGACAGAAAAGTGTATTCTTATCCTGCGAAAGATCTTCTGTTCTTTCAGGCAGATATCCATGGAAATCTGCTGATACGTCAGAGGATGAAGGTCATTAAGGCGTTACTGGAAGAGAAAGAACTGACAGTTGTTACAAGTATTGACGGATGTATGGATTTTCTGGAATCTCTGGAAAAGATAAAAGAACAGCTGATTCATTACGAAAGTGACAGCACCGTAGACACAGAACAGCTGAAGAACCAGCTGGTGGCTTTAGGTTACGAACGGGTAGGACAGGTGGAAATGCCGGGGCAGTTCTCTGTGCGTGGCGGTATTGTGGATATTTACTGTCTCACTGAGGAAAATCCATGGAGAATCGAGCTTTGGGGAGATGAGATTGATTCTATCCGGAGTTTTGATCCGGAGAGTCAGCGTTCTCTGGAAAATCTGGAAGAACTTACGATCTATCCGGCGGTGGAGCATACAGGGGACAAGGATATGGTTTCCTTCCTGGATTATTTTCCGGAGGAAAGAACCATAATCTTTCTGGATGAACCAAACCGACTGACTGAGAAAGGCGGGGCTGTAGAAGAAGAGTACAGACAGAGCCGTATGCACAGAGAGGAAAAAGGCAGCCGGAATCTGCCGGAAAACTGGCTTTGTTCTTTTGAACAGCTTCAAAAAGAACTGAATAAACGCAACTGTATTTCTGTATGTGCGCTGGAACCGAAACAGGCAGGCTGGAAAGTGCGGGAGAAATTTTACCTGGAGGTAAAATCAATCAGCGCTTATAACAACAGTTTTGAACTTCTGGTAAAAGATCTTCATCAGTATAAGAAACAGGGATACAGGATCGTGTTGCTTTCCGGTTCCCGCACAAGGGCCGAGAGGCTGGCAAAGGATCTTCAGGAAGAGGGACTGGCAGCCTTTTATGGACAAGATTATGACAGGGAGATCTGTCCGGGCGAGATCATGGTGGTTTATGGCCATGCAAAGAAGGGCTTTGAATACCCGTTGATCAAGTTTGCGGTAATGACAGAATCTGACATTTTTGGACAGGAACAGAAGAAGAAAAAGAAGAAAAAAAATTACAGTGGAAGCCGTATTCAGGATTTTGCGGAGCTTTCTATCGGCGATTTTGTTGTCCATGAAAAGCATGGTCTTGGTATTTACCGAGGAATTGAAAAAGTTGAAGTAGACAGGATCGTTAAAGATTATATTAAAATTGAATACAGAGGCGGAAGCAATCTCTATATTCCTGCTACTCAGCTTGACTGTCTGCAGAAATATTCAGGGGCAGATGCTTCAAAGGCTCCGAAGCTGAACAAACTTGGTACTCAGGAGTGGAATAAAACAAAGAGCAAGGTTCGTGGGGCAGTTAAAAATATTGCAAAAGAACTGGTAGAGCTTTATGCAGTGCGTCAGGAAAAGGAAGGATATGTCTGTGGTCCTGATACTGTATGGCAGAGAGAATTTGAAGAAATGTTTCCATATGAAGAGACAGAGGATCAGCTCAGTGCTATTGAGGATGCCAAACGTGATATGGAGAGTACCAGGATTATGGACCGGCTTATCTGCGGGGATGTGGGATACGGCAAAACAGAAGTGGCGCTGCGTGCCGCATTTAAGGAAGTACAGGAGAGCAGACAGGTAGCTTATCTTGCACCTACAACGATCCTTGCGCAGCAGATTTATAATACCTTTGTGCAGAGGATGAAGGAATTTCCGGTACGTGTGGAACTGTTGTGCAGATTCCGGACCCCGGCACAACAGAAGAAGGCAATCGAAGATCTGAAAAAAGGTCAGGTGGATGTGATCATTGGAACGCACAGAATCCTTTCCAAAGACGTACAGTTCAAAAATCTTGGCCTGTTGATCGTTGATGAGGAACAGCGGTTTGGAGTTACGCATAAGGAAAAAATCAAGCAGTTAAAGAAGAATGTGGATGTCCTTACACTGACTGCAACGCCCATTCCCCGTACTCTTCATATGAGCCTGATCGGAATCCGGGATATGAGTGTCCTGGAGGAGCCTCCTATGGACAGAATGCCGATCCAGACATATGTTATGGAATATGATGAAGAGACAGTCCGAGAGGCTATCAACAGGGAATTGCGCAGAGGCGGACAGGTTTATTATGTTTATAATCGAGTGACGGATATTGCAGATGTTGCCCTGCGTATTGCGAAGCTGGTGCCAGACGCAAGGGTGGATTTTGCTCATGGCCAGATGAGTGAGAGGGAACTGGAGAATGTGATGTATTCCTTTGTAAACGGGGATATTGATGTGCTGGTTTCCACCACGATCATTGAGACAGGGCTGGATATTTCCAATGTAAATACTATGATTATCCATGATTCAGACAGATACGGGCTTTCTCAGCTTTATCAGCTTCGGGGAAGGATCGGGCGTTCCAACAGAACTGCCTATGCGTTTCTGATGTACAGAAAGAATGTGATGCTGAAGGAGACGGCTGAGAAGCGTCTGGCTGCGATCCGCGAGTATACGGATCTGGGAAGCGGATTTAAGATTGCAATGAGAGATCTGGAACTTCGAGGTGCCGGAAATCTGCTGGGTGCGCAGCAACATGGACATATGAATGCGGTTGGATATGATCTTTATTGTAAGATGCTCAATGAAGCAGTGAAAGAGGCGAAGGGTATTCATACAATGGAGGATTTCGAGACATCGGTTGATCTGAATGTTGATGCGTATATTCCTGATTCCTACATCAGTAATGAATTTCAGAAGCTGGATATTTATAAAAGAATTGCGGGGATTGAGACACAACAGGATTATGATGATATGCTGGAAGAACTTCTGGACCGTTTCGGAGAACCCGGAAAGGCAGTGCTGAATCTTCTGGCGATTGCGAAGTTAAAGGCGATTGCTCATCAGGGGTACGTAACGGAAATAAAGCAGACTGGAAAAACAGTCCGGTTTACCCTTTATGAGAAAGCAAGGCTGAATACAGAAGGCTTTCCGGCTCTTATGCAGAAATACAGAAGAGGTCTGCAGTTTAAGAATGAGCAGGAACCGAAATTTATCCTGGAACCACAGGGGAATCTGATCTTGGCATTGACGGAATTTGCAGAGGAGCTTAAGAGCATGGCGGAAAATATGTGAAATATACTACATATTTTTCGATTTGCCTTGCCCTTCGCAGGAAAAAAGTTTATACTCTAATAACAGTACATTCTGGGAAAGTGGTATGGAAGAAAGACCAGATTGATAATATGGAGGAAGAAATGAAAAAAATGGTAAAGAGAACAGCCGTTGTGACACTGGCAGGTGTGATGTCAGTTGGTATGCTTTCCGGCTGTGGAAGTAAAACATTAGATGGAACAAAGACAGTGGCTACTGTTGACGGAACAGATATTCCGCTTGGAGTTGTAAGTCTTTATGCCCGCGAACAACAACAGCAGACAACAACCATGTATTTAAATTATATGGGAAGTGCAGATAATATCTGGGATCAGACAGCAGGTGATGACTCAGATGAGACTTATGGTGATCAGGCAGTGACAAGCAGTCTGGAGTCTGTTGAGAAGATGTATATTCTCAAAGAGAAGGCTGCGGATTATAACGTAGAGCTTACAGATGATGATGAAGCAGCGATCGCAGATGCAGCATCACAGTTTATGGCTGCAAACAGTGAAGAGACAATTAAGGAACTTGCGGTAACGGAAGATCAGGTAAAAACACTTCTGGAGCTTCAGACAATTCAGAAGAAGATGTATGATCCGGTTGTAGCAGAAGGAAAGATCACAGTTTCTGATGATGAAGCGAATCAGACAACCTTCACTTATGTAAGTATCTCTACAAGCGGTGATGATATAACTGATGAGGAGAAAAAGACTAAGAAAGAACAGGCTCAGGAGATTCTGGATAAGATGAAAGAGGATCCTACAGCAGACATGAGTGAGATTGCCAAAGGTGTAGATGACAGTTATTCTGCAGTACAGGGTAATTTTACAACAAAAGAGAGCGAAGACGAGGATGAAGATTCCGGCAGCGAGGCATATCCGGATGAGGTTCTGAAGGTTCTGAGAGGACTGAAGGATGGAGAAGTTGCAGACAATATTATTGAGACTGACACAGGATACTATGTAGTAAGACTTGACAAGATCAATGATGAAGATGCCACAGCTTCCAAGCGAGAATCTCTTCAGAATTCCAAAGAAAATACCTATTTTACAGATACAACTGCCAAATGGCTGGATGAGGCAGATGTAAAGGCGGTTAAGAAAGTCCTTAAGACACTTAAGATCACTGACAAACATACCTTCATGGCGCCGACTCCTACTCCGGTTCCGGAAACACCGACACCTGAAGTGACAGAAGAGGCAACTCCAACACCGGAAACAGAGGAAGTTACAGAAACACCTGCAGCAGAGGAAACAGATGTGACTGAGACACCTGCGGCAGAAGATACAGAGACAACAGAGACTCCTGCGGCAGAGGAAGAAGCAGAAGCTACTGAAACACCGGAAGCAACACCGACAGAAGCAGCTAAATAAGAAAATCAGAACTGTCAGTGGCCTGCTGATGGGAATTGATTAATGTAAACTGATTAATGTAAATTAAAACAGCTATGATGAAAACCTGAGTGTTTTCACATAGCTGTTTTTGGGTTGCGGAAATTACTGTAACGTAAAAATTCAGGAAATAACAGTGTCACGTCCGTAAGTTTTTTCACTCAATAAATAAATCCGAAATCATTCTCCTGAATATGCAAAAATAACACAGATAAATAGAGATATGATAATACGTTATTTTGTATATTCTGCTAAATGAGATGGAAATGTTTTAAGGCATTGGCAATTCCGTTATCTTCGATATTGGTTGTCTGGTAAGTGCAGTGAGGCAGGATCAAGGGATCCGAGTCGCCCATTGCGATGCTGTTTCCGGCGAACTGCAGCATAAGAAGATCGTTCGTGCTGTCGCCGAATGCATAGGTGTCTTTGACCGGAACCCCAAGGCGGTCTGCCAGAAACCGGATTCCGGTTGCTTTGCTGAGATTTTTCTGAGTCAGTTCCCAGGCCTTGTCTTCATGTATGAAACACAGAAAATGTTCATCTGCAAATTTGCGGAAAGTTTCCATATCAGAATCAGCAGACGGAAAAGCCAGAAACTTGTCAAATGTAAAATGGTTGTATGTTTCGGGCGGGTAGAGAGCCAGATCTTCTACTATAACTTCTGCTTTCAGCTTCTGAACAGTTTCAGGAACAGCACATGAATTGCTGTCATATAAAATCTTATCCGGGCGTTCAAAAAACGCAGGAATTCTGCATTCCCGCAGTAATTCTGTTGTTTTACGGCAAAGCGGATTTGGAATAGAACTGGAAAACAAAAGCTCTTCATTCATATAAATCTGGCTGCCGCATCCGCATACATAGCCGTCGAATCCCATTTCTTTAATGATTTCCGGAATCATTGTATAGGTACGTCCGGAATTGATGAAAAGGAGATGACCATTATAGCGGGCTTCTTTTAAAGCCTGTTTCGCACTGTCCGGAACTGTCCATGGGTAAGGGGTTAACAGGGTTTTGTCAATGTCAAAAAATAAGAGTTTACGATTATTCTCCATCAGATGTCTCCTCTGTCTCAGTATCTGTATTGTCATAAAATTCGTCATCAGAAGGATTTTCATTTCCTGTATGTACGCGGATTCCGTTCAGTTCAACTTCGCCTTCCATTGGAATCACAAGGCACTTGCGTCCGTCAATTACGCGTGTTTCCACAAGATCGGCACGTTCAGGATCTACGTGGACTACAACATCCGGGGTTTTGATCTCGAATCTTTTTGTATTGGTGATGTTGGAAGCAACCAGAGAGGATTTTTCCCCGGCTGTGATCTCGTATTGTTCATCAAATGACTGTAGTTTTTCATCTTCTACGCCGCATTCTTCAAAGAGGCGTTTTACCTCAGATTTGGTCAGAACTACAGGTTCCGGCTCATCCTTCTGTGATTCGATCAGGTCGTTTAATTTCTCGTGAATGCTTAATACAGTGTCATATCTGCAGTCGTCGCCCAGAGTATCTTCAACCAGTGCGTTAAAGGAATCACGCTGTCCTCCTGCAGAAAGAGGTGCTGTACATCCAAGCAGTTCATCGATAAAAATATCCCGAAGCTCGTTTGCATTTTTACTATAATAAAGGACACCATGGATGTCAGTGCTGCGGTCGTTAAACTGCGGGAAAAGGAAAGCAACATCTGGAAGTTCCACGATCCAGTCGCGGATACGGTCCTGGATGCTGTTGGTTTCGGCATTGTAGCAAAGACCTGCCTTAGAGAGTTTTACAGGACAGATACAGCACATGATGTGCTCATAAATCTCATCAGATGCATCAAACATTTCTGCACCGTCGGAAGACTTTCCGGGGATATCATATACTCCATGGATCAGGATGATGTAGTAGTTTTCGGGATAATCATAGTTTTCAATGATCTTATCGTAGAAACTTTCTACCAGTGCATCATCGGTCAGTTTGCTTTCTCTCAGTTTCATAAGAAAATGTTGAGTTCCGCCCTCAGTTTCCTGCTCGAGAGGAAATTCCATGTTCATCAGATTTTTTCCTATTGTTCCGGAAAGGGATTTGCGGAAAATTTCAAAGTATTTGAACATTTCTTCTTCTGATAAAGAGAGAAATGCTTCTTTCAGTTCGGTTTTTTTATTCTTTTCTCCGTCAACGTAACATCCGCAGATGCGGGTGAGAGAACAGTTCTCGGGAGTGAACTGTTTCTTGATTTCAGAAATTTCTTTTTTGTTCATATAGTTTATACCTCATGTTAGTCTGTTCTTTATTATAGACCAGTTGTGATGCAGGGGCAAGGAAAATTGCCTGAAAATTATGGGAAATACAGGTGAGTTTTGGTAGATGTAGTGCTATAATATAGGAAGATATTGTTGCCTGACTGTGTTGCTGAGAACGTGGTGGACAGTAATGTTGCTTTGACAGTGATGAAAATAAATACAGGAGGATATGAGACATGAATGAAACAATAAAAAATCTTTTGGAGCGAAGAAGTGTACGTGGTTATAAAGAAGATCTGGTGCCGGAAGAAGTGTTGAATGAAATTCTTGAAGCAGGGGAATACGCACCAAGCGGAATGGGACAACAGGGTACACTTATGGTAGTAACACAGAATCCGGAACTTGTTGCGAAGCTTTCTAAAATGAATGCGGATGTGATGGGAACTGAGAGTGATCCGTTCTATGGGGCACCGACAGTTGTTGTGGTCTTTGCAGACAGTAATATGCCTACATGTGTGGAAAATGGAAGTCTGGTTATGGGAAATCTGATGAATGCTGCTCATGCCCTTGGGGTTGATTCCTGCTGGATTCATCGTGCAAGAGAGGTGTTTGCTTCTGAAGAAGGAAAGGCATTGAAGGCAGAGTGGGGTGTGCCGGAGTCTTATGTTGGAATTGGTCATTGTGTGCTTGGTTATCGCTCCGGGGAATATCCGAAAGCGAAAGCGAGAAAAGACGGATTTGTGATTAGGGTGTGATTGTAGTGTGGCGGCAGAGTGATTCCTGAAACAGGCTGGCAGGAAAGATGTGAGAATGTTCGGGAAATCAAGTTGCCGGCACAGTAGCTGTGAGAGAGGGTTGCTGTTGAGTATATTTGATTTTAAGAGAAAGAAGTACAGAACGTTTCTGCAGGATTCTGAGACAGGTGAGGAGATTGCTGAGGAGTATGAGAAAGGCCGGGGAGTTTGGAAAAAGCATGATGTTCAGGATGGGAAGGGTTCGGAGATGAGAGAGAATCTGATAAGGAAGCATTATTGGTTTTCGGGGAGAGTGCAGGGAGTTGGATTTCGCTATCGGGCCTGTTATATTGCCAGTTCTCTGGGGGTTACCGGTTGGGTGAGAAATAACTGGGATGACCGCGTGGAGATGGAGGCGCAGGGGAGCAGGGAGCTGCTTGCGCAGATGGTGGAGATGTTGGGGAGACAGAGGTTTATTGAGATTGAGGGGATTGAGGAGAGGGTGATTCCGGTGGAGGTTGAGAGTGGGTTTTATTCCAGATGAAAGGGACGCAAGCTCAAACAATTCTCTTTGGCTCGGTTTCGGGTCTTAAGAAAAGCTAAGCCTCGGAAAATCTGCTAAAGGGGGACGCAGCCCCAAACAATTCTCTTCGGCTCGGTTTCGGGTCTTAAGAAAAACTAAGCCCGGGAAGATCAGCTAAAAGCATTCGCAGATAACTCAAACTCGCCGCGAAGCGGCTCAGACAGTGAGTGATCTGCGAATAACGCTGATCTTCCCGGGCTAAGATTTTCTAAAGGCCCTGCAAATGTCGCCGAAGAGAATTGTTTGGGGCTGCTGGCTGTTGGCTGTGACTGGTGGCTGAAAGAGAAGAGAGATGGTGGTTTGTTAGTTTGGTGGAATAGAAAAGTTTCCTATATATAGTATGAAGGGGACGGGGTGTTGTGTATATATGGTATGTGGGTGCTGCAATATAGGAAGGATAGATGGGGAGGATGGTTGGAATTCAGGTGTAAGATAGACTGGATGGCTGCTGGGGATTTAGTGGAGATTAGGGTGAAAATATAAAAAGTTTGTCAAATTATGAAATTAACTGTTGACAGGGGCTGCTTTCGGTGTTATATTAGTTGAGCTGTCGGAAATAATTGTTTCTTGAAAAGAGACAATTCAAGATAATTTCTGAAAGAAAAAAGAAATTAAAAAAAGTGCTTGACAACTTAAAATGAATATGTTAAAGTAATCAAGTCGCTTGAACAGAGCCGACAATCACAGATCAGAAGAACAGTTCGGAAATCCGGAAGAGTTCGAAAAACTTTGAAAAAAACTTGAAAAAAGTTCTTGACAAAGAAAAAGAGATGTGATAAAGTAAACAAGCTGTCGCAAGACAGACAACCTTGATAACT
>OIJI01000180.1_pt1 | contig 11944 bp, 9 predicted proteins | sample 1583481 | NCBI WGS metagenome assembly OIJI01 (sample SAMN02674698, study PRJEB24791) | human gut metagenome, SKBSTL036 | isolation source: stool | host: Homo sapiens | place: USA
GGTTGTCGCTGCAGAAGTGATGGTAATACCTCTCTCCTGCTCCTGAGCCATCCAGTCCATGGTAGCAGTACCTTCATGAGTATCACCGATCTTATAGTTAACACCAGTATAATACAGAATACGCTCAGTAGTGGTAGTCTTACCAGCATCGATATGAGCCATAATACCAATATTTCTGGTTCTCTCTAACGGATATTCTCTTCCAGCCAAAGCTTTTTCCTCCTATTAGAATCTGTAATGAGCAAATGCCTTGTTAGCCTCTGCCATCTTATGCATATCTTCTTTCTTCTTCACAGATGCACCAGTGTTGTTAGCTGCATCCAGAATCTCTTTTGCCAGTCTCTCTTCCTGAGTCTTCTCGCCTCTCTTACGGGAGTACAGAGTGATCCAGCGAAGTCCAAGAGCCTGTCTTCTTTCTGGCTTAACTTCGATCGGCACCTGATAGGTAGCACCACCGATACGTTTTGCCTTAACTTCCAGAACCGGCATGATGTTGTTCATTGCCTCTTCGAAAACCTCTACAGCTTCCTTACCGGATTCTGCAGCGACACGATCAAACGCGCCGTATACGATCTTCTGAGCAACGCCCTTTTTGCCGTCCAGCATGATGTTGTTGATTAATTTAGTAACAACCTTGTTGTTGTACAGCGGATCCGCTAATACGTCTCTTTTCTGAGTATGTCCTTTACGTGGCACGTTACTTCCCTCCTTAATATCTGCTCCGGCGGGGAGCCGCGGGAGCCATTCATTAGATCTTAGGTACTCGCATTGAACACTTAGCGAGGTTCCTCACGAGCTTAGTGTGAAAGCGCACCTGCGAAACGAGCGCGTCTTTCAGCGCGACATTGAGCATGGTGCTTCCTCTCTTCCTACTCGGCAGGTTCTCTCTAAGTTCAACCTGCGTCTCGTGCGCGGTTCTATGATTCCCTGCAACCTACAGGATCAATATCAAAGTCCGGCACATTCATTCTAAATCTAATAGAACTTCTACCTAATTAAAATTATTTCTTGTCTTTCGGTCTCTTAGCGCCGTATTTGGAACGCGCCTGTTTTCTGTTGGCTACGCCTGCAGTATCAAGAGTACCTCTGATGATGTGGTATCTGGTACCTGGTAAGTCTTTTACACGACCACCACGAATCAGAACAACGCTGTGCTCCTGTAAGTTGTGTCCCTCACCCGGGATGTAGCTTGTTACTTCGATACCGTTGGAAAGACGAACTCTGGCGATTTTTCTAAGAGCTGAGTTAGGCTTCTTAGGAGTTGCAGTCTTAACTGCTGTACAAACGCCACGTTTCTGTGGTGCAGACTGTTCAACTGCTTTCTTTCTTAAAGAGTTGAATGTTTTCTGGAGAGCCGGAGCTGTAGATTTCTTTACAGATGTCTGGCGTCCTTTTCTTACTAACTGGTTGAATGTTGGCATTCCATTTCACCTCCCGATTTATTTCTCCATAGATTTTTCTATGGGGCCTTGCGGTTGCTATTCGTGTAATTACGCACAAAAAAATTAAACGTTCCTTTTGCACGCTTGCTCATTATATCCCGTAAAACTCACACTGTCAAGGCATTTCTCCTGAATTTTACAGTATTTTTTCATATTTTTATCATAACCAAAAAATCCTTTCTTCATACACCACATCACCACATTAAACTTATCTGACAATACACTCCCCCTTCCACCACTTTACTGCCACTTCCCCTATCCTATCGAAATAACTATGCCAATCACTTATCTGCAAATCCTCATACACAGATAAAAAAAAGCCTCAGTGCTACGTTTTTTCATCTGCAACTCAAATCCGTATTCTACTCAATTGATATAGTTATCTACGAGCCCCAGCGCCGGATAATATTTATTTTGTGTGCATTTGCAGGATGCTTAGAGATACTTAGTCTGCGGAAATCTGCGTTATGAGCAGACCGTCTCACGTGTTTGAGCGAAGTTTGCAACGTAGCGAGTTTGAGAGGGCTGCTCATGCTTTTAGCAGATTTCTGCAGATTTAGTATCTCTTAGCGTCCGAAACCGCACACAAAATAAATATTATCCGGCGCGTCCCCTTCACTAACAATTGCATTTCCCCCTCCCTTTTATTATAATAACAACCAAAGCAGGCAAATCAACTTGCAGACACACTATAACATTCTATAAACTCAGGAAAGGACACTATAATATATGAAGAAACCCAGCATGATCAGCATCCTTCTGTTTCTGACAGGACTCCTGTGCATCATAGCCCTGATCTTCTTTAACAGGACCACACTGCACCAGATCCTCACCACTGAAAAAGAAGTCGATACAATCTCCGAACAGATCACTGCAAAACACGACGAAGTCAAACAGGCAGTAGACAAGTACACTACCGCCATAGACACAGTCCAGTCAAATATCAATCGCATGAAACAAAAACAACAGACAGCCACACAGAAGAAAACCAAAGAAAAAGCTGAAATCCCGGAAGAAGCTTCATCAAAGCCTTCTGTATTCAGCCAGAACAGCACCAGTGCCTCTTCTGATTCCAGTGCCAGCGTTTTCTCCTCCGATGCCGAAACAGACGGACATATAATAGGAATCGATCCAGGGCATCAGAGTGAGTCCGTAGATATGAGTGCCCCGGAGCCCAACGGTCCCGGTTCTTCTGAAATGAAAGCAAAATGTACCAGCGGAACTCAGGGAACCTACAGCGGTGTTCCCGAATACCAGCTCAATCTGGAGGTCTCTCTTCAACTAAAGGATGAACTGGAACAGAGAGGCTATCAGGTAGTCATGACACGAACAGACAATGAAACAGCCATCAGCAACATGGAACGCGCACAATATGCTGCTTCACAGGGCGCAGAAATCTATGTCCGCATCCATGCAAACGGCGATGATTCCCATACTGCATCAGGGGCACTGACCATGTCACCCTCCCAGAATAACCCTTATATCCCACAACTGTTTGAACAGTCTGATCGATTATCCCGATGCATCATCGATTCCTACTGTGCTGCAACAGGTTTTCAGAACCTTGGAATCCAGTACACTGACACGATGACAGGAATTAACTGGAGCACTGTTCCTGTTACGATCCTCGAAATGGGATTTATGACAAGCCAGAATGACGATCTGAAAATGAATGATGCAGAATTCCAGAAAACAATGGTACAGGGAATCGCAAATGGCATTGACAGCTACTTTGCATCATGATGATGTAAGTGTCAAAAAGCATTTTGCCCTTGACTTGATATCTGCGGATTGCTACGCAGCTTCGCAGTTCCCGCAATCCTGATTACAATAATAATTACGAAAGGAAAACCGCAATGAATAAAAAGCCAAATGAAAAACCTATTTTTCTCTATATAGTGATCGGCATACTGACTGTTGCAGTGATTGCACTGGCAGCTGTTTCATTTTTATCACTGAACCATCTCGTCACACTACAGCAAAAAGTACAGACACTCTCCAAAACCGTAGAGGAGATTTCCACTGATGCAAATACCCTTATCAGTCAGGCAGATCAGTTAGATGAATTAAGAGAACAGGAAAGTTCTGTCAAGGCAGCCACCGGAGAAACATCTCCTGCGCAGTCAGAATCCGCTGAACCCTCTTCAGAATCCGAACAGCAGAACGGAACACTTTCCCCTTCCTCCAACAACACATTTACCGACAACACTGATTCCAGCATGGACAATCTCCTGAAACAGGTACAGTCCCTGCTGCCGGCTGATAACGGAACCTGGTCCGTCTATGTCTGCAACCTGCCGAAAGATTCTGAAGGCATGATCAACGATACTCCCATGCAGGCAGCAAGCCTGATCAAACTGTATATTATGGGAGCTGTATACGAAAACTACGATACACTCTCCCAGTCTCACAATGGAGACGAAATTGACAGTAATATTTCAGCCATGATCACTGTCAGTGATAATGATGCTGCTAACACTCTGGTAAACTGGCTTGGAAACGGCGATAACTCTGCAGGTATGGCAAAAGTAAATGGCTTCTGCCAGGAACATGGTTTCACCAGCACCCAGATGAACCGCCTGCTTCTCGCAGGTAAAGAAAACGGCGACAACTATACATCCGTCAAAGACTGTGGAACCTTTTTAAAGCAGATATACCAGACTGTCAACGGAACCCTTCCCGCTTCTACTCTTCCAAACGCAGATGCAATGTATTATCACTTAAAAATGCAGCAGCGTAAAAACAAGATCCCTGCACAACTTCCAGAAGGCGTCGGTACTGCCAATAAGACCGGCGAACTTGACACTGTAGAAAATGATGCAGCGATCATCTATGATACAGCCAAAGGAATTGATCTTGTAGTATGCTTTATGTCACAGAATCTTACTGATACCGGTGCAGCCCAAAGCACCATTGCTGCAGATGCACGTGCTATCTACGGATATTATAATGAATAAACACACTCTTCTGAATCTACAGTCTATCCAGATAATTGTCATAAATCAGACAGATATTCGCAACCTCCGCAGGGGACTTACTTGATTCGGTTAAAAGAAGGAGGCACATCCCTTAACGGGTTGTGCCTCCTTCTGCAAATTCAACAGGAAGAATCGTCAATGTCTCAATCACTTCCCCTTTTATTTTCTTTAATAAAAGTTCCACAGCCTTTCGTGCCATATCCGGCACCGGCTGTACAATTGTTTATACCATTATGCCTCTTCAGCTTCCCCCTCTTCATAGGACTTCTCCCATATCTCCGAAAATACTGCCAGCGGACAGTCTGTGAGAAGGCACATGAGAAGGAAACATTCGTATGGATTTACTATGTATATCTCTCCCATTCCACATCGAAGCAGAATATCCTGAATCTCATCCAGAAAATGCTTGTATCTGTTAAAAGGATCATCATCCTCCATTTCCTGGGATACGATAAAGAATTCCAGTGTGATCAGGTCAAAGCGCTCCACCGGGAGTTTGTGGCTTAAAATATTTGTAATCCTCTGCCTGCTGAAACGCTTCTGGCTGAAATGCTTTGCCAGAATGGAGGCAGACATTTTCTTCAGATTGCCCATTTTGTTGATGGGGATTCCGCTGCAGATTACTTTTTCCACATCAGAAGGTGTAATTCTTTCTGCTGTCCACACCTTATCCCCACCTTTTTCCTCTTCATCATGCTGATACAGTCCGGCAATAATCTGCTTCGCATGATATAAAAGCTTTGTAAACTCCTGAAATGCCTGACTTTTCTCAGATATGGGATCTACTCTTTTTGATTTCAGTCGGGCAAGATAATCGATCAGTTTCTCCTCCGTATCAAGGCACAGGTTGCTTCCGTATAAAACCTGAGTATTTTCCACTTCCACAGGAGCGAGTATCTCATATTTTTTTTTCAATTCCTCTGCTTTATGATAACCCTGCTGCGTACTGTAACAATACCAGTAGATCACCTCGTCCGGATTGTAAAAATCAAAATCCTGTTCTTTCAGTACTCTTGTCAGGAAATCCGACACATCCTCTGTGGTCATTTTCAACCCAAACCCCAGAAGAAAAACAGTTTCTCTTTTTACAGATGCCTGATTCAGCCAGTTATTCACCAGTGCCGACAACTTGGTAGAGGTAGGATTCATGGATTTGGGCGTATAGGTTTCCTTAAAGGAATCTACTACGATCTCCTTATACACTTCCTGTGGAATCTCCGAGAAAGGTTCTTCCAGCTCTGCCCTTTCATAAATATATCTCTTCAGATGGTCGCCAAAGGACACCAGTTCCATCTCTTTATATAAATAGTGGAAAATAACATCCGCATCTTCGTCTTCAAAACTGTCCAGGCTTACCACCTGCCAAAATCTCTGTGCCGCCCTTCTGGTAAATTCATACTCCTGTACTTTATCAAACGCAACATTCTGTTCAAAATCCAGATCCTGCATACGGTTCTTCATGCTGCCCCACCTCTCATTTTTTATCTTTCAGATTTTTCATCCATTCTTTCATTCTGCGGACTGTATCCAGCTTCTGTACTTCACAGAGCACGATCGTCACATTATCTCTCCCACCTTTTTGGAGAGCATTTTTAAGAAGATCATTTACAATCTCCGGGATTTCCATATCCTGTGACAGAATCGCCTCTATCTCACTGTCCGAAAGCATATCTGTTACTCCATCTGAACACAGAAGATATCTGTATCCCTCCTTATGCTCGATTTCTGTCACAGAAGGTTCCAGTCTCTGCAGCTCTTCAGGAAGTCCAAGATACTGGGTTAACGGGGCTTTCCCAACTGCCGTACCACCAAAAACATGGTCTGTGGAAATCTGCTGAAGCTTACCACCATCCATAAAATAAATCCTGCTGTCCCCAAGATTGCAGGCAAACATAGACTCTGGTGTAAAGAGGAGCATCGCCATTGTGCTTCCCATGCTCCAAATATGATGCTCTGTTCCATATCTGCATACTGCCTGATTCATCTTCTCACATACATCGTCTATAAAATCTTCCGGCATATCCCTCAGCATTCTTTTATTCGCATTATAAAATTTTCCAAATTCTTCTGATGCAAGAAAGGCTGCAATCTCGCCGCAGCTTTCTCCTCCCATACCGTCAAATACCGCCATTGCCGGTACTCTGTTACCCGAAATAATCTTTGAGCAGATACCCTTTGTTCCTTCATTGTTCACCGGAAGGGATTCCCCAAAACACCAGAAATTATCTTCATTATTTGCCCGGATATTTCCTGTATGGCAGGTATATGCACATTCAATCTGATACATTGCCATTATCTGTCTTTGTTCCTTCTCCCTTCAATGCTTTCAATGAATTGTTCCAGTATTTCTCGCCACGTTTCACGAATTCCTCATTATCTTTTTCGTTATCGTGACACTTTCCATTGGAATCGATCCATCTTATCAGTTCGCCGTCGTTATAATAATAATATTCTGAAGTTTCATCATACCAGATATATGCAAAGAATAACTTCTCTCCCCAGTAGAAATATTCTTCATAAACTCCATCTCCGGATTCTGCCGGATAGACCAGAGCTTTCATGCATTCACTCTCAATATCCAGATTTCCATCTGCCTGCTGAGTGGTCTTTACCCTTCTCAGATATCGCAGAACAGTTCCTTCTGTTCCAACCCAGTCGTAACTGTTCAGATTATCTGTGATAGTTGTTGCCTGCTCCTTGATCGTATCCAGAGCTTTGGAGAAATCTTTGGATCCGGATTTTGTGGAGCTGTATTTCTCATCATCCAGAATTGCGATCGGATTATCCTCCTGTCCTTCCTGAGCATGATCTTTACTTACTCTGTAATAGACGGCGGCCATCATAAGTATCGCTGTACCTGCCACAATTGCAAGCAATGCCCTGCGCAGCAGCTGTTTCTTCCTGCGTCTTCGCTTTCTGGCTTCCACAGCACGCGCAGATCTTATCGCAACTGTTTCTGATGGCGTTTCCTGTGGCTGTATTTTCTGTTCTGCTACAACTGACATTGTTTCTTTATCTGTAAAGCTGCTCGCCGGAACATTGTTTACAGCACGTTTTCTTTTTGCAGCATTCTGAAAATCTGATGTTTTTTTATTTCCCCGGGTATTCTGTACTGACGTATTCTGCACTGTACTTTTTCGTACATTTTCGGCATCTGATGTAACATTCTGTGCTGCTCTGCCGTTCTGTGCAATTGCACTATATGATTCTGTTTTATCCGTTCCTGCTTTCTGAACACCGTTTTGTAACTGCCGGATTCTGCCAGATCTTCCATTTTTCAGATCATCCAGCGCACTATAAAGCTCCTCCGGTGTCTGATATCTCTGTGCAGGATCATAAGCACAGGCCTTCATGATAATACGGGCAAACTGTGTTCCTGCATCCACAGGTGCACTCATCTGCTCTCCTGCAACACGCTTATTTAATGCATTTTCCTTATCCCTGTAAGTGATAAACTGTTTTTCCAGACTCATAAATGGCAGTCTGTTATGATTCATCAGCCTGTACAGCACAATCCCAAGAGAATAAATATCTACCCTGCTGTCATATTTCTCACCTTTATACATCTCAGGCGCCATATAAGAGTAAGTACCTTTCTTGGAAAATCCGCTCATGGTTCGCTCAAGTTCACGTGCAATTCCGAAATCTCCAAGCTTAAAATCGCCAAATCTGGATACAAAAATATTCTCCGGCTTGATATCCCTGTGAATGATCTTAAGTTTCCGGCAATATTCCAGTGCCTTACTCAAATCCATTCCCAGCTTTATTACCTCTTTCTCAGTAAGCTGCTTTTCCGCACAGTAATCCATAAAACTTGTCAGATATTCCATCCTTATGGAAATCTCCCATCCAATGACATCCAGATATTCCATAACCTTAAAATCTTCTACAGAGACAATGTAAGAGTTTCCTCGAAAGTATTCCATGGTACTGATTTCCTGAATACATTCCTCAACCAGATTCTGAAAATACTGTCTTGTGGACTGCTCATCCCCTGTTTCAGAACGTACGCTGTTCAACTCGCTCTGGCTTCCGGGTATATTGATGATCTTGATAGCAGAATAGAAAGATTTTCCACGTTCTGTTCTCTGTGCCTTATACACCTTTCCAAAAGAGCCTTCGCCGATTTTCTCTATGATTTTCCATTCCGGCCATGCTGAAACCGGAAGTTCTTTATCCATATTGCACCTCCATTTCTGTTCAATTTCTATTTCCTTCCCTGTCCCGGTCAATGCTTTTTACAAGATGTTACCGGAAACAAAAATGTATATTTATCATAACTGTAAAAATACTTCACAGTTCATTACCTGCTCATAATGTACTGGTATTATAACACAAAAAGCAGTTTCTTTGTATTTTTCTCTTTTTTCGGCAATGGAATGTTCCGGAAAATAAAAGAGAACTACCTCGCCGGCAAAATCTGTCGGCACAGATAGTTCTCTTGTGAATTCATATCAAATCAGTCCGGATAAGTTATCTACTCCGTTGGATCATTCGTTGTCTTCTGCATCGTCTGAAGCCTGATCATCAGCTTCGTCTTCAGCAGCCTCTTCTTCATCAGATTCTTCAACATCGAATTCTTCGTCTTCCGGAAGTTCTTCATCCATTGTGACCATCTCATCATCTTTGATTTCTTCATCTTCCGTAAGTTCTTCGGCTATATCTTCAACCTTTACTTCCGGTTCAGGCATTGTGCTGTTGAGCCTTACATCTCTGTAGCGTTTCATACCGGTACCTGCAGGAATCAGTTTACCGATGATTACATTCTCTTTCAGACCGATCAGCGGGTCAACTTTACCCTTGATAGCGGCTTCAGTCAGAACTTTAGTTGTTTCCTGGAAGGAAGCGGCTGACAGGAAGGAGTTTGTAGCAAGAGATGCCTTGGTAATACCAAGCATAACCTGTTTTCCATCTGCAGGCTGTTTGCCTTCTTTTTCCATCTGCTCGTTAACGTCCTCGTATTCAAGGAAGTCAACCAGTGTTCCAGGAAGGAATTCTGTATCTCCGTTATCTTCGATACGGATTTTCTTCAACATCTGACGAACGATAACTTCGATATGCTTATCGCTGATCTCAACACCCTGGAGACGATATACACGCTGTACTTCACGGATCATATAATCCTGAACTGCACGTACACCCTTAATTCTCAGGATATCATGCGGATTTACGCTACCTTCTGTAAGTTCATCACCTGCTTCAAGGATCTGTCCGTCTGTGATCTTGATACGGGATCCGTATGGAATAAGGTAAGTCTTGGATTCACCTGTTTCCTGATCTGTAACGATAACTTCACGTTTCTTCTTAGTGTCATTGATAACAGCAACACCAGGAATCTCTGTGATGATGGCAAGACCTTTCGGCTTTCTTGCCTCAAAAAGCTCCTCGACACGAGGAAGACCCTGTGTGATATCTCCACCGGCAACACCACCACTGTGGAAAGTACGCATGGTAAGCTGTGTACCTGGCTCACCGATAGACTGAGCAGCGATGATACCGACAGATTCACCAACCTGTACCGGCTCGCCGGTTGCAAGGTTCGCACCGTAACATTTCGCACAGATACCAACTTTACATTTACATGTAAGGATTGTACGGATCTTAACTTTCTCGATAGATCCGCCTGTCTGGTTGTCCACGCCTTCTTTCATGATGCGGGCAGCACGTTTCGGTGTGATCATATGGTTGGCTTTTACGATAACTTCGCCATCTTTATTCTTAATTGTCTCACAGGAGAAACGACCTGTGATACGCTCCTGAAGTCCTTCGATCTCTTCTTTACCATCTACAAAAGATTCTACATACATACCTGAGATCTCATCTCTGTTTTCACAGCAGTCTGTCTCACGTACGATCAGATCCTGAGAAACGTCAACCATACGTCTTGTCAGGTAACCTGAATCGGCTGTACGAAGAGCGGTATCGGACATACCTTTTCGAGCTCCATGGGCAGACATGAAGTATTCCAGTACGTCAAGACCTTCACGGAAGTTAGACTTGATAGGCAGCTCGATGGTGTGACCGGTTGTATCGGCCATCAGTCCTCGCATACCTGCAAGCTGTTTGATCTGTTTATCGGAACCACGGGCACCGGAGTCGGCCATCATGAAGATGTTGTTGTATTTATCAAGTCCGGACAACAGAGCATGTGTCAGCTCATCATCAGTCTTCTTCCATGTATCAACAACTTCTTTGTAACGCTCTTCTTCAGTGATAAGACCACGTTTGTAGTTCTTTGTGATAAGGTCTACTGTATCCTGAGCCTGTTTGATCATCTCCGGTTTCTGCGGCGGAACGGTCATATCGGCAATGGCAACAGTCATGGCTGCACGTGTGGAATACTTGTAACCTGTAGCTTTGATCGCATCAAGAACCTCAGCAGTCTTTGTAGCACCGTGAGTATTGATAACTTTTTCAAGAATCTGTTTCAACTGTTTCTTGGCTACCAGGAAGTCAACCTCAAGAAGAAGTTCATTTCCCGGAACACTTCTGTCTACGAAACCAAGATCCTGTGGAAGGATTTCGTTAAACAGGAAACGTCCAAGTGTAGATTCTACTGTACCGGTCAGAACGGATCCGTCCGGCATTGTCTTGCTGCAGCGAACATGGATTCTGGACTGCAGTGTGATTACTTTATTCTCATAAGCAAGGATTGCTTCGTTTACGCTCTTAAAGAACTTGCCTTCACCCTTGTTTCCAGGTCTTTCCTGAGTCAGATAGTAGATACCAAGTACCATATCCTGTGAAGGAACGGCTACAGGACCACCATCAGAAGGTTTCAGCAGGTTGTTCGGTGATAACAGAAGGAAACGGCACTCTGCCTGTGCTTCCACGGACAGAGGAAGATGAACTGCCATCTGGTCACCGTCGAAGTCGGCGTTGAACGCTGTACAAACAAGTGGGTGCAGCTTAATAGCTTTACCTTCTACCAGGATCGGTTCGAATGCCTGGATACCAAGTCTGTGCAGTGTAGGAGCACGGTTTAACATAACCGGATGCTCTTTGATTACTTCTTCCAGAACGTCCCATACTTCTGGCTGAAGTCTTTCTACCATCTTCTTAGCATTTTTGATATTGTGTGCTGTTCCGTTCTGAACCAGTTCTTTCATAACGAATGGTTTGAACAGCTCGATTGCCATTTCTTTTGGCAGACCACACTGGTAGATCTTAAGTTCCGGTCCTACGACGATAACGGAACGTCCAGAGTAGTCAACACGCTTACCAAGCAGGTTCTGACGGAAACGTCCGGACTTACCTTTCAGCATGTCAGAAAGAGATTTCAGTGCTCTGTTACCAGGTCCTGTTACCGGACGGCCACGGCGGCCATTGTCGATCAGGGCATCTACAGCTTCCTGAAGCATTCTCTTTTCGTTTCTAACGATAATGTCCGGAGCGCCTAATTCAAGAAGACGTCTCAGACGGTTATTTCTGTTGATGATTCTTCTGTACAGATCATTCAGGTCAGATGTTGCAAAACGTCCTGTTTATATTTACAACTGTGTACAGATGGGAACACTGTTTGCA
>OIJI01000184.1_pt1 | contig 11791 bp, 7 predicted proteins | sample 1583481 | NCBI WGS metagenome assembly OIJI01 (sample SAMN02674698, study PRJEB24791) | human gut metagenome, SKBSTL036 | isolation source: stool | host: Homo sapiens | place: USA
TGATAGCGGAAGTGCCGTCGTAGATGGCGTTTGCCACGTCGGAGATCTCGGCGCGGGTGGGGCGGGGGTTGACCATCATGCTGTCCAGCATCTGGGTAGCAGTGACGATGGGCTTGCCGAAGGAGAAGGAGCGGTCGATGACGCTCTTCTGGATGCCGGGCAGCTCGGTGAAGTCGATCTCGACGCCCAGGTCACCGCGGGCGACCATGACGGCGTCGGCAGCGGACAGGATGCTGTCGATGTTATTGACGCCCTCGCGGTTCTCGATCTTGGCGATGATGCGGATCTTGGAGTCGTACTCGTTCAGCAGGTTGCGGATGTCGTAGACGTCCTGTGCGGTGCGCACGAAGGAAGCAGCGATGAAGTCGAAGCCCTGCTGGATACCGAAGATGATGTCATCCCGGTCGCGCTGGCTCAGGTAGGGCATGGACAGGTGGACGCCGGGGACATTGACGCCCTTCTTGGTCTTGATCTTGCCGCTGTTGAGCACTTCGCAGACGATGTCGGTGTCCGTGACGCTCTTGATGGCCAGCTTGATGAGGCCGTCGTCCAGCATGATGGTGCCGCCCTCGTGGACGTCCTGGGGCAGGTCCTTGTAGGTGATGGAGCAGATCTCCTTGGTGCCCTCCACCTCGCGGGTGGTCAGGGTGAAGGTCTGGCCGGCTTCCAGCATCTCAACGCCGTTCTTGAACTCCTTCAGGCGGATCTCGGGGCCTTTGGTGTCCAGCAGGGCAGCAACGGGCTTGTTCAGCTCAGCGCGGACAGCCTTCAGCATGTCCAGACGGCCCTTGTGCTCCTCGTAGGAGCCATGGGAAAAGTTGAAGCGGGCCACGTTCATGCCGTTGGCGACCAGCTCGCGCAGGACGCCGTCCTTATCGGTAGAAGGGCCAAGGGTGCAGATGATCTTCGTTTTTCTCATAAATATACCTCTAACAGTCTCTTTTTTTCTCTATGATGGGCGCACAGGTGCCAAATATGCCCTGTGGCCGCTGGCCGGGCATCGGCCCGGTCAGGGGTGTTTGAAAACCTTACCATTCTATATTATAACCGCTTGTGTACAAGAGAGCAAGAAAAAATTCGGCAAAGAAAACCTTAAATTTTCGTGATAGATGCCGGAGCGATAAAACGCTTGCGAAAAGTGCGTTCATCGCCTATAATAAGGCTAAGCAAAAGTCTCACTTCTGCCCCGAAGGGACAGAGGTGAGCGCAAAATGATAGAAACGGAGTGAAAGCGTAATGGAAAAGCGCGTTTTTCTGATCGTTCTGGACAGCTTCGGCATCGGCGCAGAGCCGGATGCCGCCGCCTTTGGCGATGAGGGGACCAACACCCTCGGCGCCATCGCCAACCACCCCAACTTCAACTGCCCCAACCTGAAAAAACTCGGCCTGTTCAACATCGACGGCGTGACCGCCGGTGAAAAGGACGCCGCCCCCATCGGCTCCTTCGCCCGCCTGCAGGAGCAGAGCATGGGCAAGGATACCACCATCGGCCACTGGGAGATCGCCGGTGTCGTCAGCCCGAGGCCCCTGCCCACCTTCCCGGACGGCTTCCCGGACAGCCTCATCCACGAGTTCGAGGAAAAGACCGGCCACAAAGTCCTCTGCAACAAGCCCTACTCCGGCACACAGGTGCTGAAGGACTACGGCGAGCAGGCCATGAAGGAGGATGCCCTCATCGTCTACACCAGCGCCGACAGCGTGTTTCAGGTGGCCGCCAACGAGGAGCTTGTGCCGGTGCATGAGCTGTACCGCTACTGCGAGATCGCCCGCGAGATGCTGAAGGGCGAGTACGGCGTGGGCCGCGTCATCGCCCGCCCCTTCCTCGGCCACACCGCCGACACCTTCTACCGCACCACCAACCGCCACGACCTGAGCCTCAAGCCGCCCCGCAAGACCATACTTGATCTGCTCAAGGACGCCGGCAGGGACGTCATCGCCGTGGGCAAAATTTTCGACATCTTCGACGGCGAGGGCGTGACGGAGAAGATCAAGACCACCGGCAACACCAACGGCATCGCCTTCACCAAGGCTTTGCAGACCCGCGACTTCGAGGGTCTGGCCTTCGTGAACCTCGTCGATTTCGATATGCTCTACGGCCACCGCCGCGACGTGGCAGGCTACGCCGCCGCCGCCACCGAGTTCGACAAGTTCGTTGCCGACTTCATCCCCGGGATGCGGGAGGGCGACATCCTGATGGTCACGGCCGACCACGGCTGCGACCCCTCCTACACCAAGACCACCGACCACACCCGTGAGTATGTGCCGTATCTCATCTGCGGCAAGGGCGTCAAGCCGGGCGTTGACCTTGGCACCAAACTCTGCTTCGGCACCATCGCACACACCATCTGCGACTATCTGGGTGTGGATGCTTCCACGCTGGACGGCCAGAGCGTGCTGGGCGACATTTTAGCTTAAACAGGCAAAAGAAAAAGGACTGCTCACGCAGTCCTTTTTCTTTTGCAATTCTATTTACGCTGCATCATTTTCAGCGCTGGAAGCGTCGCCGCTGCCGGAGCCGAACAGGGCGTCCAGCACGGTGGAAGCGGCCTGATGCAGGGAGGAAGCCGCCTGCTCCACCTGCTCCTGAGTCGGCATACTGAAGGACGGCGACTCGGTGGAGTCTGCCGGGGCTTCTTCGCTGCCGTCTGCAGGGACCTCGGTGGAAGCGCTGGGCTCACCGGAGGCGTCGCCCTCGGCGGGCTGGCTGTCAGCGGGGGCCTCTTCCGCCGGGACTTCGCTCCCGGCGGGCTCTTCTGCGATCACGCTGTCGGGAGATTCCTCCGGGATGGATGCACCGGCGTTGGGGTCGGCGGTGGGTGTGAAGACATCGGTCTTCTCGGGGGTCTGGCTGGTGCTGGTGAGCTTGTCCTCGCCGCCCAGGACTGCGGCGATGAGGGCCTTGGCCTCGTTGACCGAGTTCTCATCCGGTTTCATGACGTAGAGGCTCTGGCCCTTGGCGGAGTAGCACTTGCTGCTCTTCGCGCCCGAGCCGGTGACGGTGTAGCTCTGGATGTCCCAGTTGGCAAGGTCGCCCAGCTGCATCCGGACCAGCGCAGAGATCTGTTCCTGCGAGAGGCTGGTGACGAAGCAGTCGGCGGCGGCGTCCATCAGCTTGGAGAAGCCCATGAGCAGGGCGGGAGACTTGAGCTTGTTGGCCATCGCGTCGATGACTTTCATCTGGTTGATGCCGCGCTGGATGTCGCCGGTCTTGAAGGCGTGGCGCTCACGGGCAAAAGCCAGAGCGGACTTGCCGTCCAGATGGTTCCAGCCCTCGGCGAAGGTGGTGGGGTCGTAGTAGCCGGGGCTGCCCACCGAGGTGAAGGCCTGGTCGGAGTAGACGTCCACGCCGCCGATGGCGTCGATGATGTTGATGAAGCCCGCAAAATTGATGCGGAGGTAGTGCTCCACATTCACGCCGTAGAGGTTGCCCAGCGTGGCCATGCTGGTCTCGACGCCGTAGAGGCCGGCGTGGGTCAGCTTGTCCTTGCTGTCGGTGCCTGCGAGGTCAACATAGTAGTCGCGCGGGGTGTTGATGAGGGCCGCCTGCTTGGTGGTGGGGTTGACCACAGCGAGGATGTTCACGTCGCTGCGGGCCTTTTCGGTCAGCTCGCCGCGGTTGTCCACGCCGCTGAGGTAGACGACGAAGGGCTCTTTCGTGATCTTATTCGCCTCTGCACCGGTGAGCAGGCCGGAGGTCATGCTGTCCAGTGCGGTCAGACCCTGCTGCGCCCAGACACAGCCCACGGCCAGCGCGGCGCAGAGCAGGACGGACAGCACCCGGGCCACGACGGCACCGCTGCGGGAGGCGAGGCACTTGCGCACCAGCAGCCAGAGCAGCACCAGAAGCGCGGTGATGATAACGAGGTAGAGCACCGGCAGCATCTGGGTGCGCCAGAGCTGCACCAGCGCGGCAAGGCTCAGGATGGCCTGCAGTACCAGCAAGACCATTCCTCCTTTCGGAAGTTTGTCGTCAGCGGGGGCGGGCTCGCTGGGGTGCAGCGGCTCCCACTGTCTGCGGGGCGGCACCGGAGGCTTCGGCGGCTCAGACGGAGGCGTCGGTGCCGGTTTCGGCGGTGCTTTGGGGCGGGGAGGCTCCGGCGAGAAGAAATCGGCGCTGTCTACCTCCACCTCGTCAGGTTCGCTGCGCTTGATGCCCCGGTGGATGTGCCGGGGGCCTTCGTCGTTATTCTGGGGATGGATATGCTCGTTTTCGTCAAACATAGGCGTTCACTCCTTTGGATGTGTATGCCGTCATGTGGTGGGGATGATGCTCAGCACAGCCCGGGCGGGCAGGCAGGTGGCCGTCTGGTCTTCCTCGCTGAGCCAGCCGAAGGACTCGCAGATGTGGTCAGGGCAGGGCGAATCCACAAAGCGGGCCGCGCCGTCCTGGATCCTGATGTGGACGGTGAGATAGCCGGTGTCCACATCGTAATCGGCGTCTTTTTCGAGAGGAAAGGTGAGCTTGGTGTTGCTGTCGCCATAGATGAGCTCTGCGCAGAGCGGCGCACCGGTCTGGTTTGCTTTCCGCACCAGCAGCAGCACGGCGGCTGCGGCCAGAATGACGGCAGCAAAGACCAGATCCATCAGCAGTTTTTTGTGTTGTTTCATAGAAAATTATCCTTTGAGCGGGATCTGCTCCAGCTCGGCCAGCCAGAGCGCGGCGGCTGCGTCGCTGGGCATCCGCCAGTCGCCCCGGGGCGAGAGGGTGACGCTGCCCACCTTGGGGCCGTCGGGCAGGCAGCTGCGCTTGAACTGCTGGGCGAAGAACCGCCAGTAGAAGTTGCGCAGCCACTTGTAGAGCACTTCGTCCGGGTACTCGGCCCGGCCTGCGAAGGCCGCTTTCGCCAGCCGGAATATCTTCGACGGGCCGAAGCCGAAGCGGAGAACATAATAAAGGTAGAAGTCGTGCAGCTCATAGGGACCCACGAGGTCTTCCGTCTTCTGAGAGATCTCGCCGTCCTTGGCGGGCAGCAGCTCCGGGGAGACGGGGGTGTCGAGGATGTCCAGCAGCACCCGGCGCAGCTCGGCGGAGGCGGCAATGTCGGCCTCATACTGGACGAGGTGGCGCACCAGCGTCTTGGGGACACCGGCGTTGACGCCGTACATGCTCATGTGGTCGCCGTTGTAGGTGGCCCAGCCCAGCGCCAGCTCGGAGAGGTCGCCGGTGCCGACGACGAGGCCGCCGGTGCGGTTGGCGGTGTCCATCAGCTCGAGGGTGCGCACACGGGCCTGTCCGTTCTCGAAGGTGACGTCCAGCACGCTCTCGTCCTGGCCGATGTCCCTGAAGTGGCTGTGGACGGTGTTGGCGATGTCGATCTCGGTAAAGCTGACGGCCAGCTCGTCGCATAAGATCTCCGCATTGCTGCGGGTGCGGTGGGTGGTGCCGAAGCAGGGCATGGTCACGGCCAGCACATCGCCGGTGGGGCGGCCCAGCTGCTTCATGGCGCGGACGGCTACCAGCAGAGCGAGGCAGCTGTCCAGACCGCCCGAGATGCCGATGACCGCCGTCTTGGCGTGGGCGTGCTCGAGGCGCTTGGCGAGGCCGTCGGCCTGCATTTTCAAGATCAGCTCACAGCGCTCGGCCCGGCGGCGCTCGTCGTGGGGGATGAAGGGCGTGGGGTCTACCCAGCGGGAGAGCTTGGTCTCGGTGAGGGCAAGGTCGAAATCGACGGTCAGATACCCCTCAGCGCTGGGCTCGAAGCTGGTGTTGCGCGCCCGCTCCGACTCCATCCGCTGGCAGTCCAGCTCCGTCTCAGCCCAGCCGCCCTCGAAGGGAGACGTCTCGGCGAGGAGGGTGCCGTTCTCGGCGATGAGGTCGTGGCCGGCGAATACCATGTCCTGGGTGCTCTCGCCGTGGCCGGCAGAAGCGTACAGGTAGCCGCAGAGCAGGCGGGCGGACTGGTTCGACACCAGCGCCCGGCGGTATTCGGCCTTGCCGACCGTCTCATCGCTGGCCGAAAGGTTCGCAATGACGGTGGCACCGGCCAGCGTGTGGAAGGTGGAGGGGGGCAGAGCGCTCCACAGGTCTTCGCAGATCTCCACGCCCAGAACGAAGCTGGGCATCTGGCGGCAGCGGAAGAGCAGGGACGTGCCGAACGGCACCTCCTGCCCGCAGACCGTCACATTTTCCACCTCGGTGCTGCCCGGGGTGAACTGGCGCTTTTCGTAGAACTCGCCGTAGTTGGGCAGGTAGGTCTTGGGGACAAGGCCCAGCAGACGCCCGCCGCAGAGGACAGCGGCGCAGTTGTACAGCTTGCCCCGCACCAGCAGCGGCAAGCCCACGAGGGCCACGACATCCAGCTCCCGGCTGGCGTCCAGCACGGTCTGCAGAGCGTCCAGCGCGCCCTGCTGCAACGTGCGCTGCAAGAACAGATCGCCGCAGGTGTAGCCAGTGAGGCAGAACTCGGGGAACACCGCCAGCCTGACGCCGCGGGCCGCAGCGTCCTGTAACTGAGATACGATTTGGGAAGCGTTATAATTGCAGTCGGCCACCCGCAGCGAGGGCGAGAGGGCGGCTGCTTTCAAAAAACCATCTTTCATCGGAGGATTTCACATCCTGTCTGTTGAATTAAGGCCCCGGCGGAGACGTGCTCTGTGGGGTTTTGTTCAGTATACCACAAACCGGCCCAAACGAAAAGTGACAGTGTGGTTAAAGAAACGAAAAACGCTGCCTGCACACCGCAGACAGCGCTGAAAACAAAAGATGGAAAACGAGATAGACCGTAAGCCGGGTTCTGTATTAAACGACGATCTGTCTAGACCTGCCATTGCTGACAGGTTCGTGCCGCCTTCGGGACACGCGAGCAGCGCTGTACGTCCCATATAGGCGTTGCTTCCGGTAGGGTTTACAAAGCCGCATAGTCACCCATGCGCTGGTGAGCTCTTACCTCGCCCTTTCATCCTTACCGCATTGCTGCGGCGGTTTCCTTTCTGTTGCACTTTCCCTGAGGTCACCCTCGGCTGCCGTTAGCAGTTACCGTGCTCTGTGAGGCCCGGACTTTCCTCAGAGCGGTCAAAGCCGCCCCGCCGCCGTATGTTCCACTCGTTTTCCGCTCCTCATGATACCATAAAAAAACAAGATTTGCAAGAGAAAGAGAATTTTGCTATACTTATCTTATATGTTGCCCGCGCTGGAGGTGGGAAGATGAAGCTTTATTTCAAAGTCCCGCCCGAGGCGGATGGGATGCTGCTGCGCGGTTTTCTGCGCAGATGCAGCGTCTCCACCGACCTGTCCCGGGCCGTGAAATTCCGGGGCAGCGGCTTTTTTGCCGACGGCGCCCCCATCCTGGCCAACCGCCGGGTGGAGGCCGGGCAGGTCATCTCCTTTGAACTGCCGCCGGAGGGGGAGAGCGTTGCGCCGCAGGACGACATCCCGGTGGATGTGGTCTACGAGGACGCTTTCGCCCTCGTGGTGGAAAAGCCGCCCCATCTCGCGGTGCATCCTACCCTGAATTACCCGCTGGATACGCTGGCGAACGGCTATGCCGCCTGGGCGCTGCGTCAGGGCAGAAGCCCCGTTTTCCGCCCGGTGAACCGCATCGACAAGGACACCAGCGGCCTCGTGCTGGCGGCCCAGAATGGTTACGCCGCCCCGCTGCTGGCTCAGCGGGTGGAAAAGCTCTACTACGCCGTTGCAGAAGGAGAACTTCCCCTCGGGCCGGGCGTCATCGACGCCCCCATCGGGCGGCAGGGGGAGAGCATCATCGGGCGGTGCGTCACCCCCGACGGCAAACCCAGCCGGACGGAATATACCATATTGAAAGCCGAAAACGGCCTGAGCCTTGCGGCCTGCGTCCCGGTGACGGGCCGGACCCACCAGATACGGGTACATTTTGCATCCATCGGCCACCCGCTGGCCGGAGATGACCTCTACGGCGGGAGCCGGGCGCGCATCGGGCGGCAGGCGCTCCACTGCGCAAAACAGACGTTCTGGGTGCCGCGCTGCGAGCGGATGCCGGACGGCATCCGCATCGAAGTGCCGGTGGACGAGACGACCCTGAGGCCGGTGACGGTGGAAAGCCCGCTGCCGGAGGATATGACAAAGCTTTTTGTCTAAATTTGTGTATTTCGTGAAAAGTAAGTGAAAGCTAAGCCCAAATTTTGTGTCAATGCTTGTTTCGGCGCTGGCAGGGTGTATAATAAATAGAGTTATTCTTGTCAAAAAAGCTGTCCTTATGCGGCAGCGTGTCGATAACAGAGAAAAGAGACAAATCAGAATCTCCTGAAGATACAGGAAGGAGCATCCTTTTTGCTGGAAGATAAAACAACTGAAACGCGGCAGGACGAGCCAGCCGGTGCGCCGCGGCACACCGGCTTCCGCGCAAAGCTGCGCTCGCTTTGGGCGCAGCTCCAGTGCGTCCATCTGCTGCGCCGCCACCGGCGGTATCGCCGCCGCAGACACCGGCTGGACAATGCCTCCCGGAAGCTGCGCTCGTCGAAGCTGGTATTGCGCGTTGGCGCAGTGCTCTACGCACTGGGCTTTGGCGCGGAGTATGCTGCCGTGCGGGTGGGACGTGCCGTCAAGTACGCCGCTCTCTGGGCTGCTGGAGGCATCCGCCGCTTTGCAAAGGCTCTGGCGGAGACGGCGTTCCCCGGCGCGGCACAGGTGGCCAAAGACCTGTTTGGCCCCATCGTGCTGTTTGCAAAGGGCATCGTGTCCCTTCTCATCCATGCCCACCGCATCCGCAGGGAGCAGGGCTTCGGTGCAGCATTTGAGGCCAGCGTCCACTACTTCAAAAACGGCGTCCGCCGCAACCTCAGTCTGCTGCCCCGCATGGCGATGTATGCCCTGCCCATCTGCGCACTGGCGCTGGGCGCAGCAGTGTTCCAATATGTCATCCACCAGCCTTATGCACTGGCCGTCCGGGTCAACGGCGAAACCGTGGGCTATGTGGCGAATGAGGACGTCTTCAACACGGCCCGTGAGGACGTGATGGAGCGTATCAGCTACGCCGGCACCGACAAGACCGAGTGGACCATCGAGCCGAGCTACACCCTCGCCATTGCCCACCACATGATGGACGAAAACGAGATGGCAAACGCCATCATCCAGAGCGCCGGCGACCAGATCAGCGAAGGCACGGCTCTTTATCTGGACGGCGAGTTGACGGCGGTGTGCAGCGACGGCAAAGCGCTGCGGGATTACCTCGCCGCCATGCTCGACCCCTACGAGGAAGAAGAGAACGACCCCGATGTGAGCGTGGGCTTCAACAAGCAGGTCACGCTGGAAGACGGCCTCTACTTCAAGGAAGGCTTGCAGGATTTTGAGACCGTCCGGCAGGAGCTGGTGGGCGTGAAACAGGCTCAGAAGGTCTACACCGTCAAGGCGGGCGACACCCTCTGGTCCATCGCACATAACAATGACCTGACCTTCCGTGAGCTGTGCGCCCTCAACCCGGCGTTCAAGGGTGAGCCGCTGAGCGAGACGTCCAGCATCCTTGAGGGCGACCACCTCGTCATCACCAAAGAAGAGGCTGGCCTTGAGGTGCGCATCACCCGCATCGAGACCCGTGAGGAAGAGATCGCATTCTCCACGGAGACGACAAGATCCAACGAATATACGAAGGGAACCACCAAGGTGCTCCAGGAGGGCGAGAACGGTCTGCGCCGTGTGACTCTCCAGAACGTCTACGACACCAACAATATCCTTGTGGACCAGAGCGTGCTTTCCACCGAGGTCGTCAAGGAGCCGGTGAACAAGAAGGTGGTCGAAGGCACCAAGAAGGTGACTTCCAGCACCAAGTACATCACCGGCAGCGGTCAGTTCATCTGGCCTGTGCCGAACTACCGCTACTGCTCGCGCTGGTACGGCGGACGCCACAGGGGCGTGGACATCTGCGCCCCGGCCGGTACGCCCATCTACGCCTCCGCAGGCGGTACCGTCACCAAGGCGGGCTACAACAAGGCCGGTGCAGGTACGGGCTATGGCTACTCGGTCATCATCAACCACGGCGGCGGATACAGCACCGTGTATGCGCACTGCCTGTCCCTGACCGTCAGTGCGGGCCAGACCGTCAAGCAGGGCCAGCTCATCGGCTATCTGGGCAGCACGGGCCGTTCCACCGGCAACCACTGCCACTTTGAGATACGTCTCAATGGTTCGTACATTCCCCCGCAGAACGTATTCCCGGGGAAGAAATAATTTTATAAAAAGGAGATAATTCTTATGGCTACTCCTCACATCAGCGCCGAAAAGGGCGATTTCGCAAAGACTGTCCTGATGCCGGGCGACCCCCTGCGCGCAAAGTTCATTGCTGACACCTTCCTGAAGGATGTCCGTCAGGTGACGGGCGTCCGCGGGATGCTGGGCTTTACCGGCACCTACGAGGGCCGTCCCATCAGCGTGATGGGCAGCGGCATGGGGATGCCTTCCATCGGCATCTACTCCTATGAGCTGTTCAAGTTCTACGATGTGGACAACATCATCCGCATCGGCTCTGCCGGCAGCTACACTGCCGACGCCAAGCTGTTCGACACCGTGCTGGCTACCGGTGCGGTCAGTGAGTCCAACTATGCCCGCGTCCAGAGCGGCAACGACCACGACATCACCTTCCCCAGCGAGGAGCTGAATGATAAGCTGCGCGCCTCCGCCAAGAAGCAGGGCATCAAGCTCATCGAGGGCAACATCCACTCCTCCGACGTTTTCTACCGTCAGCCTTCCGACGCAAAGCCCACCTACTGGGAGCTGCTGCGCGACGAGCGCGGCTGCCTCTGCGTGGAGATGGAGAGCTTTGCTCTGTTCGCCAACGCCGAGGTGCTGGGCAAGAACGCCAAGGCTTCCGAGGAAGACATTCAGGCCACGCTCGAATTCATGAACTGGATGGTCACCGATCCCGAGGCCTCCCGTATGCTGGTCGATGAATTCGCCGCCATGCCCTATAAGCAGGCTGCTGAATCCACCAACGGCTTCCTCGCCGACGCCAACGACTACACCACCAACGGCAACTACATCATGCCTTGGGTCACCAACTTCCAGCCGAACGTTGATGCTTACCGCGCTGCGCTCGTCTCCGCGATGAACCAGTACGACGCCGACCAGAGCGATGCCAACTGGGAGCTCGTCAAGACCGCGTTTGTCGACGGCTGGGCCACGCAGTACGCTGCCGCCAACGGCTAAGCCGCTTTTAAAAAAGCAAGCGCATCTGAAAAGCACAAATGAGAGGGGCGGGCGATTTCGCCCGCCCCTCCCTGCATATCACGGCGAGCGCCGCATGAAGCGCCCGCCGTGCAGAAACAAAAGCAATATTCTATCTTTGGCTGGGAGTTGATCGAATTGAAACATAAGCACAGCAACGCTGCGGTCAACAGCTCGATGATCCGCCGCCCGATCCGCCGCTGGTTCCCGCTCTTTATGGGGCCGATGGTCTGCGCGTTCATCATCGGCTTTGTCTATCCGTTCTGCAAGGGCATCTATCTCTCCTTCTGCAAATTCAAGGTCACGAGCGACGCGCATTTTGTCGGCCTTGAAAACTACCGCCGCGCGTTCCAGGATGCGAGCTTTGTGCATTCGTTCTGGTTCACGGCGCTGTTTGCCGTCATATCGCTCGTGCTCATCAACGTGCTGGCCTTCGCCGTGGCCTATGCGCTCACGCAGGGCATCAAGGGCAGCAACCTGTACCGCACGGTGTTCTTCATGCCGAACCTCATCGGCGGCATCGTGCTCGGCTACATCTGGTCGATGATCTTCGACGGCATCCTCTCGCGCTACGGCACGTCGATCCTGCTCAACACGAAGCTCGGCTTCTGGGGTCTCATCATCCTGATGTGCTGGCAGCAGATCGGCTACATGATG
>OIJI01000194.1_pt1 | contig 11523 bp, 10 predicted proteins | sample 1583481 | NCBI WGS metagenome assembly OIJI01 (sample SAMN02674698, study PRJEB24791) | human gut metagenome, SKBSTL036 | isolation source: stool | host: Homo sapiens | place: USA
TATGGCTTTTGCTTCTCCTGCCGTATTTGCCATTGTGCCTGTGCAGGATGTGCTGAATCTGGACGGCAGCCACCGCATGAACCGTCCCGGTATCGCCGGCGGCAACTGGGGCTTCCGTTTCGACTGGAGCCAGTGGGATGAAGGCTATACCCATGGGCTGCGGTATCTGGCGGAACTGTTTGGCAGATGTGCGGAAAGAGAAGACGATAGCTTTTAAGGACACAAAGGCATTTCTTTGGGGAAATGCCTTTGCTTTTTCCCCATTTTGTGCTAAAGTAAAATGCGGATAGATATGTTTTTTGACATATATAAAAGGAGGAACAACATCTATGTGCGGCATTTGCGGATTTACGGGACGTCTTTTGACTTCCGAAGAAATACTGGAAAACATGATGAACAAAATCATCCACCGCGGCCCTGACAGCGGCGGCAAACATATTGACGACGGCGTTTCCATGGGATTCCGCCGTTTGAGCATCATCGACCTGGAGGGCGGCACACAGCCTATCTACAACGAAAACAGGGATATGGTCATCACATTCAACGGGGAAATCTACAACCATCTGGAACTCCGTGAAGACCTTATCGCAAAGGGTCATGTCATGGGCAGCCATGCGGACACAGAAGTCCTGCTCCACGGCTACGAAGAATACGGCGAAGACCTGCTGCCCAAACTGCGCGGCATGTTCGCTTTCGTTATTTGGGACAGCAAGACAAAGACACTTTTTGGCGCAAGAGACTTTTTCGGCATCAAGCCTTTTTACTACTCCATCCAGAACGGCAACCTGGTTTACGGCTCCGAAATCAAGAGCATTCTGGAATACCCCGGCTTCAAACGGGAAGTAAACAAAGAAGCACTGGAAAACTATCTCACATTCCAGTACAGCGTCCTGCCGGAAACATTCTTCAAAGGCGTATTCAAACTGCCTCCTGCTCACTGCTTCACTTTTAAGGATGGCAAAATGGACATCAAACGCTATTGGGAACCTGTTTTTGAACCCGACCACACAAAATCTCTGGAACAGTTCGTGGACGACATCGACAACGCTATGCAGGATTCCATCAAAAAGCATAAAATCAGCGACGTGGAACTTGATTTCATCGAGAACCTTCCTGTAGACGAAGTTGCTACTTACCTTGCATCCGGAGAACTTAACATCGCTGACTATATCGGAACATACTATGTATGCTTCAATACAGAAAATGAAGTATTCTCTGATCCTGCAATCCGTAAAGCATTCTCACTTGTAATCGATCGTAACTACATCGTAGATAACGTAACTCAGTCCGGTGAAGTTCCTGCAACAGGATATGTTCCATCCGGTATCTATGATGCAGACGGAGCAAGCGGAGATGACTTCCGTACAGTAGGCGGTGAATATTACAGCGTTTCTGAAGATGATTATGAGAAGAACTGTGAAGAAGCACGTCAGATCCTTGCAGATGCAGGATATCCAGACGGCGAAGGTTTCCCGACAGTTGAATATCTGTACAACACAGATGACAAACACAAAAAGATCGCTGAAGCACTCCAGAACATGTGGCAGAAAGAACTTGGCGTAACTGTTAACCTGGACAACCAGGACTGGAACGTATTCCTTCAGAACAGAAAGAATGGTGACTTCCAGATCGCACGTAACGGATGGATCGGTGACTACAATGATCCTTGTACATTCCTTGATATGTGGTATACAGGCGGCGGAAACAACGATGCTCAGTATTCTAACCCGGATTACGATGCACAGATCGATGCAGCAAAAGCTACTTCTGATCAGGCAGAGCGTATGAAAGCATTCCATGCAGCAGAAGATATCCTTATCGGTGAAGACAATGTACTGGCTCCTCTGTACTTCTATACACAGCCATACATGCTGAAAGATAATATCAAAGGTATGTATTACACACCACTTGGATACTTCTTCTTCGGATACACAACCCAGGAATAAGATCTGAGACAGGAATGAGTCTGGAAACGGACAGAGAAAGTAGTTTCGCATTCCTGCATAAAAATGCATAATTTTGAAAGTAAAAACAGCTCTGTGCGGAAGAGTTTAAGACTCTCCGCAGGGGCTGTTTTTGTTTTAGAACAGGAGATGGTAAAGTTTTCAGGCTGCCACTTTTTTATGATAAAAAGGTAAAATAAAAAACTAAATTTTACAGTATATGTTTGCATAAAAATCTATAAGATGATATGATTATAAATAAACGTTACAATAGCAATCTTACAGGGAGATAACTGGAAATGGAATTTTGGGATATTTATGATGAGAATAAGAAACCTACAGGACGTACCATGAAGAGAAATGACTGGTGTCTGAAGGACGGAGAGTATCATCTGACTGTGCTTGGCGTAGTAGCCAGACCGGATGGTACTTTTCTAATCACTAAACGTGTCATGACGAAAGCGTGGGCACCTGGATGGTGGGAAGTATCCGGCGGCGCTGCACAGGCAGGAGAGGAATCTTATGAAGCTGTTCTGCGTGAGGTGAAAGAGGAAACAGGACTGGATGCCCGAAACGCAGAAGGTGGTTATCTTTTTACGTATAAGAGAGAGAACCCGGGTGAAGGAGACAACTATTTTGTAGATGTGTACCGTTTTATCATGGACATTGATGAGAATGACTTACATTTACAGACTGAAGAGACAGACGGATATATGTTTGCCAGTCCTGACCAGATCAGAGAATTTGCAGCAGATGGAAAATTTCTGCATTATGACAGTATAAAAAAGGCATTTGAGATGTAAATATATGCAGAGATCCGTGGGAAAACCTTTCGGATGCTGCTTATGATATAAAGAGAAATGCAGCATCCGGAAGGTGATTCCTGAGAGGAAAGATAATGAAAAATATAATAAAGAACAGTCAGAAAAGGTTCGGGAGAATAATCCTGGTGATTATTAATATTCTTCTGATCCTGGCGGCGGTTCTGTCTTCTCTGGTTTATTCCGACCATATCAGGAATGAAAAAACGCAGATGCAGATAGATGCGTTTTGTTCCACTATGGAAGGAATGAAGCAGGTTTCCGGAAACTATCTGAAGATGGAGAAGGGATATGCAGAGAACTGGGCAAATTACATAGAACGCCAGAATATGACGATGGATGAAGCCCTGGATTATATCAAAAACAGCAATTCTCAGAAAGACAGGCATGCACATATTGTAGATATGGATAGAGGATTTCGCAGCAGTAAGTGATGTGAATGTGATCAGAAATGAGAGAATGGGAACTGCTTACGGAGATCAGATCATCCGTGGAGTAGCGGAGTGTATTCGTGCAAGTCTCAGAACAGGGGAGCAGGTTTACCGTATTCTAGGAGATGAATATCTCCTTGTTAATGAGATTGGCGGAACAGTAGGCTTCTGAAGAGTGCTCTGGTAGAGGATTTTCATACAATCCTTGAGAAGCATAATCTCTCTACAGACAGTATTATCCTGGAACTGACAGAGAGTGGATATCTGGAGACATCGCAGAATGTAATGAATATGAACATAAACTGCTGGAGCATATTATGTAAGATGGAATGCCGCCGGAAGTGAAGAACACTGAGGGCGCTTTCTTTCTGCCGTGATATAATCAAATCAAACTGCGAAGCAGTTATTCGGTTATGAGCAAATAGCGGAGCGGATGATTTTATCCGCTTAATCAAGTATGAAATGATGAGAGGAAAAAAATATGGAAAAAAATCTTGAGTTTATCGGGGAACAGTTAAAGAAATTAACTGCAATCCCAAGCCCGTCCAGCTATACGGAAAAGGCGGCAGAGTATCTGATGGAAACACTGAAAGAAATGGGATATGAGCCGGAGCTTTCCAATAAGGGAAATGTGCTCGTGACGATCGGAGGAGAGGGAAATCCGCTGGTCCTGGCATCTCATATTGATACTCTTGGTGCAATGGTACGCTCCATAAAAGATAACGGACGCCTCCGTCCTACAACTCTGGGCGGACATCAGTGGAGAACTGCTGATGGTGAGAACTGTACTGTTCATACGAGAGACGGCAGGGTTTATACAGGGGTTGTGCTGAATACAGAACCATCTGCGCACGTGGCAGATGAGAAAGTGGAACAGACAGAAGAGAATATGGAGATCCTGCTGGATGAGAATGTAGAAAACAAAGAGGATATTGATGCACTGGGAATCCAGGTAGGAGATATCATTGCTATGGATCCGCGGACTGTGATCACAGAGAGTGGATATATCAAGAGCCGTTTTCTAGATGATAAGCTTTCTGCAGCAATCCTGCTGGGACTGGCGAAGGCAGTGAAAGACGAAGGGATTACACTGCATCGTAAGGTATCATTGCTTTTCACAGTATATGAAGAAGTTGGACATGGCGGAAGCTATGTACCGGCAGATACAGCGGAAATGATTTCTGTAGATATGGGATGTGTGGGTGCTGATCTTGGATGTACAGAGCGTATGGTATCCATCTGCGCCAAAGATTCCGGCGGTCCGTACAATTATAATCTGATCACTGCACTGGTCAATACAGCGAAAGCACATGGTCTGGATTTCGCGATCGATGTTTATCCGCATTATGGATCTGATGTGGAGGCAACTCTCCGCGCAGGATATGACATCAGACATGGCCTGATCGGACCTGGGGTTTATGCTTCACATAATTATGAGAGATCTCATATGGATGGAGTGAAGAATACGTATGAGCTTGTGAAGGCGTATGTGACGGAATAAAAAATAAAGCAGCTGTTCTTTTATATGTTTTTTGGTAATTGGAATATTGGACAGGAACTGCTTTATGAGGTTAAATTACAAAAAATCTGCAGGAGATATCATATAATGGATATCTTATCTGCAGATTTTATTATTTGTGGATATTTATATTAATGAAATTTCCCATTCCAGATGTGAAATATAAATAGCAATAATATTTTGATATAAAGCTGATTTATTTCATTGCATTCTTAATAGCAGCCAGCAGTTCATCATATTCTTCATATGCCGGGATCTCCGGATAATCTGCTTTGATCTTATCTGTACTGCGGAACAGGAATCCAGCCTTGCTTGCCTGGATCATACCCAGGTCATTGTAGGAATCACCGCTTGCAATGGTATCGAATCCGATAGACTGTAAAGCCTTTACAGTAGTTAACTTGGATTGTTCCACTCTCATCTTAAAGCCTGTGATCTCACCGTTGTCTGCAACTTCAAGAGTGTTGCAGAATAAGGTAGGTCTGCCAAGCTTCTCCATGAGCGGTGCTGCAAACTGTGTGAAAGTATCGCTGATCAGAATTACCTGAGAGAAAGAACGAAGTTCATCCAGGAATTCCTTTGCACCCGGAAGCGGATCGATCTTTGCGATCACATCCTGAATTTCTTTCAGTCCGAGACCATGTTCCTTCAGAATACCAAGCCTCCAGTTCATCAGCTTATCATAGTCCGGCTCATCACGTGTGGTTTTCTTCAGCTCCGGGATTCCGCTTGCTTCAGCAAATGCGATCCAGATCTCAGGTACCAGTACGCCCTCTACGTCAAGACATGTAATATACATAATAGAAATCCTCCTTTGTGTGAAACCTCTTTATTTTTGAAAATCCTTTAATGCTTTATTTAGTGAAATCATTCTAACATATTCTGAGAGTCCTTGCAAATTTAATTTTTGAGTTGCTTAAAAGGAGAATATTGATTTCCTAAAATGCATATGATATAATGCCAATAGGCAGAAGAAAGAATAATTAATCTGACAAGAATAACAAGAATGAAAGCCCTGGGAGTGGCAGCTCCCAGGGCTTTCTTCTTGTTTTAACAAAGTGGACAAGCAACCACTAGGCTAGTGTTGTCCTATTTATCTCCGTCTAGCCATTTGCAGATATAGTGGCAGATTATACCTGCTGCACAGGAGATAAGAAAAGAAAGAATAATTTCTGACAAGAATATCACCTCCTCCCGTTGCCGGGTATTGGTTGGACAACGTTAATACTATATCATATATAGAACAAAAATAGAAACATAAAATAAGTATTGACATAAAAAAACCAAAGCCATATAATAGTTAGGCAACTAATGGATAGCAACCTAACTATTTATATGGCTTTGCAATAGTATGGGTACTGATTTTAGGAGGTGCGGCGAGATAGACGAGGAAATGAAACAGAAGCTGAATGAGATGCATGTAGGCAGGCTGATACATATTTTATCCCATACAATGAAACGGCATAATCCGGCAGAGGTGATGGAGAATGACGATCTGACGACCATGCAGAAGCATGTGCTGAAATTTATCCTTCTGGAAACCATGCACAGAGATCTCTATCAGAAAGATATTGAAGAGGAATTCCAGATCAGGAAACCTACAGTGACAGGAATCCTGAAGCTGATGGAGAAGAACGGTTACATTTACAGAGAGAGTGCGAAACAGGATGCACGCCTGAAACAGATCATTCCCACAGAGAAAGCAGAGAAGATTCGTCCTGCAATCTTAAAGAGTATTGAAGAAGGCGAAGCCAAAATGCTCCGGGGAATTCCGAAGGAGGATGTGGAACTGTGCAAACAGGTTCTCTGGCAGATGTATGAAAACCGGAAAAAATCTTGCGATAGCAGGAATGATTTTTAACAGAAATAACGAGACATAAGGAGGACATTGACGAAGATGAATAAGAAACTTTTACGTTCAGTCCGGGAATACAAGAAGCAGTCTGTACTGGCTCCGGTCCTTGTAATCCTGGAAGTACTGATGGAAGTTCTGATTCCTCTGGAGATGGCGAAGATTATCGACGTAGGTATTGCAAACGGAGATATGAGCTATATCATCCAGCGTGGAGTCATCCTTGTTGCAATGGCAATGCTTTCCCTGTTCTTCGGCGTACAGGCCGGAAATATGGCGGCAGTTGCAGCAGCAGGATATGCGAAGAATTTACGACACGATATTTTTTATAAGGTGCAGGATTTTTCCTTTAAAAATATCGACCACTTTTCAACATCAGGTCTGGTCACACGACTGACCACTGATATCACAAATGTACAGCAGGCATACATGATGAGTATCCGCCTTCTTGCCAGGGCACCGTTTATGATCATCCTGTCATGGATTATGACACTGACGATCAACAAACCGATCGCAATGCTTTTCCTGATAGTTGTTCCTGTCCTTGGCGGTACACTGATCTTTATTGCGAAAAAGGCACATCCGCATTTCATCAAGGTCTTTGATGAATATGACAACCTGAACAATTCCGTTCAGGAGAATGTAAATGCCTCACGTGTAGTTAAGGCTTTCGTAAGAGAGGACTATGAGATTGAGAAATTCCATGGAATTTCCAGATATGTTTATAATCTGTTTACTAAAGCAGAGAAAATCGTTGCATGGAACTCACCGGTTATGATGTTTGCCATGTATACTGTAATCATTATCATTGTTGCAATTGGCGGAAGAGGAATTGTTCTCGGTGGCATGGAAACCGGTGAGCTGACAAGTATCATTGTCTACGCACTTCAGATTCTCATGTCCCTGAACATGGTAACTTTCGTGTTTGTTATGATCATGATAGCAGAAGCATCCACAGACCGTATTGTAGAGGTTCTGGATGAAGTTCCTGAGATGCAGGATAAAGCTGATGCAGTAAAGAATGTGGCAGATGGTTCCATTGACTTTAATCATGTAGATTTCAGCTATGCAGGAGAGGGAGGAAATCTTTCCCTGAAGGATGTAAATCTTCATATTAAATCCGGTCAGACAGTAGGTATCATCGGCGGAACCGGAAGTGCAAAGTCTACCCTGGTGCAGCTGATCCCCAGACTCTATGATGTCACAAAGGGTAATGTCCAGGTGGGAGGCGTGGATGTACGCAACTACAATCTGGAAGTACTTCGTGACCAGGTTTCCATGGTACTTCAAAAAAATGTGCTGTTCTCAGGAAGCATCTATGACAATATTCGCTGGGGTGATGAACATGCCAGTGAGGAAGAAGTTCGGAGGGTCTGTAAGCTGGCCCAGGCAGATGGATTCGTCAGTGAGTTCCCGGATGGCTACGATACAATGATCGTTCAGGGTGGTAACAACGTATCCGGCGGTCAGAAGCAGCGTCTGTGTATTGCAAGGGCTCTTCTCAAGAAACCGAAGATCCTGATCCTGGATGACTCTACCAGTGCTGTAGATACAAGAACAGATGCCCTGATACGTAAGGCTTTCCGCGAGGAGATCCCGAACACAACAAAGATTATTATCGCACAGCGAGTTTCTTCTATTGAAGATGCAGATCAGATCATCGTACTGGATGACGGTAAGATCGCAGGTGTGGGTACTTCAGAAGAACTGCTGAAGACAAATGATATTTACAGAGAAGTATATGAATCACAGGTCAAAGGAGGCGGAGACGATGAATAAGAAGAAAAAATTAGATCAGAACACCATCCAAACTGCCAAAAGACTTCTGAAATATATGACAGGAACCCATAAGATACAGTTTATCATCGTATTTATCTGCATCTTTATCAGTTCCGCAGCAAGTATTGCAGTATCCCTGTCCCTGAAATTTCTGCTGGATGACTTTATCATCCCGCTGATCGGACAGACAGATCCGAATTTCGCAGAACTCTATAAAGCACTTGCAGTTCTTGGCTGTATTTTTGCACTTGGTGTGATTGCCACATTTATTTATACCCGAATGATGGTTTATATCGGTCAGGGTGTTCTTAAGAGTGTCCGTGATGATATGTTCGAGCATATGCAGACTCTTCCGATCCGTTACTTCGACCAGAATACAAACGGATCTGTCATGAGCCTTTATACTAACGATACAGATACCCTGCGACAGATGATCAGCCAGGCGATCCCGCAGGCACTGATGGCACTGTTTACGATCGTGGTTACCTTTATTTCCATGTTATTGTTAAGTCCGCTGCTTACGATTCTGGCAGTTGTGATCATTTTTATTATGCTGAAGGTTACCAGTAAGATTGGTTCCAACAGTGGCAAATATTTCATCCGTCAGCAGGTATCTCTGGCAGATGTGACCGGTTTCGTGGAAGAACGAATGAATGGTCAGCGTGTGGTAAAAGTTTTCAACCACGAAGATAAATCAAAAGAAGAATTCGACAAACTCAATGAAGCACTTTTCAAGAGCTCCGCAAATGCCAATAAATACGGAAATATGATGGGACCGGTGATCGGTAACATCGGTAACCTGCAGTTCGTACTGACAGCAGTACTTGGGGGACTTCTCTCTGTAACAGGTGTGGGCGGCATCACCCTCGGTGTTATGGCTTCCTATTTACAGTTCACCAAGAGCTTTACCCAGCCATTCATGCAGGTGGCACAGCAGTTTAATGCCATTGTTATGGCACTTGCAGGTGCAGAACGTATCTTCAGGCTCATTGACGAGAAGCCGGAAGAGGATGAAGGTTACGTAGAACTTGTTAATGCAAGAAAGGATGCCAACGGCAATATCACAGAATGCAAAGAGAGAACAGGCATGTGGGCATGGAAACATCCACATTCTGCAGATGGCTCCGTTACTTATACAGAACTGACAGGAGATGTCCGATTCGAAGATGTTACATTCGGATATAACCCGGACAAAGTTATTTTGAAAGACATCAGTCTCTTCGCCAAGCCGGGACAGAAACTTGCTTTCGTAGGTTCCACAGGTGCAGGAAAGACAACAATCACAAACCTGATCAACCGTTTCTACGATATTCAGGAAGGTAAGATCCGTTACGATGGAATCAACATTACCAAGATTAAGAAGGACGACCTGAGACGTTCTCTGGGAATCGTACTTCAGGATACTCACCTGTTTACAGGAACTATTAAAGAAAACATCCGCTATGGTAAACTGGATGCTACAGATGAGGAAGTATACGAGGCAGCAAGACTGGCTCATGCAGACCAGTTTATCAAAATGCTTCCAAAAGGTTACGATACCATGTTAAGCGGAGACGGTGAGGAACTGTCCCAGGGACAGCGCCAGCTTCTCTCCATTGCAAGAGCAGCAGTAGCCAATCCGCCTGTACTGATCCTGGATGAAGCAACTTCAAGTATTGATACCCGTACAGAGAGTATCGTACAGAAAGGTATGGATAACCTGATGAAAGGCCGTACTGTATTTGTGATCGCCCATCGACTTTCAACCATCAGAAACAGCGATGCCATCATCGTACTGGATCATGGAAAGATCATTGAAAGAGGCGACCATGAAGATCTCATTAAGTTAAAAGGAACTTATTATCAGCTTTATACCGGTAAGCTGGAATTGTCATAAGGAACTATCAGAAAGACTGCAATTATTTCAGAACATGAATAATTGTGGTCTTTCTTTGCGGGCGTTGCGTTTTCTGCGTTATAATGCTATGATCGTACAGGTATGTGGATCACAGATGATGAAGTTCCGGTTTACGGATAAAAAAGAAAAATTATGCAGCAGCAAGGGAGAGATATACGATGGTAAAGATAGATCTGATCACTGGTTTTCTTGGTTCAGGGAAGACGACGTTTATCAGGAAGTATGCGCAGTATCTGATGGATGCTGGTAATAATATTGGAATTCTGGAGAATGATTACGGGGCTGTGAATGTGGATATGATGTTGCTTCAGGATCTGATGGGAGAGAATTGTGAGCTGGAGATGATCTCAGGAGGGTGTGATAAGGACTGCCATAGGAGGAAATTTAAGACGAAACTGATTGCTATGGGTATGTGCGGTTATGACCGTGTGATCGTGGAGCCGTCTGGGATTTTTGATGTGGATGAGTTCTTTGATATTCTTCATGAGGAGCCGTTAAATCGTTGGTATCAGATTGGGAATGTGATTGCAATTGTGGATTCTAAGCTGGAGCGTGATCTGTCAGAGGAGGCGGATTTCATTCTGGCTTCTGAGGTGGCAGATGCCGGATGCATTGTGATGAGTAAGAGCCAGGACGCATCACCCGAGGAAATCCAGGGTACGATTGAGCATGTGAATCAGGCGTTGGAGAAGGTTCATTGCAGCAGGAGATTTCATTGTGAAATGAATGGTGTGGATACTGCTAATGTTATCCACAAGAATTGGGATGAGATGTCGAAAGAGGACTTTGACAGAATCGCATCCTGTGGATATGTGATGGCAAGCTACAGGAAACCGGAGTTTGAGGCAGAGGATGCCTTTACTTCTCTGTACTTTATGAATGTGAAGATGACTGAGAAGGAGCTTCGGGAAGCAGCTGAGAAGATTCTGTCTGATCCTGAATGCGGGCGTGTGTTCCGGATGAAGGGATTTATGAGAGTAGACAGTGACAGCGAAGACGGTTCTGGACTATCTGCATGGGCAGAGTGCGATAGACGGCAGTGGATTGAATTAAATGCTACGAAGAATGAAATTACAATCCGACCGCTTCATGTAGGACAGGAGGTCCTGATCGTGATTGGAGAAGAACTGCATGAGGAGAAAATTAAATCCTATCTGAAAATCTGAGATTTGAACGCAGGTCGCGAAGTGACTGCGTTCATGAGCAAGTAGCGAAGCGGATTGCGAGTTACTGTTCACACACCACTATCCCGCGAGGTGTTTTGGCATGAATATGCCAAAA
>OIJI01000209.1_pt1 | contig 11063 bp, 7 predicted proteins | sample 1583481 | NCBI WGS metagenome assembly OIJI01 (sample SAMN02674698, study PRJEB24791) | human gut metagenome, SKBSTL036 | isolation source: stool | host: Homo sapiens | place: USA
GACGCTCTTCCGATCTCTATTCATCAAAAGTCCATAAAAGAGGCGGAAAAAATGTTTGCTTTTTTTGCAGGATTTGCTATACTGAAAACAAGAAACCCGCAGAGAGCCGCTCCTTTGGCTGTCTGCCTAAAAACATAAGGCTCAATTTGTGCATATCTACGAAAAGAGCCGTCCGACAGGAAAGGTGAGTGGAATCATGGCAAATACCATAGAACTCAAACAGCAGATCGCACAGGGTGAATACGACGCCGCCTTTGCCAAGCTGTACGGTGCAGACGCCGTGCAGGAGCAGCGCAAGCGCTATACCGACCTGATCGATGAATTTGAAAAGAAATACGGCACCAACCGCACGGTGCGCCTCTATTCCGCCCCGGGCCGCACCGAGATCGGCGGCAACCACACCGACCACCAGCATGGCCGGGTGCTGGCCGGCAGCGTGAACATCGACATGATCGCCGCCGCAGCCCCCAACGACAAGAACCAGCTCCGCGTCCAGAGCGAGGGCTATGATCTGTGCGTCATTGATCTGAATGACCTCGAGGCCCGCAAGGAAGAGGAGAACACCACCGCCGCCCTGCTGCGCGGCGAGTGCGCCGCCTTCACCCAGCGGGGCGCAAAGCTGGCCGGTCTGGACGTTTACATCTCTTCCAACGTGCCGAAGGGCAGCGGCGTTTCCTCTTCTGCCGCCTTTGAGGTGCTCATCGGCGTCATCCTGAACGACTGCTTCATGACCGAGAAGGTCTCCCCCATCGCCATCGCGCAGATCGGCCAGTGGGCTGAGAACGTCTACTTCGGCAAGCCCTGCGGCCTGATGGACCAGATGGCTTCCAGCGTGGGCAACATCATCACCATCGACTTCGCCAGCCCCGCAAAGCCTGTGGTGGAACCGGTGGCTGTGGACTTCTCCAAGGCTGGTCTGGCCCTCTGCATCCTTGACTCCGGCGCAGACCACGCCGATCTGACCGACGAGTACGCCGCCATCCCGGCTGAGTGCCGCGCCGTAGCCGCTGTCTGCGGCGGCGAGGTGCTGCGGGATGTGCCGTTCGAGACCTTCCTTGCAAAGCTGCCCGAATGCCGCAGGCAGTGCGGCGACCGCGCCGTCCTCCGCGCCTTCCACGTCTACGCCGACAACGACCGTGTGGCAAAGCAGGTGGCCGCACTCCACGATGGCGACTTCGACACCTTCCTCTGCCTCGTGAACGAGTCCGGCCGCAGCAGCTGGGAGTATCTGCAGAACGTCATCCCCGCAGGCTACAAGGAGCATCAGGAAGTGGGCGTGACCATCGCAGCCGCCAAGCATCTGCTGGGCGATAAGGGTGCTGTCCGCGTCCACGGCGGCGGTTTCGCCGGCACGGTGCAGGCTTTCGTGCCTGTGGAGATGCTGGATGAGTTCAAGGCCGGTATGGAAGCCATCCTCGGCGAGGGCCGCTGCCACGTCCTGTCCATCCGTCCGGAGGGAGGTGCTGTCCTGTGATCTCCACTGCCATCCAGCAGCTCGTCAACTACGGTCTGGACACCGGTCTCATCCTGCCTGACGACGAGATCTACATCCGCAACCAGCTGCTCATGACCATGCAGCTCGACAGCTTCACAGAGTCGGAGGGCGACGTCTGCTACGCCGACCTCGAAAGCATCCTGAAAACGCTGGTGGACGATGCCGTCGCCCGGGGCGTCTGCGACGACAGCCCCACGGCCCGCGACCTCTTCGACACCCGGCTCATGGGTGTGCTGACGCCCCGCCCCAGCATCGTCCGCGCCAACTTCGAAGAGCGGTACGAGAACGACGGCCCCCAGGCCGCCACCGACTGGTTCTACAAGTTCAGCCAGGACACCGATTACATCCGCCGCTACCGCATCAAGCGGGACGTCAAGTGGGTGACCCGGACTTCTTATGGCGACCTCGACATCACCATCAACCTGTCGAAGCCCGAAAAAGACCCCAAAGCCATCGCAGCCGCAAAGCTGGCTCCTCAGAGCGCCTACCCCAAGTGCCAGCTCTGCGTGGAGAACGAGGGCTATGCCGGTCGGCTGAACCATCCCGCCCGGGAAAATCACCGCATCATCCCGCTGACCATCAACGACAGTGCGTGGAATTTTCAGTACAGCCCCTATGTCTACTACAATGAGCACTGCATCGTCTTTAACAACCAGCACACCCCCATGAAGATCGAGCGTGCCACCTTCCGCAAGCTGCTGGACTTCGTGTCCCTCTTCCCCCACTACTTCGTGGGCAGCAACGCCGACCTGCCCATCGTGGGCGGCAGCATCCTGAGCCACGACCACTTCCAGGGCGGCCACTACGAGTTCGCCATGGCCAAAGCGCCCATCGAGAAGAAGTGGGTCTTCCCCGGCTTTGAGGACGTGGACGCCGGCATCGTCCACTGGCCCATGAGCTGCATCCGCCTCACCTGCGCCGACGACGAACGCCTTGTGGAGCTGGCCGATCAGATTTTGACCGCATGGCGGGACTACACCGACGAGAGCTGCTTTATCTACGCCGAGACCGACGGTGAACCCCACAACACCATCACCCCCATCGCCCGGATGCGGGACGGCAAGTTCCAGTTGGATCTGGTGCTGCGCAACAACATCACCACGCCGGAGCATCCGCTGGGCGTCTATCACCCCCACGCAAAGCTCCACCACATCAAAAAGGAGAACATTGGCCTCATCGAGGTCATGGGTCTGGCCGTTCTGCCCAGCCGCCTGAAGCAGGAGCTCTTTGACCTGGCCGACCTGCTGGTGGCCCGGGCTCCCACCGCCGGGTACCCCGAGGCCCTGCAGAAGCACGCGGAGTGGGCTCAGGACATCCTGGACCGCCACCCCGAGCTGAACGCCGACAACGTCCATCTGATCCTGCAGGACGAGGTGGGCCATGTGTTTGAGCAGGTGCTGGTGGATGCCGGTGTCTACAAGCTGGACGAGGCTGGCCGTGCCGGCTTTGAGCGTTTCTTAGCAAGTATCTGAGCATAAAAAGGAATGCCTCCCCGGCGGGGAGGCATTCCTTTTTCGTTTATTGTTTGCCCAGCTGCCAGAACGCAACGGCGCTGGCGGCAGCGACATTCAGCGAATCCACGCCGTGGGACATGGGGATCTTGACCGTGTAGTCGCAGGAAGCGATGGTGCCGGCGGCGAGGCCGTCGCCCTCCGTGCCAAGCACGATGGCAAGCTTCGGCTCTTTTGCAAGCTGCTCGTCGTCGATGCTCACTGAGCGGTCGCTGAGGGCCATCGCGGCGGTCTTGAAGCCGAGGGAGTGGAGGATGTCCATCCCCTTCTCCGGCCAGTCTGCCGGGGTCTCGCCCAGCTGCCCCCAAGGCACCTGGAACACCGTACCCATGCTGACGCGGACGGCGCGGCGGCAGAGCGGGTCGCAGCAGGAGGGGTTGATGAGGACAGCGTCCATGTTCAGCGCCGCCGCCGAGCGGAAGATGGCGCCCACATTGGTGGAGTCCACGATGCCCTCCAGCACGGCCACCCGGCGGGCGTTTTTGCAGAGCTCTTCCACCGGGCGGGGTGCCGGGCGGTGGAAGGCGCAGAGGACGCCCCGGGTCAACTCAAAGCCGGTGAGCGCCGCCAGCAGCTCCCGATCTGCCGTGTACACCGGCGCGTCGCCGCAGCGGCTCAGGATGCCCGCTGCCGGGCCGGTGATCTGCTTGCGCTCCATCAGCAGAGACACGGGCTTGTAGCCTGCGTCCAGCGCCCGGTCGATGACCTTGGGGCTCTCGGCGATGAAGATGCCTTTCTCCGGCTCAAGGCGATTGCGCAGCTGGTTCTGGGTCAGCCGGGCATAAGGGTCCAGCTCCGGCGCGTGGAAATCCGTGATCTCGATGATATTGGGCATACAGAAAGCCCCTCCTTCTCCTGAAAAAAGCTGTTTTATGTATTCTACCACAGTCTGCGCCGCATTGCAAAACAAAGCGCATCCTGCGATACCCGCCCGGAATTGTCATTATCTATAAAAAATATGGCGCAGTTTTTGACAAAACGCCGGTTTTGCGTTATAGTATGGCATGGAATTATTTTCTGGATATAAGGAGGAGCTTTTATGCCATCTCTCAAACCTCACGGACAGATGTCCGAAGCTTTTATCACCGCTCTGTTTCTCTCCGTCTCGGGCGGCTTACAGGATGTTTATACTTATTTATACCGCGGCAAGGTCTTCGCCAACGCCCAGACCGGCAACATCGTACTGATGGCCGTCAAGCTGTTTGCGGGCGAGTGGGGCGAGGCCCTGCGCTACCTGATGCCCCTTTGCGCCTTTGCACTGGGCATTTTTGTGGCCGAGTTCATCCGCCTCAAGCTCAAGCGGATGCAGTGGCTCCACTGGCGTCAGCTGGTGGTGCTGTTCGAGATCCTGCTGCTCTTCGTCGTGGGCTTTTTGCCGCAGGAGCTGAATCTGCTGGCCAACTCCCTCGTTTCCTTCTCCTGCGCCATGCAGGTACAATCCTTCCGCAAGGTGAACGGCTATGCCTTCGCCAGCACCATGTGCATCGGCAATCTGCGCAGCGGCATGGATTCCCTCTGCGCATGGCTGGTGGGCGGCAGCACCAAAGCCTTCGGCAAGGCGCTTCACTACTTCGCCATCATCTTCCTGTTCGCGCTGGGTGCCGGCCTCGGCAGCCTTGCACTGGCCCCCATGGGCAGCCGGGCCATCTGGCTGTCCTGCCTGCTGCTCTTCATCAGCTTCTGCCTGATGTTCCTGAAAGAGGACATTGAGGAGCTGGAAGAATTTGAGCACCTGGAGCACGAGGAAGCCTTCAAAAAATAATTGCGCCGAAGCCTGTCGTATGCTATACTATAAGGTGTTTGTGTGATACTTCGGCCTGCCGCACCACCGACATGCCGGAGATGAAGTTGTAAGATCAGGAAGAGGAGCATTCCATGAAAAAAGGCTTTGACAACGCGAAATATCTTCAGATGCAATCCCAGCACATCCGGGAGCGCATCGCACAGTTCGACAACAAGCTCTACCTCGAGTTTGGCGGCAAGCTGTTCGACGACTACCACGCCTCCCGCGTGCTGCCGGGCTTTGAGCCGGACTCCAAGCTGCAGATGCTGCTGCAGCTTAAGGAGCAGGCCGAGATCGTCATCGTCATCAGCGCGCAGGACATCATCAGCAGCAAGGTGCGCGGCGACTACGGTATCACCTACGACCTCGACGTTCTCCGCCTCATCGACGCCTTCCAGGGCATGGGCCTGTTCGTGGGCAGCGTCTGCGTGACCATGTACACCGCCGCCCCCGAGGTCGAAGCCTTTGAGCACAAGCTGAACAGCGTGGGCGTGCGCACCTTCCGCCACTATAAGATCCCCGGCTACCCCAACGACGTAGCCCGCATCGTCAGCGACGAGGGCTACGGCAAGAACGACTACATCGAGACCCAGCGTCCCCTCGTCGTCATCACGGCCCCCGGCCCCGGCAGCGGCAAGATGGCCACCTGCCTGTCCCAGCTCTACCACGAGCACAAGCGAGGCGTCAAGGCCGGTTACGCCAAGTTCGAGACCTTCCCCATCTGGAACCTGCCCCTCAAGCACCCGGTCAACCTCGCCTATGAGGCCGCTACCGCCGACCTGAACGACGTGAACATGATCGACCCCTTCCATCTGGAGGCCTACGGCGTCACCACCGTCAACTACAACCGCGACATCGAGATCTTCCCGGTGGTCAACGCGATGTTCGAGCTCATCGCGGGCAAGAGCCCCTACAAGTCCCCCACGGACATGGGCGTGAACATGGCCGGCAACTGCATCGTGGACGACGAAGCCTGCCGCGAGGCCTCCCGCAACGAGATCATCCGCCGCTACTTCAAGGCCCTCTGCGACCACAAGACCGGCAAGAACGTGGACAGTGAGATCTTCAAGCTGGAGCTGCTGCTGAATCAGGCCGGTCTGGCTGTCGGCGACCGTGCCGTGGAAAAGCAGGCTCACGCCGTGGCCGAGCGCACCGGCGGCGCACCCGCTGCCGCCATCGAGCTGCCGGACGGCACCGTCGTCACCGGCAAGAACGGTCCCCTGCTGGGCGCAGCCTCCTCTGCCCTGCTCAATGCCCTCAAGAAGCTGGCCGGCATCGACCATGAGATCGACCTGGTCTCCGCCCGCGCCATCGAGCCCATCCAGACCCTCAAGACCAACTACCTCGGCAGCCGGAATCCCCGCCTGCACACCGATGAGATCCTGATCGCGCTGTCCAGCTCTGCCGCCGAGAATGAGACGGCTGCTGTCGCTCTGCAGCAGCTCTCCAAGCTCAAGGGCTGTGATATGCACTCCACGGTCATCCTGTCCAGCGTGGATACGGACACCATCAAACGTCTGGGGATGTACCTCACCTGCGAGCCCGCCTATGAGCAGGAAGACCGCAAGTATCACAAGAAATAAGCGCTCCGGCGCATAAGAAAAGCCGCACAGTACAGCGAAAAACTGTACCGTGCGGCTTCTTTGCTTCTTCTGTAGTTTCTCAGACGTGGGACAGGCTGGGCGCACCGCCCGCGATCTCCTCGGCGGTCAGGGGCTTCGCCTCGGCAGGGGCGTTCAGACGCTCCTTTGCTACGGCCAGCATCAGTTTGATGCGGTTCTCCTGATTGACCCTGGTGGCGCTGGGGTCGTAGTCGATGGGGGTGATGTTGGCGCCTGGGTACATCGCGCGGATCTTGTTTACCATGCCCTTGCCCACGATGTGGTTCGGCAGGCAGCCAAAAGGCTGTGCGCAGACGATGTTGCCGTAACCGCCCTGCACCAGCTCGATCATCTCAGCCGTCAGCAGCCAGCCCTCGCCCATCTTGGCACCCAGCGAGATGATGCCTTCGGGCTTTTCCACCAGCTCCTTGAAGGGGCCGGGGGCGTAGAAACCGGCGTCCGCCTCGGCCTTGAGCATGGAGCGCTCCACGCTGTCCAGCCAGTTGAGCAGCTGGTCGGTCCCCATCTTCATGGCCAGCTTGCCGCCGTAGAGGACATGGTCCTCGCCCATGTTGAAGATGCAGTACTGCACGAAGCCCATCAGACCCGGGAAGTTGACCTCGCAGTCCTGGCTCTCGAGGAACTTCTGCAGGTCGTTGTTGCCCAGCGGGCTGTACTTGACGTAAATTTCGCCCACGACGCCGACTTTGACCTTCGGCACACGGGTGACGGGAATGGACTTAAAGTCCCTTGCGATGAGGGGGAAGGTGTGCTTCATCTCGCGGGAGGTGAAGCCCTTGCCCGCCAGCAGCACACGGCCCAGACGCTGGACCCAGAGGTCTACCATCTTATCGGCAGCGCCCTTCTCGTTCTCATACGGAGCGACCTGATTGCGCAGGGCGCAGAGCATATCGCCGTAGAACACGCTGGCAATGGCCCGGCGGGCCAGAGGCAGAGTCATCTGGAAGCCGCTGTCCTTCTCGAGACCCGAGAAGTTCAGGCTGGCCACCGGGATGTTCGGATAGCCTGCCTTGACCAGCGCCTTGCGGAGCAGATGGATGTAGTTGGAGGCACGGCAGCCGCCGCCCGTCTGGGTGATGAGCAGGGCCGTGTGCTCGAGGTCGTACTTGCCGCTGTTCAGCGCGTCGAGGAACTGACCGATGACCAGCAGTGCCGGATAGCAGGTGTCGTTGTGGACATATTTCAGGCCCAGCTGCGCCACAGCGCTGCCGCAGTTGCCAAGGATCTCGCACTTGTAGCCGTCATAGCGCAGGGCGTATTCCAGCAGGCGGAACTGGGTGATGGCCATGTTGGGGATGAGGATGGTGTGGGTCTTCTTCATCTCCGGGGTGAATTTGGGGTAATTGTATTCCATAGGTTCCTCCTATGTTACTTCTTATCTTCGTCTCGCTCATCCAGCGCGGCGAACAGGCTGCGCAGGCGGATATTGACAGCGCCCAGGTTTGTGATTTCGTCAATTTTCAGCTGGGTGTAGAGCTTGCCGCCCTCCTGCAGGATCTCGCGGGTCTCGTCGGTGGTGATGGCGTCCACGCCGCAGCCGAAGGACACCAGCTGCACCAGGTCCATATCCTTCTGGGTGGTGCAGTACTTGGCGGCGGCATAGAGGCGGCTGTGGTAGGTCCACTGATTCAGCACGCTGGTGGGGAACTTCTCCACGCGGTTGGAGATGCTGTCCTCGGTGACCACCGCCGCGCCGTGGCGGGTGATGAGGTGGTCGATGCCGTGGTTGATCTCCGGGTCCACATGGTAGGGGCGTCCGGCCAGCACGATGATCCGCCTGCCCTGACGGCGGGCCTCATCTATGATCTCGCTGCCCTTGACCCGGATCTGTGCCATGTGGGCTTCATACTCAGCGTAGGCGGCGTTGGCAGCCTCCTGCACTTCCTTCTCGGAGATGCCGCCGAAATACTTGGGCAGCACGTCCTTCGCCATCTTGTGGACGAAATCCTTCGGGCGATGGATGCCGACGTAGTCGTAGATGAACTTCTGGCCTTCCAGCTCCGGGCAGTTGCCGGCGAGCACCTCGGGGTAGTAAGCCACGACGGGGCAGTTATAGTGGTTGTCACCCAGACCCTCGTCGATGTTGTAGGTCAGGCAGGGGTAGAAGATGGCGTCCAGATGCATCTGGGTCAGGGCCTTGATGTGGCCGTGGCTGAGCTTGGCCGGGAAGCAGGCGGTGTCGCTGGGGATGGTAGCCTGACCGGCCAGATAGAGACCGCGGCTGGACACCGGGCTGGTGTGGACGGCAAAGCCCAGCTTGGTCCAGAAGGCGTGCCAGAACGGCAGCAGCTCGTACATATTCAGGCAGAGCGGGATGCCGATGGAGCCGCGCTTTCCGGCCACGGGCTTATAGCCGGCCAGAAGCTGCTGCTTGTAGGCGTAGAGGTTGAGGCTGTTGTCCTCGCTCTTGCCGGTGACGGGCTTGTCGCAGCGGTTGCCGGAGATGAACTTGCGGCCATCGGCAAAGGTGTTGACGGTGAGCTGGCAGTGGTTGCCGCAGCCGCCGCACTTGACGCTGACGACTTTCTGGTCGAAGCTCTCCAGCTCTTCCTCGCTCATCATGGCAGAGGTGGTCTGGCCGTTCTTGCGGCACTGGCGCAGGCCGAAGAGGGCCGCACCGTAAGCGCCCATCAGACCGGCGATGTCAGGGCGGATGACCTCGACGCCCATCTCCTTCTCGAAGGCGCGAAGGACGGCCTCATTGTAGAAGGTACCGCCCTGCACGACGATCTTCCGGCCCAGCTCTTCGGGGCTGGACGCACGGATGACCTTGTACAGCGCGTTCTTGACGACGCTGATGGACAGGCCCGCCGAGATATTCTCGATGGACGCGCCGTCCTTCTGGGCCTGCTTGACCGAGCTGTTCATGAAGACGGTGCAGCGGCTGCCCAGGTCCACGGGGCGGTCGGCGAAGAGGCCGAGGGCCGCGAACTCCTTGACGTCGTAGCCCAGTGCCTGCGCAAAGGTCTGCAAAAAGCTGCCGCAGCCGGAAGAGCAGGCTTCGTTCAGGAAGATGTTGCTGATGGCGCCATCCTCGATCTTGAAGCACTTCATGTCCTGACCGCCGATGTCGATGATGAAGTCCACGTCCGGCATGAAGTATTTTGCTGCCGTGAAGTGGGCCACGGTCTCCACGAGGCCGAAGTCGCAGCGGAAGGCGTTCTTGACCAGTTCTTCGCCGTAGCCGGTGGTGGTCACGCTGGCCACCTTGAGGCCGGGGTGCTCTTTATAGATTTTCAGCAGCTGCTGCCGGATAAGGGGCAGCGGGTTGCCGAGGTTCGGCTGATAGTTGGTGTAGAGGATCTGGCTCTGCTCGTCCACGACCACCAGCTTGACAGTAGTGGAGCCGGAGTCGATGCCGATATGCACCGGGCCGCACTGGGCGCTGAACGCCACCCGCGGCACGCTGTGGGACATATGGCGGGCATGGAATACCTCGTACTCTTCCCTGTTGGCGAAGAGGGGCGGCTCGCTGGCGTAGGTCGCCGTGGCGGCGTACTCATCCAGCGCAGCGGCCACATCCGAGAGGACGAACTCCTTGTCGGCGTAGAGGGCAGCGCCCAGCGCGACGTAGAGCAGGCTGTTCTCGGGGCAGGTGCCGGTGACGCCCAGTGCCTCGTCGAAGCTCTTGCGCAGCACGGTGCTGAAGGTCAGCGGACCGCCCAGATAGAGGATATTGCCCTGGATGGGGCGTCCCTGTGCCAGACCGGCGATGGTCTGGTTGACCACGGCCTTGTAGATGCTGGCCGCGATGTCCTCGGTCTTTGCGCCCTGATTGATGAGGGGCTGCACGTCGCTCTTGGCGAAAACGCCGCAGCGGGATGCGATGGTGTATGTACGGGTGGCCTGTTCGGCCGCCTTGTTCATCTCATCGGCACTCATCTTGAGCAGCGTCGCCATCTGGTCGATGAAAGCGCCCGTGCCGCCGGCGCAGCTGCCGTTCATCCGGACTTCGGTGCCGTTGGTCAGGAACAGGATCTTTGCATCCTCACCGCCCAGCTCGATGACGCAGTCCGTCGCAGGGACGAACTTTTTGACCGCCACGCGGGTGGAGAACACCTCCTGCACGAAGGGTACGCCGCAGCTGTCGGCCAGGCCCATGCCGGCGGAGCCGGAGATGCTGAGCAGCGCTTTCCGGCCATGCAGCTGCTCTGCGTCGATGCGGCGCAGCAGCTCCTGCGCCTTTTCCAGAATGTGGCTGTAGTGGCGCTCATACGTCGAATATAAAAGGGTATCGTTTTCATCCAGCACCACGCATTTGATGGTAGTGCTGCCGATGTCAAGACCTACTCTCACAGTTGTTTTTCCTCCTGAAGGACAATGCACTCTCCCTCTGCACACAGGGCTCTCCGGCCCGGGCAGAAGTTGTTTGCTAACGAATCAAATTTCAGACTCGCATACATGGGTATTATAAACCAAATCCGGCTGACAATCAATCATTCGGGATTATTTTACACCTTAAAAACAGTAAAATCACCTTTCAAAGTTAAACATTTTGTTAATTTCGCAAACTTTTCTGTGAATTTCGGGCTGTTTCTACTAAGATTCTTTACCGTCTGTCAATTTTTCTGCTCTCTTCCCTGTCCCGCACACAAAGCAAAGGCATCTGCGGTTGAAACAAATGTATAGGACGGCATGATCACCTCATCACC
>OIJI01000217.1_pt1 | contig 10795 bp, 10 predicted proteins | sample 1583481 | NCBI WGS metagenome assembly OIJI01 (sample SAMN02674698, study PRJEB24791) | human gut metagenome, SKBSTL036 | isolation source: stool | host: Homo sapiens | place: USA
ATCCCGCATATTTACTGAGATAATCCACAGCTGGAATTTAGTTTTTCATTTAAGTATTGTTATGTTTTTAGGAACTGTCTGTAACATAGTGATTTTGGAGAACTACTTAAATGTAAAAAAAATCGAAAATGAAAAAAAGCTTCAAATAAGTGAGATGAGCTTGCAGTATGATTATTATATGAAACAATCGAAAGATATGGAAAATATCCGCAGGCTTTCCCATGATATAAAAAATCATTTGGAGGCATTGAAAGAAAATATAGAGCCAGAACAAAAAATAGAGTATATTAATGGTATTGAACGTAAATTAAATAAGTATCAAAGTTACTATAAATCAGGGAATACTTTTATTGATAATTTGCTTCATACGAAACGATTGGAGGCTATCGAAAAGGGAATTGAATTTAAGGTGTTTGCCGATTTTACAGAGTTTCGACAGATAAGAAATGAGGATTTATGTGTCATAATTTCGAATACAATAGATAACGCATTAAGAGAATGCCGGTTAATGAAAGAAGAAAATCCTATGGTAGAGTGTTTAGTACAGTTAAAGGCTAAAAAAGTAAAGGGGTTCTTGTCAATTTTATGTGAAAATAGCCTAAGAGATTCACAAGTACGTTATCTGCGAGAAAATGCAACACTGGAAACATCAAAGGAAGATAAGAAAAATCATGGGTTTGGTGTCAAAAATATTAAAAGTGTGGTGAAAGATTATGGAGGAGAAGTATCATTTAGTGTTTTAGATGATATGTTTTCTGTTTCTGTGATTATTCCGATAGAAATATAGTGTGACAAGATGGTGCTTATGGAAAATAAGTGCCATTTTTATTGGTCCAGGCAGGGCATAAAAAATGCAAACTAAACAAATTATATGTTTTTTCTTGAAGCAGGATGTAAAATAAAGAAAAAAGAAGAGGAGGCATGGGTATGCGAAAAAAAATGAAACTATTTATTGCCATGGTATCAGTGGGGGCTTTATTGGGAACGATGCCAGTTATGGCAGCGGAACAACCAGAACTTCCAACGAAAGTGCAGGATATTGCGAATGGTTCTGATGAACTTTACGGGGAAGGAGTTCCGATTGAGCATGGCACAAATCCAGATGAAAGATTTTCGTCTGGTGGGGTAGATCATACACATCAGTATATTGTTGCAAACGCACTTAAAATTCTGAGCAATGATAAAGGAAATAGTGCATTCAATGGTGAGCTGAACTCATCTATTCTTATGGAGGCAACCGACTGGCCGGATAAACTTGGAAATGAAACAGATGCAGGAACTTTTGCAGGACACTTTTATGATCCTGATACTGGAAAAAACTGGCTTGGTCAAAAATCTCCGACAGCTAGGACAAGAGCAGAGTCATATTTTCAGGCAGCAGTAAATGCGTATCGTGCAGGAGATGTACAATTGGCTATGTCAAACTTAGGAAAAGGCACCCATTATGTATCAGACTTAAATGAACCGCATCATGCATCGAACTTGACAGCAGTAAACAGCAATCATTCCGCTTTTGAAAAATATGTTGATAAAAACCGTAAATCTTACACAATAGCAGGAAATTCGTTTGGCTCATCCGTATATACAACCGCATTAAATACATCAACAGGAGATTTGATGTATTCCGCAGCAAAACATGCGAAAGGGCTTGCGGCGGATGCTCAAAAGGAAAGTTCCTATGATAGTGCAGGCAGACAATCTGTGCAGCATGCTATACAGACGGTAACTCAATATATGTATAAATTTGGAAAAGAAGTTGGAATCTATTAATAAGAGTTTTTCAGGTCTTGGTATTAAGAATATCGAGGCCTGTTTTTTATGCCATTTAGACACTAAAATACGCAAAATAATCAAAATATATGGCGAGATAGGAGAATTTGATTAAAATTGTTTTTAGTATATTCAAGAAAGGAGTAGACAGATATGTATAATTTCACATTATATATGACAACAGATTGTAATTTTAAATGTCAGTATTGTTATGAAGACTACCATAACCATTATCAGTTGAATGAAAAAACACTTGTGGACTCTTTGGAGTTTATGATGAATTATGGGGATAGAGGGAAAGTCTTGATTGATTTTTTGGGCGGTGAGCCTTTGCTGAAGAAAGATTTAATTTACAAGGCAGTAGCCTATATCAAAGATAATTATCCGGAAAGGGAAGTAAAGTATTATATTACTACCAACTGTTCCATGATGGATGATCGGTTCATTGCATTTATGAAAGAAAATCATTTTACAGTACGCCTTAGTTTTGATGGGAATAAGGAAACCCATGATTTGAACAGAGTTGCGAAAGATGGAGTTTCTTGCTATGAAAAAATTTTTGAGAATATCATGAAGGTAAAGGATAGTGGATTGAATTTTTCTGTAAGAATGACGGTCACAGAAAATACCATTCCGTATATGTTCGAAAACATCTGTTACCTGCATGAGCATGGCTTGGATAACATTTGTATGATTATGGATGTATATTTAAAAATATCTGATGAACTGAAGGTAGAATTTGAAAAACAGGTGGGACAAATTTTGCAGTACTACTTGGCTGAGGCAGCAGCGGGCAGAGTTTTTACTATAGATCAATTTGATGGAAAAATGTTTAATATGTTGTGTAACTTTGGAAACTGCTTTGGCATGTGCGATGCTGGAATTGGAAATTTCAAGATCTTTCCGAACGGTCAGATATACCCATGCGGATTTCTTACAAGTAATGAAAAATATTGTATAGGCAATATCAAGGAAGGTGTTGATATAAGAAAGGCAAAATTAATAGCAATGTCTAACTTTGATAAAACCGATCCGAAGTGCAAGAGATGCACAATACGAGATTTTTGTCATGGTATGAAATGCGGATATATGAATTTTATCAATACAGGGAAGATTAATGTACCATCGGATGCAGAGTGTATTTTTGAACATATCTTTTATAAGGCAATGGTGCAGATTCTTGAATATTATTTACAGCAGCCGATTGAAATAGTTAGAGAAAAATTAGGAGTGTATATAGACTATATCCAGGAGGAAGATTTAAAATTCAGTGAGTTCGGAGAGAAGATTGCCAAGAGGTTAAGTGATGAAAGGTAAACAAAGCCACCCATACCTTGGATTTTTAAAAGAGTATGCTTTTAGGAAAAAGCTGCTACCTTCCTACATTTTAACGATAGCGATAATTGTGTTAACAGCGGGGGTTTCTTTGGTGCGTCCGGAACTGCAGGGAAAAGTGATAGATGATTTGGGGAATCCACATAGTACCAGTTTATCTGCGTTTATGCTCCTCCTGGCGGTGTTCCTGGGCATGTTACTGCTGAACTACCTTATGAATTATGTACAGCGTTATATCGTGGCTGTTATTTCGGAAGAGATAGCAGCAGATATGCGACAAAAGGTAGAAGATAAATTATCAACAGTAAGCGTGAATTTTTTTGAGAAGATAAAGCTAAGTGACATTTTGCTGAAAGTAGATAAAGATGTTTCAGCAGTGAAACAATGTGGAATCACAAGTATTATCACATTGGTTTCCAATATTGTTATCCTGGTGGTTGTTCCTCCATATATGTTTTCTATCCATAAGGGGATTGCCGTATCCAATATTATTTTACTTGTCAGTGTTCCTTTTATTAGTAGAATCCTGGGGAAATTGATACAGGAAACCAGTGGTCAAGTTTTGGAAGGATATAACAGCATAACCAATGTTCTGACAAACACCTATGATAATTGGTTTATTACAAGACTCTTTCAATGTGGGCAATATGTGCATGATATGTACTTTGAGAAAAATCAGAAATACAAAAAAGAGACGAATCGCCAGAATTTGTTGTACATATTGAATACATCTACGATACTCGTGATTCAGTTTATAGGAACAGTCATAATTTGGGTAGTCGGTGCACAAGAAGTATTTAAAGGAAATATGACCATAGGTACCATTATGGCCTTGATGAATTACCAGACAATTATTATGAATCCTATTATTGGAATCGCACAGTTTGCTAACGAGTATCATACAGCCGTAGTTTCCTTAAAGGATATCAATGGTTTGCTTCAGTATCCGGATCAGAAACAAGGAGATGGAGAGAAAGTAACAACAGTTAACAACATTTCCTTAGAAGAGATGAGCTTTTCTTATACAGAGTCGAATAAGAAGGTATTTGACCGGCTCAATTTGAAGTTCGAAAAAGGCACTCTTTACGGAGTTCATGGAAAAAGTGGACAAGGTAAAAGCACTCTGTTCAAAATTATAACAGGTGTGTATCAACCGACAGAAGGAAAAGTAGTTGTGAACGACACAGATTTGCAGGAATTAGATATTAACAGCTATTGGGAAAATACAGGATATGTTATGCAGCGTACACAGTTCTTCAATGATACGGTAAGACGGAATATGGGATTACTACATATTGTTTCGGAGGAAGAAATGGATACAGTGGCAAAGTGCTTGGATTTGTATGATGAAATCCATACTTTAGAAATGGTATGGGATACCGAGATAAAGATAGATCCATGCAATTTCTCAGAAGGACAAATGCGGCGTTTAGATATTATGAGGAATATTTTGAAAAATTCACAAATTCTGATTTTTGATGAAGCGACAGCAAATATTGATGAAAAACGAAGAGGGCGTTTTTATCAATTATTGCATGCGTTATCAAGGGAGAAAATTATTATTTTTTCTACGCACAATCTGGAAGAATTGCGAGAAGCAGATATTATTGTGGATTTGGAGAAGCTACATATAAGGCAGGTGAGTGAAAAGTGAGGATAGGTGTGTTGGATTCCAATGGATCTTTTGATAATCCTTTTTTTCAGGATAAGAAAATTGTAAAAATAGACTGCAAGTGGAAAGGTCAGGAATACAGTAAAGATGCCTTTGGATTTACCCATGCGGAATATGTCTGTTCTTTTATTTTAAAGGAAAACCCAGAAGCTGAAATTGTTCTGGTACCCATTGTAAGGAAGAACAAAAAGAGTACGGTTCTGGATATGATAGAAGGTATTGAATTACTGATAGAGGAACAGGTAGACATAATTAATATGAGTATGGGAGATGAGTACAAATATCACAAAGAAATAGAGGAGGTATGTAGAGCAGCTACAGAAAAGGGGATTTTGATTGTGGCAGCATACTCTAATCAGCAAGTAGAAGCAACCTATCCGGCTTCCTTCCCTTTTGTAATGGGAATAAGATGCCTGGACATAGAGAATCCTTTACAGGTTTTCCAATATGATGGGATAGGAAAGGATGTGATTTTTTCCTCTAAATTTTTTTCTCTTTATCATTTAGGCATTCCTAAGTTTTATCAGGGCAATAGCTTTGGGTGTGCTGTAATAACAGGGTATTTAAGCAATTATGAGGATGAATATGAACAGGCAATTTTACAGTTTACTCTCAACACTTTGAATCACTATTATCCATATCAAACATTGAAGCAGAAACAGTGTTATTTTCTAACGAACCGTATAGAAGAACCTTTAGAGCAGCGTTTCATACGGGAAGTAACGAGAACAGAGAGATGTGATACTTTTGAAAGTGGAATGGAAAAATTGAGAAATATAAAAACAGCAGAACAGTATCCGGTGCTATTTATTGATCACAACAATTATCAGGAAATATGTGAGTATAAAGAGAGAATCAGGGTATATGCCATGGAAAATCCGAAGACAGAAATTATTTTGCGATATCCCTTATTTAATATGGTGGAAAGATTGGATTTCCAGAAGAAAACAAATAGAAATTTGAACCAATTTACAGTTTAGGAGGCAGGAAAATGTATACATTGTCATTAGAGATCATAAATAAGTGCAATTTGAATTGTACTTACTGCTATCTGGGCGAGAAGAAAAATACATACATGAGTTTAGAAACGGCTCAAAAGATAATCGATATTGCTGTGCATGAAGCAAATAAACAGCATGATCGGACACTTATGGTTTACTTTATTGGAGGGGAACCCCTTATGGCATTTAATCTGATGAAAGATGCGGTAGATTATACGAAGAAAAAATGCCAGGAAACAAACTTAATATGCAAGTTCAGTACTACGATAAATGGAACGTTAGTTACGGATGAAGTAATTGACTTTTTTGTGGAAAATACATTTGAGGTGAAGGTGAGTTTAGATGGTCCTGAGTATGTTCAGAATTTGAACAGGAGAGATTATGCAGGAACCGGAAGCTTTGAAAAAATTATGAAGAACCTTCCGTTATTGAGAAAATATGAGCAGGAAACAGGAAATCAGATTTCGGTAGCCAGTGTTGTGACAAGTAATAACTATCAATATTATGCAGAAAGTTTCCAGTTTTTGCTTGATTTAGGAATTAAAAAATTAGAGTCGGGAATTGATTATTATTGCTCCTGGAGTGATGAGCAGATACAGGGATTACGAGAACAGATAGAGAAGGTATTTGGTTTATATAAAGCACATATACAAAAAAATCAAGAAGTAATCTTTTGGAATCTTTGGGAACAATATCTGAAATCTTTCCTGATTCCATGTCCATTTTACGCATGTAAGGCAGGTTTGACAACTTGCTATGTAACAACGGATGGTGGGATTTATACTTGTGCGGAACTTCCAGAATTTAAAATCGGTTCTGTAGAAGCCGGGTTGGATGTTCCGAGGATTCGAGAGATTATTTACCTAGAGGATCAAGAGGATACAATGTGTAAAAAATGTCAATACATTAGACATTGTAAAACAAGAGGCTGTCAGGTGGCAAATTATGAAATTCACCAGAATGTATATAAACCTATAAAAGTGAATTGTGAAGTGACGAAGTGGATGTATCATCTGATTCAAACAAACTTAACTGAAAAACAGCTTGAAAAGCTGAAACAAGAATATGAAAGGAGATATTTACGCCATGGAAAGTAAAATGAATGAGTTTATTAAGATTACAGAGGGAGAAAAAGTGGCTTTAATTGATCCGGTAGGAAAAGTCTGCCTGGGGGTAAGTAAAAGATTTGCAGACAATTTAGATAAACCAGAGTTTCAGGAAAAGTTATTCCCTGTATGGGAGCAGCAAACTGAATTTGTAAAAGAAATAGAGAAGAATCATGAGAAAATCAATACGGTATATTTGATGGTAACCAGGAAATGTAATATGAATTGTGATTTTTGTGCGATCAGTGCAAACGACAAACTTCGTCCAGAAAAAGAATTTAAGCTGGAGGATATACAGAATAAGGTGATCCCGTTCTTTCAGAAAAATAAGCCACATAAAATGATTCTTACAGGTGGAGAGCCACTGATTAAAGATCAAATTGTGGAAATTGCAAAAGCATTAAGAAATGGTTTGACTTGCCCCATAACACTGCAGAGCAATGGTCTTGTGATCACCAAAGAATTAACAGAACAACTCAAAGGATATATAGACGAAATTGATTTCAGTACCATGCACATGTTTGGAACGCCTGAAAAGGAGCAGCAGCTAATTAATCATATCGAGATGTGTCAGCAAGCTGGAATAAAGGTGGTCCTTAGTTTTATTTATGAGAAAACCAATGAAGTGGATTTATATCGATTGATTGATATAGCTGCTAAATATGACATTGATGTTCTTTTTAATATTGTTTCATCTGTGGGTAGGGCGAAAGAAAACTCTGAAATTTTAACAGATATGGAACATCTTGATATGAACCTGAAGATAGTAAAATATATATTGAAACAGGGATACGAGAATAAAAAAATAGGGGGAGCCTTTTATCAGAGAATTCAGGTAAGAAATTCTTGTGGGGGTTATGGAAAAGTTATGGCAATTTTCCCAGAAGGCGATATTTATATGTGTCAGTGTATGGAGCAGAACCAGGTTCGAATGGGAAATATACTGGCCGATGAGCCACAGAAAATTTTACAGAAATTAGAAAATTTATTGGAAAAAGATGAAATTAAGAGATTGTTCTGTGCTGAAAATAAAGAAATATGTAAAGAATGTGATTACCGCTATATATGTGGTGGACGTTGTATGGCATCAGAAGAACCTTATGATTACCGGTGCATTTTCTTAAAAGCAGTGTTAAATTATGTGTTATTTTATTACAATTCTAAAGAAAATAGGAGGAAAAATCTAGAAATCTATATTGAGTATATGGAGGAAGTAAAGAGAAAATGGAAGGAAAAAGCCAACGAGGAAGAAAAAAGAGCAATTTAAACAAGAAATATAGATAAAAGGTGTGTGCAAGCGTATAAATATAGGCATAAGGAGGTGAGTTCTATGGAAGAATTCAATGCAGAAAGAAAATCCTCAGAACTTAGCAAAGAGGAAGTAAGTATTTATACGAATGACTGTGGTGTGACAAGGTATAATTGCGTAACAGATTGTTTTGGGGTATTAGCTTTAATTACAGAAGAGGAGTAATTTCGGAAAGGAGACAGTAGACTATGAACGAATTAAAAGAAAAAGAAGCTCAGGAATTATCAAAAGAAGAAATCAATGTTTATGCAGCAGGCTGTGGAGAAATCCAGAATCATTGTAAAAATGACTGCTTTGGTGGCGGATCTTTTCTGAATCCGGATTATTAAATAGGAGGATGGTTGTCATGGAAGAAAAGAGAATCGAAGTAACTGAAAATGAAGAGTTATTAAAAGAAGAAGTTGACATTTATGAATGGCCAGACTGCGATATCGTTCGTAAGAAATGTGAAAATGATTGTATCGGTGGCGGCGCTTTTTTAAATACAACTAAGTAATACATACAAAAATATGGAAGGCTATTCGAGAAAACAAAATCGAGTAGCCTTTCATTGATATATAGATAGATATGAATTAAAGAAAGATTTAAAAGGAGAAATAATTATGAAAGTATTGGAAGCAAGAAATATAAAAAAATATTATGGAAAGGAACCTAATATAACAAAGGCATTGGATGGAGTAGATTTTAGTGTTGAAAAGGGAGAATTTGTAGCTATTGTTGGTACATCAGGAAGTGGTAAATCTACCTTATTAAATATGTTGGGAGGATTGGATGTACCTACCTATGGGGAAATTAAAATCCAAGGAAAAAAATTGTCAGACTTAAATGATGAGCAGCTCACAATCTTTCGAAGAAGGAATATAGGCTTTATTTTTCAAAACTATAACTTACTCCCCATGTTAAATGTTTATGAGAATATAGTTTTGCCAATTGAATTAGATGGGCAGGAAGTTGATCAGATATTTTTGAACGAAATTATTAATATGCTCGGTTTAAAGGAGAAACTGAAAAGTATGCCGAATATGTTATCTGGCGGACAGCAGCAGCGTGTTGCGATTGCAAGAGCCTTGATTACGAAGCCGGCAATTATACTTGCGGATGAACCTACAGGAAATCTTGACAGCAAGACGAGTCGGGATGTACTGGAATTGATTCAAAGTACGAGTAGAAAATTTGAGCAAAGTGTTGTGATGATTACTCATAATGAGCACATTGCAGATTTAGCACAACGAATAGTGAGGATTGAAGATGGAAAATTTTTGAAAACTGGAGTTGGTGAAAATGAGAAAATCAGGGAATAAAAAAGCAATAAAAAATATTGTACAGAGAAATCTTCAGTCTGAAAAGCGAAGAAATGTTATGTTAATGATTTCTATAGCACTAGCATCATTTTTGATATGTTTTTCAGGACTTATTGCGACTTCACTGCTGGAAGTGAAGAAAAAACAGATTCAGGATACATACGAAGCAGTATATATGAATGTTTCTGAGGAAAAATTTTTGAATCTAAAAGAAGAAGTAGGATTTGAAAGAGTAGGGCAATATTATATTGTTGGAGATATGCCATCGAGTGAAAAATATACTGCTACTTATTTTTACATGAATCAGCCAATGCTCTATATGATGAGAAATCAGATGGGCTTATCCAGTGGAGAAGTTCCAAAGGAAGAAAATCAGATTGCTGTATGCAGAAACTGGCTAGAGAAATATGAAAAAAATAAAAAGATAGGAGATAAAATTACTTTAAGCACAGAGAAATTATCTGGAGAATATACGATTTCAGGAATTCTTGATATGGAATCCAGTGGAGAAACATTTCCATTTTTAATATCTTGGGAAAAACTGAAAAATTATAAAGAATATGACGAGAACTCCAATATGATTTATGTACATGTGAAAGAGAAGAATGCTACAGATATAAAAGAATACTGTAGAGAGATTGCTGAAAAATATAATTTACCAGTAGCATTTAACAACCAATATTTTCGTTATGTTAATCGAGTGATTTCAGCAGATCAGTTAGGTGTTTTAGGTATATTTATAGGACTTGTTTTTATTGGAAGTTATACAGTCATTAAAAGCATCTTCCAAATTTCTATTATTAATAATATACGAAATTATGGTCAACTTAGAACAATAGGGGCAACTCAAAAACAGGTTAAAAATGTTGTTAAAAGAGAAGGAAGATTCTTAGGATTTATAGGTATCTTATTCGGTATCATGTTGGCAATGCTTTGTTCGTTAGTAATATTAGCAAAAGGAGTTAATATTACAAATTACATTGCGTGTGCAATTATGACAGTAATTGTTTGCAGTATTATTGTGAATGTATCTATAAAGAAGCCAGTTAAAATAGCAATGAAGGTTTCACCAATTGAAGCTGTAAGAGTTATGATAACTGATAATTTAAAAACAACTGTACAAAATAAATATAGAAAATTCACTCCGATATCTTTGGGTATAATGAACTTTAAGAGAGAACCAAAAAAAGTATGGAGTGTTGTTATATCATTGAGTCTTGGAGGAATTATTTTATTAGCGGTATCATCAGCTTTACTTTTGCAATCTCCGGAACGGATGGCACAATACTATTTTGGTAATG
>OIJI01000227.1_pt1 | contig 10495 bp, 3 predicted proteins | sample 1583481 | NCBI WGS metagenome assembly OIJI01 (sample SAMN02674698, study PRJEB24791) | human gut metagenome, SKBSTL036 | isolation source: stool | host: Homo sapiens | place: USA
TGATTCAAATTGTTGCTGCTTCGGCGCATCAGGGAGACCAGTTCCTTTAGCTCCGGCAGTTCCAGCTTGACCACATACCCATCCAGTGCCATTTTTCTTAGATAGGCTTCACGGTTTGAGGTTCCAAGCTGAGACATTTTTTGCTCAATTACAGCAAGCTCCTCCGATGAAACTCTAAAGTTTAATTGCATATCCCTCTTGCGCTTTGCCATGGTTATCTCTCCGGACCCTGTTTCTTCGGGGCGGCAGGCTTATGGGCAGGCAGCTCCTGCTTGAGCTTTTGCAGGACAGAGCTTTTTGCTTTCTCCTGAACGGCCCTTCGAGCCTGTCTTGCAAACAGGTCTACAAGTCCCGGATTGACCTGATCTACTACCAGATAAGCATTGCGGCGAAACGATTCTTTGTCCTCCGGCATAGGAATGGTCTTTGCCCATGCTTTGTTGTCACGGGAGATCCGCCCATCTGCATCCTTATGCTGAATGGTATTGGCGAGAATAAAGTTCATCCGCTCTGCTCCAAATTCCTCCAAAATCTCTTGCACCGCAGAAGCAGTATCCAGCCTGTTATCCCTATAATGGGCACTGATTGCCTGCTCAATGGCAACTTTACAGGAAAAATTCGCCTGGTCAGACAGCCAATATGCGTCTGTTTCTCCATGCTTAGTCGCGTATGAAGCAGAATGAAGATAAACTACCATGGGATTAAGTTCTTCTGGTTCTCTGCATACCTCATTGGCTCGGCTTTCAATGCTGTCCCGGATCACATCCATATAGCCGGTCTCCAGCTTTTCAAAATAGCGGTACACATCTTCCAGCGGCGAAGGAGATTCCAAAAGCGCCTCTGCCTGGGCATCGGTCAGCTCCAGTTCCTCCATCGCCATCACGATGTCCTCACGGACCGTGTACTCATAGGTGTGATTCAGGATTTCTTCCGGGGGCTGGCTTTTCAGCCAGTCCCTGTATTTATCCTGCTCATCGGCCATCTTTTCATAAAGAGCCGTATTCAGATCGTTGGTATTCATGTTATCGCACCTCCTCATGCTGTTTTGGTTTCTTGTCTATACTGCGTGGCGGCACCGGGCGTTTCAGATGATCTAATACCGAAGGGCGTGTGCTTTTGGCAACAGCGGACTCGGTGTGTGCCTGTCCCTTTCCGTCGATGTTGAGCAGGGTATCCAGCTCCACCAGACGGGCGTTTTTGCTTCTCAGTTCTTCTTCATAAAGGAATGGCTTTCCGACTTCCTCCTTTGCGGCAGCCTGCTGCTGATAGAGGTTATCCAGCTGGGCCTTTGCCGCCTCCAGACGCTGGGGCATCTGGGCGAGGGCATTGTCGATACGGGTAAGATTTCCGCGAGGGTCTGTACCAAGGGTTGCCCGGTGGGTCATCTGTCCTTTCAGCAGGAGCGTATATTCCTGTTTCCAAGCGGAAAATTCCACGGACATGGCATAGCCCCGGTAGCTGCCGATCTGCACCGGATCGGAGGTTTTGACCTCCTTGCAGGCATCCAAAAGGGCAGCACCGGCGTTCTCCTTATCGGTCAGCAGATCTCCACGAATCTCCATACCGGCAAAGCCGTCCTCCGGGTGCGGGTGAGCTGCCAAAACCTCCAGGTCAGATTCAAAGCCCTTGATAAAGCCCTTGTGCTTTTCAATCTCCTCCGGGAAATATTTGAGCAACTGATCCTCCAAGCGGTACTGCTTACTCTGGTGGTCGGCTTTCATCAGCTTCAGGCGGGATACCTCCACATCCAAATCCATACGCTCTTTGATACGGGGATCTCCGGCACACAGAGCCTTGATCTCAGCAAAACTGAGGGCGGTTTCATCCACATCATCGCAGGAGCGCACCGGCGATTTAGAAGTCATGATCTGGCTGATGAATTTCTGCTTATTCTCCACCGTCTGCCACAAATAGGCATCAAAAGTCCCCTCGGTGACATAACGGTACACATGAACCAAAGGGTTGCTATTGCCCTGGCGCTCGATACGGCCCTTTCTCTGGGCAAGGTCTCCCGGTCTCCACGGACAGTCCAGGTCATGAAGTGCCACCAGACGGTCCTGCACATTGGTGCCTGCGCCCATCTTGGCGGTGCTGCCCATAAGCACACGCACCTGACCGGTACGGACTTTAGAGAACAGCTCCTTTTTCCGCACTTCGGTGTTTGCTTCATGGATAAAAGCGATCTGGTCGGCAGGCATCCCCTGAGCAATGAGTTTCTGACGAATATCGTCATATACCGTAAAGGCCGGTTCCTGCTCCGGCAGGGGTACAGCGCCTTCCAGTGCGTGAAGCAGTGGATTATCCAGCGTTTTCGCCGCCTTGCTTGCAGGAGCTTTTGCCTGCGGGGTAGAAATGTCGCAGAATACCAGCTGGGTCAGCTTGTCAGCTTCGCCATCCCGCCAGATCTGCATGATGTTGTCCACGCACTGATTGACCTTTGTGCCGGGTTCGTCCGGCAGCATCTGGTTGACGATCCTCTGGTCCAGCCCCAGCTTGCGGCCATCCGAGGTAATCTTGAGCATATTGTCCTGGGACGGGTCAACGGTTCCGCTGTGTACCAGCGATGCGCGCTCCGAAAGGGCCTTGACCATTTCCTGCTGATGTTCGGTAGGCTGCGCCACGATGTTGTGGTATTCCACCTCCGGGGTAGGCAGATTCAGCTGGTCGGCAGTCTTAATGTCAGCCACTTCTTTGAACAGGTTCATCAGCTCTGGGAGGTTGAAGAACTTACTGAATCTCGTTCTTGCCCGGTAGCCGGTGCCTTCCGGTGCCAGCTCCAATGCTGTGACGGTCTCCCCAAATCGGGAAGCCCAGCAGTCGAAGTGGGTCATGTTCAGTTCTTGCAGGCGTTCATACTGAAGGTAACGCTGCATGGTGTAAAGCTCGGTCATGGAGTTGCTGACCGGTGTGCCGGTGGCAAAAATCACGCCACGGTTTCCGGTGATCTCATCCATATAGCGGCACTTGGCAAACATATCGGAGGATTTCTGCGCGTCCGATGTGGAAAGACCAGCCACATTCCGCATTTTTGTGTATAGAAACAGGTTTTTATAGTTGTGGGCCTCGTCCACGAACAATCGGTCCACACCCAGCTGCTCGAAGGTTACCACATCGTCTTTTCGCCCCTCGGCTTGCAGCTTTTCCAGTCTGGCTTCCAGAGACTTTCTGGTACGCTCCAGCTGCTTGACGGTAAACCGCTCGCCGCCGCTGGCCTGCACCTCTGCGATGCCCTCGGTGATCTCGTCGATCTGCTCATAGAGAAGCCTTTCCTGACGCTCCCGGCTGATGGGGATACGCTCAAACTGGCTGTGTCCCATGATGATGGCGTCGTAGTCACCGGTCGCAATACGGGCACAGAACTTTTTGCGGTTATGGGTCTCAAAGTCCTTTTTGGTGGTAACTAAGATGTTGGCGGAAGGATAGAGGCGCAGAAACTCCGACGCCCACTGCTCGGTCAGGTGGTTGGGAACCACAAAGAGAGATTTCTGGCACAAGCCCAGGCGTTTGGCTTCCATAGCAGCAGCTACCATCTCAAAAGTTTTGCCCGCGCCCACTTCATGTGCCAACAGGGTATTACCGCCATACAGCACATGGGCGATAGCGCTTTTCTGGTGTTCCCGCAGGGTAATGGCCGGATTCATGCCACCAAAAGTGATATGGCTGCCATCATACTCGCGGGGACGGGTAGAGTTCATTTCTTCGTTGTACTGGCGCACCAAAGTCTGGCGGCGTTCCGGGTCTCTCCAGATCCAGTCCCTAAAGGCTTCCCGGATCGCCTGCTGTTTTTGAGCAGCCAGGGTGGTCTCCTTGGCGTTCAGCACGCGGCGCTCTTTTCCGTCTGCGTCCTCTATGGTGTCATAGATACGGACATCCCGCAGGTTCAGGCTGTCCTCCAAAATCTTGTAGGCATTGGCACGGCTGGTTCCGTAGGTGGTGTAGGCTGCCACATCGTTGTAGGATACGGAAGATTTCCCCTTGATCTGCCATTCAGCGGTAAAGGACGAATAGTTGACCTCGATACTGCGCTGGAGATAAAACGGGGTATTAAAGGTCTCATACATAAACTGCTGGATATATTCCTTGTCAATCCAGGTAGCGCCCAGACGCACCTCGATCTCCGACGCATCCAGGTCTTTGGGCTGGGCGGCGGTAAGAGCTTCCACATTGACTGCATAAACCGGGTCCTGCTGTGCCGCCCGCTGCGCCTGACGCAGTTTTCGGCGTACATTGCCAGAGAGGTATTCATCAGCAGTCACATAATGGGGCGTTCCGTCCTGCTCCAACTGTCCCGGTACACGGAAGATTACGCCTTGCAGCTCTCCGGCCAGTTCTTCTTTTGTTTTTCCGGTAAGCTGGCTCATATAGTCCATATCCACGCAGGCTTTTTCCGAGATGGACACCGCCAGTGCTTCACTTGCCGTATCCACCACAGCCACCGCCTGATGGGGCTTGATGGTTCGTTTGGTGAACATATCCGCCTTGCGCTCCAGCTTTCCGTCCTCGTCGATGACTTCCAGCGCACAGAGCAGGTAATAGGAAGAATCGTCTGCATAGGCCAGACGGTTTGCACGGTCATTGATGAGACCGTATTTGGCAGAAAAGCTGTCATAGAGGCTGTTTAGTTCCGCCTGCTTCTCCCGAATGGTGCTGTCCGGAACCGCTGCATCCATCTGAAGGTCGATCAGTTCCTGCACACAATCACGCAGTCCCACAAGACCTTTTACGCGGGCTTCTGCGGTGGCGTTGAGGTCAGGGCGCACCATACGGCTGTTTTCCCGGTAGTACACCTGCCCGTCTACAATGGCATAGGAATAGTTCTTCACATTGGGGTCGGCAGGAATGGAGGTGTCAATAGCTTCGCCTTCGCCCAGCTCCGGCAGCTCTGCCTCCTGATAAGTGCCGCGAATGTACTTCACCGCATCATGCAGCTGGTCGGAAAGCTCCAGTCCCTCGATGGGGTTCACGGTGTAATCCATACCATGAGCGGTGCTTACCGGCTCCTGTCTGCCCAGCACCATTTCCGGGTGGTCGATAAAATACCGGTTGATGGCAAACCCGTCCTCCGTCTGTCCGGTCTGGGTCCATTCCGGCACGATGTCCAGCGGGCGATCCCGCTTTTGGAGGAAGATGATGTCCGATACCACCTCGGCACCGGCATTCTTTTTGAACGCGTCATTGGGCAGACGGATAGCTCCCAGCAGCTCGGCACGCTGGGCAAGATAGCGGCGCACGGTGGAATCCTTGGCGTCCATGGTATAGCGGGAGGTTACAAAAGCCACCACGCCGCCGGGACGCACCTGGTCGAGTGCTTTGGCGAAAAAGTAGTTGTGAATACTGAAATTCAGCTTGTTGTAGGCTTTGTCATTGACCTGATACTGACCGAAAGGTACATTGCCGATGGCAAGGTCAAAGAAGTCACGCCTGTCGGTGGTCTCAAAGCCGCCTACTGTGATGTCCGCCTTGGGATAGAGCTGCTTTGCGATGCGCCCGGAAACAGGGTCCAGCTCCACGCCGTACAGACGGCTGTTTCGCATTTTCTCCGGCAGCATACCAAAGAAATTGCCCACACCCATAGACGGCTCCAGAATATTTCCGGTCTCAAATCCCATACGGCCCACCGCTTCATAGATGGCCTGAATGACCGTAGGGCTGGTGTAGTGGGCGTTGAGGGTGGAGCTTCTGGCGGCGGCATATTCCTCCGGGGTCAGCAGCTCTTTCAGCTGGGCATACTCGGAAGCCCATGCCGGTTTTTCCGGGTCAAAGGCATCGGCAAGGCCACCCCAGCCCACATAGCGGGATAGGACTTCCTGCTGTTCGGGGCTTGCCTGCTGTCCGGCAACTTCCAGCTCTTTCAGCAAACGAATGGCATTGATATTTGCCTGGAACTTGGCTTTCGGACCGCCTTCACCCAAATGCTCATCGGTAATACGGAAGTTTTGTGCATTACGGCGCAGGTTTGCCTTGTATTCCTCATAGGAGGCTTCCTCGGCAGCTTTGGCATTGGGGAAGGTCTGCCACTGGCCATTGACCTGAATGGAAACCGGGTGTTCGTCCAGCACTTCCTCAAAGGTTTTCTCCGGCTCTGTCACAGGCGCTGGTGGCTCCGGCTCCTCGATATGCAGTCGTTCCACCACCACATCATAAGGCAGATTGTTCTTATCGCCCGGATAGACGGCCATGGTCTCGGAATGGAAGGTCGGGGATTCGGTAGCCGGTTGGGGCTGTTCCTGTCCCAACCCGTCCTGCTGACGGGCGTACATCCCGCGCAGCAAAGGCGCAACTTCATCCCAGCGGAAATACAGCACAGCCAGACGCTTTTCCTCTGCGTCCAGGACTTCCAGCTCCATGCCCTGTGCCGTGGTACGGTAATCGGCAGTATCGCCGGTCTCCAGATTCAGCGTCTCGATCTCACCGGAATAGGCTCTACTCAGCCAGTAGGCGATCTCGCTGTTGCTCCTGCCGGATTGCAGCAGCGTGGAAATCTGCTTTTTATCCGCTTCATCCATCAGTCCATGGACCAATACATCCCGCAGGTCCTGATCTGCCTTGTCCGGGTCAATGGGAAGAAACTCGGTATAGTAAGCATTGCGGCGGTCTGCCCGAAGCAGCTGCTCGAACTGTTCTTTACGCTCTGCCCGGTAGATGGGATATACCATACCGGTGGGCAGAAGCTGTACGGTGTCATCCCGCAGCTCGGTGATCTGATAGGCGTCATCCTCGATATATACGGTATCGCCCACAGCATAAACCGGGGCGGCAGGGTCATAGGAGGTTCTTTGCGGAGTTGGGCGGCGAACTGCATCATATTCCTCATCGGAAATGGAAACTTCGGAAGTCTGCTCTGTCTCGGCAGCTGCGATCTGCTCTGCATCCGACATCACCCGCTGGATAAACGGGTCATTGTCCAGTTTTTCCGGGTCTGCCACCTGACCGTTGACGATCCCTCTTTCCTCCAGGGCTTCCCGAATGGCGATGGGGTCGATGTTGTCAAAACGGTCCTGTTCTTCTTCGGTATAGAATCGGTCCTCCTGAATGAGCTGGGCAATCCGGCGCTGTACCTTCGGCCAGGGCAGCTGCGTTTCCTCCGGGCTGCCGGCACGAGTAATGAACAGGCTGTTGCTGTTACTGCCGCCGTATTCCTGAGCCAGCCATGCAGCGGTATCTTTCTCTCTTGCATGATCTTTCATATAGCGGACGACAGCGTGTTTACTCTCAATATTGCCGTTCCATGCACAAAGGGCAGTATCAATATCTTCCTGAGAAAGAGGGCGCAGAAGCTCATGGAGCTTTGGATAGGTTTCGTCGATCACTTCCCGGTGCAGACGCTGGCGGAACTCCGGTATATCAGAATAAAGGCGGATCAGCTCCATATCCTTAGAACCAAGGACCGCACGGCGCACAGCAGCATTGCCCTCGATGACAGCATTTTCACGGTCAGAATGACCGCAGGCATTGCGGTATGCGGCATCCTCGGAAATAGCGGCAGTTACCACAGGCTTATACTGTTCAAACTGCTCCCGAAGGGTGGGCTTTGGAGTTTCTTCCTCCACCTCCGGCTGCTGGGCTTGGATGGCATCTTCTTCGGCCAGTTCCTTTTCAGCCTGGATTTTGTCATACTGCGCCTGTTCCTGTTCGGTAAGATAGCGGCCTTTCTGAACAAGAGAGGTAATGCGCTTGGCAACATTTTCCCAGTTCAAGTGAACATCCGGGCAGTCCTGCTTTTTATAGTGCAGCCCTTTCCCGTCATGATCTTCACCGCTGTGTGTTGCGCCGGACAGTGCATGAGAGCGTCCGCCAATGCCATACTCGTCTTTGAGGAATCTCACTTTTTCTTTGTCTGTGTGGTTTTCCATGAAGAAGGCATAGATACGACCTTTTCCTCCGGCAAAACTGCTGCCGCCGGTTATGGCGGCGTCAATCTCATCCTCGGTAATGAAGCGCTGAACGGTTGGCACTTGGGAAAGGTCTGAAGAAAAGGTCCTGCGTGGCAGGTCAAGGTCCTTCAGGTTCTCCCAGCTCTCCCTTGGTCTATGGTAATGAAAACGCAACAGGTCACGGTCCTGCTGATAGGCAGTCCAGAAGGCAGCGTATTCTTCCTTGAGTGTCTGGCGGAAAGCCGGGTCACTCAGCTGCTCCGTCAGGCGGCGGGTCTCCTCCGGGAACCCATTGCCTTTGATCTCTGACAGGCAGGACAAATATCCGGCTTCTCTGGCTTCCTCGCTGAAATCGTGGTACAGATGCCAGAGCTTTTCTGAAAGGAGGGATCGTTCATAGCCTGCCGCTTCTGTAAGTTCTACATTGGAGGCAAACTGGCCGCTCTCCAAAAGCTCTCCGATACGCTCTGCGGCGCTCTCCCAGGAAATGACCTGGGCAGACCTGTCATAACGGACAGACTTCCCATGGGAAAGATGGATACCATCCTCGGCATACCATGCGCTCACACTGCCAAGGCCGTTGCCGCCGTGGTACAGCGTTTTCAGTATCTCGGCAATCTCAGCGGTGGTTTTCTGCTTTTCAAAGGCTGCAACCACACGCTCCCTCTGGCGGTCTGTATTGCCGCCCAAACGCAGCACATGGTCAATATCATTTTGGGCAAAAGAAAAAGCAGAGGATGTATGCGCTACATTCTCTGCTTCATCTATGGATTGGATCTGTTCCGCTTCGGAGAGGAACAGGTTTAGGGTCAGCTGTTGATAAGCTCCGCCATCAGGATTTCCTCGGCCTGAGCTTTGCAGGTGTTCATCAGCCCCACCCACTTCATGGGATCGCTGGCTTTCAGTTCCTCGGTGGCTCCCGCTTCCTTCGCCAGCTGGGGCATCATCTGCTCCAGTCTGTTCTGGGCGGTCTCGTCGATCTCCAGAAGGTGCGGGTACAGCTTCTCGCTCAGCAACATCTGGTTGTAGAGGATGGGACGGTGTTCCTTCAGATAGGTTTTCCTCATCCTTCCGTACTTGCCCAGGGGTTTCTCCGGCTGCTGGCTCAGCTTCAGGTCGGGAATCAGATAGTCTCCGTTCTGGATATAGGTCATGGGATTGTTCATCTTGTTTGCTCCTTTCTTGGTTGGCTTCGCGCTCTGCATTTCGGACGGTAACGCCGATCTGCCGCAGCACCTGCTGGTTGATCTGGCTGACCGCTGTTCCCAGCGCCCCGATGGTGGACGGGGTGTTGAAATCAAAGATCGCCATGAAATCTTCGTGGTCGAAGTAGCGTTCCGGCTCCAGTCCGCAGCGGGACATCAAAGCGTAAGTGATGCTGACGGTGGCGGCTGCCTTGAACTGCACTCCGATGTTATACTCATCATATTCCTCCAAAAAGGAACCGTCAACGATATAGAAGAAGTCCTGCTGATGCTCCGTCCAGTATTCCTCAGCCAGTTTTCCGGCTACCTCAGTGAGCTGTCCGGCAAGGTCATCACCGGAAACATCATAGGTGCGCTCCAGCATGGCCTGCACGGAATCCAGATGGCGCTCCTCCAGCTGCCACAGCCAGGGAGTGCGGGAATGTTCACGGGTTCCGGTGTCGGAAATATCAAAAACATAGCGCAGGCGGGGTCTGTCCCCGGAATCGTCCACCAGAGCGATCCCCTTGGAACCGCGCCTTACATACCGGCCCATCTTTTCATTCCACAAATCGTACTCCGCACAGGCGGTGGCGTCCGGTCGCTGGGCGTAGATCATCAGCTGCTCATGGAACGGGTACTTGTAAAGGCGGGAAGCAGTGGTGAGAAACCCTGCCCATTCCTGCCAGCTCCCCGTGAGCTGCGTTGTCACCTTCTCCGCCATCTGTGCATATAGTTCAGCTTTGGTTGGCATGGTGTTCTGTCCTCCTTTCAGTTTTGGGTAAAAGAAAAACAGGAAACCTAAATGATTTCCTGCTGGGTAAAACTGCGAATGTTAAATTATGGCTAACCTATTGGTTATACAAACTGCATTTTAATTGGTTTCTTGTAACTGACTGTACAGTTGACTATCAATCTTATAAATTCCCTGATAGGGCTGTTCAACATAGTATTTCCCACTGTCCTCATATGCAAAAAGTGTACTTGTTCCTGCCTCAAACTGAAAGTCAATCTTAATATAACTTTCCGCTTGTGGGACATCTTGAACACTTTCCTTTTTAGTCGGTTCAGAACTGGAAATATTGGCGATTATTTCACTTATCCAAGTTTTGTCTGAATGACTTACTGTATTTTCCCCAAAAGTTATATCAATAGATGTAATCTCGTCGGTTTGAGGTAGCGTAATAGAAGCTACCTTTTTTCCACACGCAACTAAAGTCAGCACACAAGTAAGACACAAAAACAAAGAAAGAAATTTTTTCATAAGCATATTACCTCCACAACTTCTATTTTATCGTTTTCTTTCAGTATATCATAATTATAATCTTTCCATAAAACAAAAAATTTTAATTCCTACAGATTTTTCTACAAAGCATATGACTACATATTATTACACTTCATCAAAAAAACTTTCTCACCCTATATTGAAAAATCGTA
>OIJI01000230.1_pt1 | contig 10470 bp, 10 predicted proteins | sample 1583481 | NCBI WGS metagenome assembly OIJI01 (sample SAMN02674698, study PRJEB24791) | human gut metagenome, SKBSTL036 | isolation source: stool | host: Homo sapiens | place: USA
GGGGGGGGGGGTATAATAAATTTGGCAGAAAAGCCACAAAATACAAAACGGGAGGTAAAAATCATGCGAAGAAAAAAATTGCTCCGGCAAGTCGCGGCGGCGGCCGTGGCCCTGAGCATGGCGGTATCCCTTTCCGCCCCGGCATTTGCGGCCACCTTTAATCTTTCCAATGGCGGCCTTGTGATCACGGCAGATGAAAGCGGCATCACCGTGAAGCAGGATGGTCAGGACGGAGTTACCAGCATCAAAGATGATGAAGAGATCGAGATCACCGGCAGCTATGTATGCAGCAGCTCGGAGAGCTCCAGCGGCTCCGGCAGTTCTAGCTCTAGCAGCTCCAGTTCTAGCAGCTCTAGTTCCAGTAGTTCCAGCGATACATACCGGGCGCTGGATGCGGAAGAAAACCTCTCTGCCCCCCAGCAGCAGGATAAGAGCACCAATGCCCCTGCAAACGGGGAGCTGAATGCTTCCGCTGGCGAGCGGCAGGATGAGGAGCGGCAGGAGACCAACACAGAGGCCAAGGCCTCTGCCGAGGCTTCCACCAGCGCCTCTGACGACACCTCTGCTAACGCCTCCAATGGCCCCCGCAAGGCTCCGGCCCGCAGCAGCGGCGAGGGAGAGCGCAGTAGCGAGGGAGAACGCAGTAGCGAGGGAGAACGCAGAGGCATCATCCAGATCTTCGCTAACACGCTGGTCAAGCTGAAGCTGAAGGATGCCACCATCGACCAGCCGAATGCTGCTGATACGGCTACTCGTGGCATGGCAGCCATTGATATTCAGGGCAGCGGCAATGTGGAGATCAAAGTGGAGGGCAATAACACCCTGAACGGATCTGGAAACAGTGCCGGCATCCAGAAAAACGATGACGTCAGCACCGGCAAGCTCACCATTACGGCAAAAGACAAAGACCAGACCCTTAACGTGAACGCAGATGTCCGTGGCGCTGCCATTGGCGGAAGTGGATGGGGCTGGAACGAGGGTAGCAACTCCCAACATGGCACCCAAAACATTGAGATCAATGGCGGCACGGTAAATACCCAGGGCCGGATCGGCAGCGGATATAAAGGCGGTGCGGCTGAAAATATCGTGATCACAGGTGATGCTGTGGTCAACGCCAATGGCGGCATCGGCGGAGGCACTGATGAAGGATATGAAGGTAATGAAGGCAGGCAAACCAGCATTACCATCTCCGGCAACGCTCAGGTGAACGCTACGTATAAGATGGATACCGGAAATGATTATGGACATAAGTATGGATTTTGGAGCGACGATGCTGGCATTGCAGTGATCGGCGGCGGCGTAGGCAGCAGCAGCAAAAAGAGCCACGCCAAGGTCACCATTCAGGGCAATGCTCAGGTAACGGCAGAAAATAGAGCATACGGCGGCGGTGCCGGCATCGGCGGCGGCGCAAATGGCACCGGCGAAGTAATCATTGGCGGCAAAGCGCAGGTCAAGGCCACCGGCAGTGCCGAGCACCACGGCAGCTGGGAGAATAATGGCGCGGGCGCTGCCATTGGCGATGGCGGAACGACTGCTGGGAGCAGTGGTTCCGTCCAGAACGGCGAGAATAAATTTACAACTGACGAGAAGAGCATCCAGAACGGTGCAAAAGTAGAAATGACCAATATAGGTCATAACAGCTCGAACAAGGTGACCCAAACACGTCAGAACGGCGAATGGGTGACCGACGGGAATGCGGAGCAGACCCCGGAAAAGTGCAAGCATTCGAAGGGCGAATACGCGGCAGAGAAAGTCTCCCCGAATTGTACGGAAAAGGGCTCTCAGACCTACCGGTGCAGCTCCTGCGGTGAGATCACCAAGGTGGTAGAGCTCGCTCCATACTCCGGAATTTGGTCCCATGATTACCAGACGGTAACAGTCCAGCCCACCTGCACCGAGGATGGCTACACGGTAAGAAAGTGCAGCCGCTGCGGCAAGGAAACCGGTCAGCATACCAGCATTGTTAAAGCTCCGGGCCATCAGTTCGTCGAGACCGTCGTTGCCCCCACCTGCACGGAAAGCGGCTACACGGTAAGCAAGTGCACCCGCTGCCACGAGGAGGAGGGTGAGCGCACCAATCTCGTTGCCCCTCTGGGCCACGAGTACAAGAACGGCGTCTGCATCCGCTGCGGCGCACCGGAGCCTCAGGAGAACGGCGGCTCGTCCTCTGCGGCCCCCAACTACACCGTGACCGGTGCAGAGACCTACGAGACCTCTGTGGTGGATGGCCGGTACATCATTGCGGTACCCTCTGAGGATGCCGCCCTCAACGCTGTGCTGGGCGACCTGCGGGCCATCAAGGCACAGGGTGCCGATGTGGTGGTGTTCCGCACCCGGAGCCGGGAGTCCAGCCTTGTCATCGACGAGATGCTGGCCATGGGCCCCGATGCTACCCCCTTTGTGCTTACCCACAACGGCGGCGAGGCCCAGCTCACCATCAACGGCGCAGCTCATAACGAGCTGATCCACTGACTTACCCCGGCGGGGCGTACCGCATCGCCCTGCTTCCTCCATATTGCAAAGCCCCCCGGCACGTCCGCATGGTGCCGGGGGGCCTTTTTGTGCAGCAAAAAGAAAACCGGGTGGTAAAAATGACCGGAAATACAAAAAACCACCTGAACCGCAAAGATTCAAGTGGTTTCTCTCGATGGAGCTGCTATCCAGATTCGAACTGGAGACCTCATCCTTACCAAGGATGCGCTCTACCAACTGAGCTATAGCAGCACACTCACAGCTCAATTATAATACCATAAACTCTGCCGCATTGCAAGCGTTTTTTGCAAAAAAATCTGGCATTTTGCGTTTTTCTGCCCGGATGCAGAAAAACGGCTGCCGTTTTTCCACGGCAGCCGTCTGCATTGTTGAAACTATCACTCGATAAGGCCGTTCAGCAGGGCCAGGCACTTGCGGCTGTGCAGCTTGCGGATGGCCTTTGCCTCGATCTGGCGGACGCGCTCACGGGTGACGCCGAAGTCGCGGCCCACCTCTTCCAGCGTGCGGGGACGGCCATCGTCCAGACCAAAGCGGAGACGGATGACCTTCTCTTCACGGGGGGTCAGGCTCTTGAGGGCCTGATTGATCTGCTGGGCCACCATGGCGCGGTCAGCAGCCTTGCCGGGAGCCTCGGCGTTCTCGTCGGCGACGAAATCGCCCAGAGAGGAATCCTCTTCCTCGCCCACGGGGCTCTCAAGGCTGGCGGGCTCCTGTGCCATCCGCTGGATCTCACGCACACGCTCGACGCTCATGTCCATGGCCTTTGCCAGCTCTTCCGGGGTGGGCTCGTGGCCGTTCTGGTAGACCAGCTGGTTGGTGGCCTGACGCATCCGGTTGATGGTCTCGACCATGTGCACCGGGATGCGGATGGTGCGGGCCTGGTCGGCGATGGCGCGGGTGATGGCCTGACGGATCCACCAGGTGGCGTAGGTGGAGAAGCGGAAGCCGCGGTCGCAGTCGAACTTCTCAGCCGCCTTGATGAGGCCGATGTTGCCCTCCTGGATGAGGTCGAGGAAGGCCAGATTGTGGCCCACGTGCTTCTTGGCGATGGAGACCACCAGACGGAGGTTCGCTTCGCTCAGGCTGCGGCGGGCGTTCAGGCCGTCGCGGCGGGTCTTCAGCAGCTCCTGACGGCGCTCCTCGGTCAGGGGGCCGTTCTCCACAGCCTCCATGGCCTCTTCCTCAGCGGCCTTTTCCTCGGCGTCCACGCTGGGCTTCTCGCTGCCCTCTTCGTCGATGTCCTCGGTGTAGCTGCGGCTGTTCTCGTCTTCCTCGAACGAGAAGCGGGCGCTGTTCTTCTTGATGTACTCGGGCGCACCGTACTTCTGGCGGTCGGCCTGCAGGATATGGGCAGCCTCGGCGCCGGCGTGGATGCGCTTGCTCAGGTCAACTTCCTGCTCCGCGCTCAGCAGAGGGATCTGGCCGATCTGCTTGAGGTAGTTCTTGACGGGGTCGTCCAGCAGCTCATCCATCGCAGCCTTCAGGTCGGCGGGGTTCTCCTCGGCGGCTTCTTCCTCGTCCTCGCCGCCCAGACCCAGCTCGTCGCTGTTGTTCTCGGCGTTTTCCACCTCGGCGATGATGCTGTCCACGTCCAGATTCACATCGGCGTCGGCCTCATCCTCGATGATCTTGATGCCGCGCTCTTCAAGGAGCGTATAGAGCGTTTCCACATCCATCCTGCACTGTGCAGCCAAAGTTTTGGCCTCCTGTGCCGACAGGGTGCCTTCGCCTTTCGTCAACAGTTCCTTCAAAGTCATGCCCATTTCGCTCTCTCCTTCTCACTGCGGGGGAAGCGCCCCGCAAGTGAACTTGTCTCATAGTTTCGGTCTTGCCTTCTTAGATCACAAGACCTCCGTTGACGCCGAACACCTGGCCGGTGATGTAGCCGGCGTCTTCTCCGGCGAGGTACAGCAGAAGCTTTGCCACCTCTTCGGCGGTGCCGAGACGGCCCACAGGGGTCTCTTCGGCCAATGCCGCTTTGTCCTCAGCAGTGAACGAGGCCATCATATCGGTGTCGATGACGCCGGGGGCCACGCAGTTCACGGTGATGCCGCTGGGACCTTCTTCTTTTGCCAGCGCCTTGGTCAGGCCGATGAGGCCCGCTTTGGCGGCGGAATAGTGTACCTCGCAGCTGCCGCCGGTCTGGCCCCACATGCTGCTCACGGTGAGGATACGGCCCGCTTTGCGGCGTATCATCCCGGGCAGGGCCAGCTGGCAGAGGTTGAACGCACCGGTCAGGTTAACGTCCAGCATCCGCTGCCACTCTTCCGGCGTGATGTCGGTGAACAGCTTCTGCTGGGCGATGCCCGCGTTGCTCACCAGCACATCCACCCGGCCCAGCGCCTGCTCGGCGGCGCGGAAGGCCAGCTCACAGCTGGCCCGGCTGGCCACGTCACACTGGATGGCCAGTACGCCCGGCAGCTCTTTCTGCAGGGCTGCGGCGGCTTCGGCGTTGGTGTGGTAGAACACTGCCACCCGGAAGCCCGCCGCGTAGAATGCGCGGGCTGCTGCTGCGCCGATGCCCCGGTCTCCGCCCGAGATGAGGACGGTGCGGTCCTTCGCCGCCGGGGCAGTGCTCTGGGGCTCTGCCGCAGGTTCCGGCTCGCGTTCCGGTGCCGGTGTGTTCTCCGGCGCAGCGCTGACCGGCGTTTCCCTCGTTTCCTGCACCGGCGGTGCGGCCACAGCCGCTTCTTCCGGCTCGGGCAGGGTCGGCCTGCGCTGTTCTGTCTTCGGCCCGGCGTCTGCAAGGTCAAATGTCAGCTCAAATTCGTCGTTGTACAAGAGTCAAACCCTCCTGTCCACTATTTTCGGCCGCAGCGCCTCTTCGTGTCAAAGCCTCTGCGGCGGGAAAGGAAACAGCTTCCCCCACCCCGCCGGAGCTGCGCTCTGCTCACTTTTTCCGGTCTAGGCCGGCTCTGCGGCGCGCCCGGCGGCATTTGTGTGGTTTCGACAAGTTTCCATTGAATAATATAGCACAATCGGGCGAAAAAATAAAGTGGTCACCGGTGATTTTTTCACGCAGTTCCCACTTTTTTCACAGATTCAGGGGTTCACGGGCGGCTTCCAGCGGGGCTTTGCGGCCCGCCTGGCCCGCAGTGAAACGAAAAATTCCTGCAAAAGCTGCTGTGCCTCATCGGCCCGCAGTCCCTTCTCGATGACGGGGTGATGGTTGAAGGGCTGGGCGAAGAGGTCTGTCACCGAGCCGCAGCAGCCCGCCTTGACGTCGGCGGCACCGTACACCACCCGCTTGATGCGGCTGTTGATGATGGCGCCGCTGCACATGGGGCAAGGCTCCAGCGTCACGAACAGCTCACACTGCCACAGCCGCCAGCCGCCCAGCTTTTTGCAGGCCGCGTCGATGGCCAGCAGCTCCGCGTGGTGGAGGGCGTTTTTCTCCGTCTCGCGGGTGTTGTGGGCGGCAGAGATGATCTCTCCGTCCTTCGCCACGACCGCGCCCACCGGCACTTCGCCCAGCGCAGCGGCCTTCCGGGCCTCTTCCAGCGCCGCGCCCATCAGCTCAAAATCGGTCATCCCATTCCCCTTTCTGCCAGCCGTGTGGCAAACACGAGGCAGTTATTTATAATATGTAACGCACTGCCGGGCCATACGCTCTTCGCTTTCTGAGCCGCCCAGCCGAAGATGAGCCCCATGCCCAGCGCATAGGCCCGGGCCGTCCAGCTGCCGTGCAGGGCCGCAAAAATCACCGCCTGCACCACCACAGCCCCCGCGCCGCCCAGCGGCTGCAAAAGATAGAGCGCCCCGCCCCGGAAGGCAAGCTCTTCTGCCAGAGGGGTCACAAGGCAGATGCGCAGCGCAGCCCACGCGAGGGCCGCGCCCTCGGGCAGAGCCGTCTTTTCCGCCGGGAGCAGCAGCTGTGCTCCCGCCGCCAGCAGCGCCCAGAGCACGGCCGCCTCGGCCAGGACCCGGCACTGAGCCGGAAAAGACGGCTTTTCCGTTTCCCTTATCAGTCTTTTCACGGCGCACCCTCCTGTCGGCGGACATTGTACCATACTGCCGCCCCGTTTTGCAAGCAGTTTTTCGTTCATTCGAAGAAATTTTACTCAAAAGATTGACATTCCGCCCGGCGTTCTGGTATACTTTGTACGACTTTTTTATGAATTTGTCGTTTTACCAAAGACACACGATGAACGCACCCATGGAGGTACGAGCTATATGATACGCATTCTTACCGATTCCGCATCCGACATCCTGCCCGCCGAGGCCGCGCAGCTGGGTGTGGACGTCATCCCCCTCAACGTCACCCTCGAGGACGGCACCGTCATCCGGGACGGCGTGGACCTGACTCCCAGCGAGTACTATGAGCACATGGCCGGCTGCAAAAAGCTGCCCACCACCAGCCAGCCCAGCCCTGAGCTGTTCGAAAAGTTCTACGCCGAGGCTGCTGCCGCCGGAGACGAGGTCGTGGGCATCTTCCTGTCCCATGAGCTGTCCGGCACCTATCAGTGTGCGAAGCTGGCCGCAGACCTGGCCAACGTGGACAACGTCCTCTTTGTGGACAGCACCAATGTCTGCCTCGGCGAGGGTCTGCTGGTGCGTATGGCCGCACACCTGCGGGATGAAGGCAAGTCCGCCGTCCAGATCGCCGCCACCCTCGAGCACGCCAAGGAGCACCTGCACCTCGTCGCCGCCATCGACGACCTGAAGTATCTGCGCAAGGGCGGCCGTCTGCCCGCTGCCGTCGCCGTGGCCGGCGGGATGCTGGGCATCAAGCCCCTCATCACCATCAAGGAGGGCAAAGTCGCCATGGCCGGCAAGGCCCGGGGTCTGCCCGGCGCATACGTCGCCCTCTTCAAAAAGATCGAGGAGCTGGGCGGCGTCAATCCCCGTTTCCCCTCTCTGGCCGGTTACACCATCAGCACCCGCGAGGTGAACCCCATCCAGACCTATCTGGTGGACAATCTCGGCCTTTCCGAGCCGCTGGTGCGCCAGATCGGCTGCGTCATTGGCACCCACGCCGGTCCCGGTGCGTTTGGTCTGGCCTTCTTTGATAACGGGCTGGTCATCGACTAAGAGTATATAGGAAGAGGCTGCTGTGCATCTGCACGGCAGCCTCTTTTCGTTTTTATCGCAATTTTCAAAAATAGTGCCTATCGAAATGGCATATTTGCGATATGCAGTTTGCGGATGTTGCTTGTGCATTAAAAACGCAAACTGCTATACTTACAGCATATCCGTGATGAGCTTGCCCAGCAGGAGCACCAGCACCACTAGCATCATGGGGCGGATGAACTTTGCGCCCTTTCTCAGGGCGAAGTGAGAGCCGATGATGTTGCCGACGATGTTGCTGATGGCGCAGGGGATGCCCACCGGAAAGACCACCAGCCCGCTGCTCAGATAGGTGAAGAGGCTGGCGTAGTTGCTGGCGAGGTTGAGCACCTTGGCGTTGCCGTTGGCGGTGCGCAGGTCAAAGCCCATCAGACTGGTGAAAGCGATGATGGCAAAGGTCCCGGTGCCTGGCCCCACCATGCCGTCGTACAGACCGATGCCAAAGCCGATGCCCAGAGCCAGCAGGGCCTTTTTCAAATTCAGGGTGCCGTCGTCCCGGTTCTCGTCCGGGAGGTTGCGCCGCCACAGGATGATGACTGCCGCGATGGGCAGGATGATGAACATCATCATCTGCAGCACCTCGTCACTGAGCATCAGGACGATGTGTGCGCCCAAGGCACTGCCTGCAAAGCTGCCGATGGCGGCGAGGATGCCCACCTTGAGGTTCATCGCGCCGTTCTTGAAGAAGCTGGCCGTGGCGAACGTCGTGCCGCAGGCGGCGCTGAATTTGTTGGTGGCGTAAGTATAGTGAGGCGGCAGGCCCGCGAAGAGATAGGCCGGCAGGCTGATGAGCCCGCCGCCGCCCGCTGCCGAATCGATAAAGCCTGCAAAGCCGGTCATGAACACCAGAAATGCCATCATCGGCAGGCTGATTTGAATACCCATTGTTATGATTCCCCTTAATATTCCTATTTTTTCCACGATTTTACTTGTACAGCTCACCCTCGCAGGCCAAGATCTGGTCGAGTATCATCCGGGACACCCGGGCGCCGTAGACCATGGAGGGATGGTCATTGTACTCGATGATGTCGTGGAAATCCTTGTTCATCAGGACGATGACATACTCGCCGTAGGGGGTGTGGACGATGCCGCCGTCGTTGCGGCAGGCGTTCATGCTGCCGCTCTTGCTGGCCACCCAGATGAGTTCCGGCTCGCCGGTCTCCTCGCAGTCGAGATAGAACTGAGGGAAGTCGTGGGTCAGCATGGTATTGTAGTGCTGCTGACGGAAGATGGCCAGCATCTCGGCGCTGGCCTCAGCGCTGACGAGCGTTCCCTTTGCCACCTGCGCAAACAGCGAGGCGTAGTCCCGGGGCGTCGTGGTGCCGAGGTCGTTGTAAAGATCAAAGTGGAGCGGGTTGTGCAGGACGGTGTGGGCAAAGCCCATCTCCCGGATGCAGGCGTTGATGGTGGCCAGCCCCAGATAGTCGATGACCATGTTGGTGGCGATGTTGTCGGAGCAGATGATCATCATGGTGGCGGCGTCTTTAACTTTCAGACTTGCACCCACGCCCAGCGCCCGGAGCATCCCGGAACCGTCCACAAAGTGCTCGGGCTTGTAGGTGATTTTTTCCTCGAGGCTGGCTTTGCCCCGGCCGGCCTGCAGATACAGGGCTGCGAGGATATAGGCCTTGATGGTGGAAGCCGTCTCAAATTCCTCGTCAGCGCCGATCTCGACCGTGTGGCCGTGCAAATCGTCCACAAAGACGCTCATCTTGCCCTGATAGGAATACAGCTCGGCGGCAATACGCTTTTCCAGCGTCATGTTTTTATCCATTTTGGAATCTCCCTGTCGTTTTATACATTATTTAGAGGTTTTCTTCGAAGAACCGCCGGGCGTTGCGGTAGAAGATGGCCTCCACCTCGTCCTCGGTGAAGCCCTCGCGGCGGAGTGCATCGGCCAGCAGCGGGAGCTTGGAACAGTCGTCCATTTCCAGCTTGCCGCCGATGCCGTCGAAGTCACTGCCCAGACCGATGATCTCAATCCCGCCCACCTGCTTGAAGTGGGCCGCGTGCTTTGCCATCAGGGCCGTGGTGCTGCGGCAGAGCTTTTCTTCGGGCTGGTTGTCGAGGAAGCCGCTGCAGTAGTTCAGACCCACGAGGCCGCCCTTGTTGGCGAGGGCGCGGATCATCTCGTCGGTGAGGTTGCGGCAGTGGGGCGCGAGGGCGCGGCAGTTGGAGTGGCTGGCCGCAAAGGGGCGGGTGGAGTGCTCCACAATGTCCCAGAAGCCCTTGTCGGACAGGTGGCTCACATCTGCGATGATGTGCAGACGCTCCATCTCGGCCAGGAACTCGAAGCCCTTCTCCTTCAAGCCCGTCTCGGTGTTGGGGGCGCAGGGCCAGATGTTGTGGCCCCCGCCGGGGACGACGTTGGGGCTGGCAAGCTCGTTCTCGTGGTTCCAGGTCAGGGTCATCATGCGGACGCCCAGCTCGTACATCCGGCGCAGCACGCCGATGCTGCCCTTGCAGCAGCCGCCCTCTTCAATGGTGAGCATTCCGCTGATCTTGCCCTCGGCGGCGTTTTTTCGGATGTCAGAGGGTTGATACACCGGAGCAATATCCTCCGGGTATTTTTTCATGATGCGTTTGAAGACGTCGATTTCTTCCAGCGCCGTCACCAGCGGGTCGGCACCGGGGGTCTTGTCTCCCAGATTGACAAAGGCGGCGAAGCACTGCAGCATATAGTCGCCCTTTTTCAGTTTCTGCAAGTCGATGTGCAGATCATTCTGTGCAAAGCTCTTGGGCGTACCCGCCTTTTCGGCGTAGCGCAGCTCACTCAGGGTGTCACAATGTAGATCAAAGACTTTCATTTTTGGTTCTCCTTTGATAAAGGGAAGGTTCTTCTTCCTTTAAGCTACGTTCTCTTTTGCGTGCCAAAAGAGAACCAGAAAAGCACCAGCGATTTCGACGCGC
>OIJI01000238.1_pt1 | contig 10256 bp, 8 predicted proteins | sample 1583481 | NCBI WGS metagenome assembly OIJI01 (sample SAMN02674698, study PRJEB24791) | human gut metagenome, SKBSTL036 | isolation source: stool | host: Homo sapiens | place: USA
TCAGTGCTTCTTTCTCCTTTGCCGGAGCCCCATAATCTCCAAGTGTTCCTGTTACTGGATTCTTGCGGATAATCCCATCTTCCACTGCCAGTTCAAAACTGGGATTCAATAAGCCATAAAGACCTTTGATCGTACTGTGTGCCAGTCCTTCATCTGACAATGCGGAAAAGAACGTCCTTACGTGAGATGTCTTAAAATCCACAACACGTAGCAAAACTTAAATTCACTGCATTTTTCCTCTTTGGCAAAAGGAAAAGCACTGTAAAACTCATAATCCAACGGTTTTCAGTGCTTTTTTCATATTACATTATTGAATATCCCTCATTCTGCCTATATAAGTGAAACTTAGCGAAACTTAAATTAAATCTCTTTCAGACAATTCAATTTGGATATTCACCGACTGTGGATTATTTCTCAGTGCACCAGTTTCCAACTTACCGCCTGCTGCCTTGCATCCACAAATCTCTTATAAATGCCTTCCTGCTTCATTAGTTGCTCATGTGTTCCCTGCTGTACAATTCTTCCTTTGTCAACAACCACAATCTGGTCTGCATGTCTGACTGTTTTTAATCTGTGGGCAATCATAATAATCGTTTTTTCCTTTGTAAGTGCATCTACTGCATCCATCAGCTCCTTTTCATTCTCCGGATCAACATTTGCCGTTGCTTCATCCAATATGACGATTGGCGCATCCTTCATAATCGCTCTGGCTATCGAAATACGCTGTTTCTCACCGCCGGAAAGTGTGGCTCCACCTTCTCCAATCACTGTGTCGTACCCATCCGGAAGTTTGCTGATAAAATCATGACAGCACGCTTTCTTCGCCGCTTCCACCACTTCCTCATGACTTGCATCCTGACGTCCGAATTTAATATTATTCTCAATGGTGTCTGCGAACAAATACACCGACTGAAATACAAATGAAAAATTACGCATCAGACTGTTCATGCTGTAGTCTTTTACATTCACACCTCCAAGTGTCACTTCCCCGGAATCCACATCCCAGAACCTGGCAATCAGATTGCAAAGTGTTGATTTTCCTCCACCAGATGGTCCAACGATTGCTGTCGTCGTTTTCTGCGGAATAGAGAGCGATATATCATCAATGATCTTCCGTTTGTCATAAGAAAACGAAACATTAGAAAGTCTGATATCGTAATTTTCCGGCTGTATTTCTTTACCGTCGATATCCATGGTATCCAGCTCCAATATTGCATTTGCTTTATCTACACATACGCTTACCACATGTAAAAGAGATGAATAATTTCCTGCACATTCCAGACTGGCATAAAGCATAAATGCTGAGATTGTCATACCAATTGCATAGACCGCACTCATAGTTCCATTAATATAAAAATATGCACTGCAAGCCACGATCACAGCACCTGTAATTTTGGTTATCACACTTTGCAGAAAATGATAGGGCACAAACAGCATTTCCATCTTTGTATTGACCTTTTCGCATGCTTCATTTGCATCGTTTAATCTTTTTGCCTGTTTTCCAAGCAGGTTGTATGACTTCACCTCTGATATTCCCTGCAGATACTCCATGATCTGGTTTACAAGCTCCGTATCGCATACCACTTTTTGCTCTGAATCTTTTTTACCCGCATTCTGCATCACAGAATTGACCCCAAAGAAAATAAGTACTCCTGCTGCAGCTATCAGTCCGATTCTCCAGTCAAAAATAAACAGCATAAGAATGATCATTGATGTTTCCAGAATTCCCTGCATTGTCAGCATAACCACTCTCGCAGCCACATCGCCAAGTATTTCCATTGTATTGGTTGTAATGGAAGAAATTTCCCCGATACTATTGGAATTGAAATACCCCATCGGCAGATATCGCAGATGTTCTGCAATCTTGATTCTCATAAAAGCACTTGCATTATATCCTCCCTCTGTCTGAAGCACTGTAGAGTATCTCTTGCAGATTACGTCGACTACAATTGCAAGAACCATAATCGCAACGGAGCCTCCAATATATTTTCCTGTCGGTTTCCCACTCAGCAGACCAATCAGTATGTACATAATAGCCGGAATCTTCATTGCTGAGGCAAGAGCCTCTATGAGTCCGATCACTATCGACAGTTTAAATTTATTGCCATTTTCCCTGCCTGAAAAACGAAAGAATTTTGCCAGAATCCCAAACATATCATTCTCCCTCCTTCACCGTATCTTTTACAGAAATATGGGCATTCCACATTTCCTTATAAAGCGGGCATGACACCAGAAGTTCCTCATGTGTGCCATGTGCTGTTACATTTCCATCATTTACAACAAAGATCTGGTCACTGTCCTTAATGGTAGAAAGCCTGTGTGCTATTACGATCAGTGTCTTCCCAGCTACCAGTTTTGCGATAGAATTCTGCAGAGTCGCCTCGTTTTCGGGATCCGTGTAAGCAGTTGCCTCGTCAAGAATCACAATCGGAGCATCCTTTAACATCGCTCTTGCAATGGAGATACGCTGCCTCTCGCCACCTGACAAATGCCCTCCTGCACCTCCTACAACCGTATCAAATCCATTCTCCAACTGCATGATAAATTCATAGCATCCGCTTTTCTTTGTCACCTCGATGATCTGTTCATCTGTAGCCTCCGGATTTCCCTGTCTAATATTTTCACGTACCGTTTCATTGAACAGATAATTATCCTGTGCAACATATGCAATTTTCCGATTAAAATCTGCAAATGCCAGTTCTTTGACATCAACTCCACCGATTTTGATGCTTCCGGAATCCACATCCCACAGGGACGCAATCAGCTTTGCGATGGTCGACTTGCCGCTTCCGGAAGGTCCTACGATTGCATTTACCGTTCCTGCTTTTAGCTCCATAGTTACTCCGTGCAGGATTTCTTTGTCGTGATAACCAAATCTGACATCTTCAAGAGTAACGGAGTTATCTTTTGGAACACTTTTACTTTTCTCTGGACGTTCAAGCTCCGGCTGTTCCAGAATTCCTGCCACTTCACCAACAATCACTCCGATCTTGCCAAGATCATCTGTATAGGAACCCACTGTGATCAACGGTCCAACGATTCCAAGTGATAAAATAATGCAGATGACAAAATCTGAAATCGCAAGTGTTCCATTGGCTACATAATGTGCCCCAAACGGCAATACCGTAAGAAGCGTATAAGGTGTGACCACCATCATCAGTCCATGAAAGATCGAGCACCGTTTCATCCAGGAAATAAAGGAATCTGCATAAGCCATAGCCGCCTTTGTAAATTTTGCATAAGAACTTTCTGTCTTTCCAAATGCCTTGATCACTTCGATTCCGTCAATATATTCCACTGCCGCATCATTCAGATCTTTTGTTGTCTGAACCGTTCTCTCGAAGCTTGGTTTATAATCCAGCATCATTCCAAAATAGGAAAGAAATCCCACTATAACCGGCACCAATGACCAGAGTGCCAGTCTCCAGTCTGTCAGGAAGAAATAAATCAAAATCACAATCGGTGCCAGCAGATTGGACGTGAATTCCGGGACAATATGCGCCAGTGTTGTCTCGATACTGTCGATTCTTTCCACCATAATATTTTTAAATGTACCGGAAGGTGTGTCTTTCACATAGCCAAGAGGTACCCGCGCCAGCTTGTCACAGCAGGATTTTCTTATATTTGCAAGTACTGCAAACGTTGCTTTATGTGACAATGCTGTCGAAAGTGAATGAAGCAGTTCTGCAATGATAAACGATAATGCAATCAGAACCGCTTTTGCAAGATATATTTCAAACTCCTTTTCACCATTTAAAAACAGCTTTACTACATCTGCAATAATAAAATACGGCAAAATCTTAAAAATCACATTTCCTATTGCAAGTAACACACTCCACACATAGGCAATTCTTTTTTGTCCGGCCCACGTCAGGATCCAGCTGACTGCCGACTTCTTTTTTTCTTTCACATCTGTTCACTCCTTACGTTCGTTTTATTGTTTCGTTTTATTGTTTTACCTTCTGTTAGTTCGTACTAACCAACATATAATAAAATAGGTGGTTTACTGGCATCAACCACCTGATATTATTATCCTGTCTGAACTTTATTCAGAAATCCAGAACCTGCAACACACATAACCTATTCAGAATTCCTGCATCAGTTATACTGGAAATTCAATATTCCACAATCGTTCCCAGCCACCTGTATTAAATTCTTTCAGTTGATGTACATTTTTCTTTGCAGTCTCCCTGTCTATATCATGCTCAATGATCTGAAATACTGATGAAAAAAATCCCGTATAGATCATATGCATAAGGCTTTCCTCTACAATCGGTATTTTTACACCGTTCTCTTTCATCTTTTCCATATAATTCAGGCTGGACTTCATTTCCCGCTCTACCATATTGTGTATGAATAATTCAAATTTTCCACTGTCTCCGCATTTCAACAATAATCTGAAATTATCATAATGATCATAGATATAATCAACCATCTGCTCCATCCCATCACTGGATGTATCCGACATATTCCTTGTCTGATCACTGGCAGAAAGCTTTTCAAACTCCTCAACGATCTGGTCATAAATCTGATAAATATGTTCCATATAAGGATCCGTCAGTGCATCAAAAAGTGCCTCTTTCGTCGGATAATATTTGTAAAATGCTCCAGTAGTAAGCCCTGCATCTTTTACAATATTTCTTAAAGATGCTCCTGTCAAACCATCTTTCAGAAAATGTTTTCTGGCTGTATCTAATATGTTTTTCTGTGTATCTTCTGCTTTCGTCGACATTCTTTTCGTATCCTCTAAACTTCTTTTCAAAATATAACAGTGCTATATAACACTGTTATATTTTAACTCATTACAGGAATTTGTCAAGTCTTGGTGTTTCAATTTTTTATTTTCCTCGTGTATTCAGTTTCCACTCCGCAGATGCTTTCTGCAGTTTTACAAGTCTGTTCTATTCAGACAGATTTTCTTTGCAGAAAAGTTCTATACAGTTCTCAACCATTGTCTGATCATAGTCTGTTGAAATACCTGAGCCAAGCCAGTATGCATAGTCTCCTTCATCATATTTTCCAAGTGCCTCCAAATCGCTGCCGTAGCGCAATTCAATATGATAGGTTGTATCATTTGTATCTGGTGCTATGCAGAAATAAGTAAATTCGCCTGAGTCTGCATCGTCACTTTTAAATTCGTATAACCCACGTACTTCTTCTATTCCAACATAATGATATGTATGGGAAAAGATTTCTTTTCCTTCTGAATCATATCCCTTGATCACTGAATCAGAACCATTAAATTCCAGCTTATTTACACCTTCTTTAAAAGAGCAGTCATAAACACCATCGCCATCTTTGTATGCTTCTACTGCTTCTTCTCCATAAATTGTTCCTGAAACCATGGATGCTAACTTATCATATGCTGCCTCCGCATTTTCCTCACCAACCAACTCTGTACAATCATCAATCCAGATCTGCTGATATTTTTCATCAAGAATTACCGGCCATAGTTCCTGATATGAACCCGTCAAATCAACCAAAAGTTGTTTTGCAGCATCCTGATTTTCATCTGCTTTCTGTTTCTTGTCCGTCGTATTTGTACTTTCTGTAACAGTTGCCGTACCTGTACTTTCTGCAAATGTAGCGTTACTACAAGCAACTAACATTGAAAATGACGTTGCAACTGTTAAAAATAATGTTAAAAGTTTTTTCTGCTTCATGAGATGCCTCCTTAAATTAAAAATCGTTGCAGTTAGATTCTTCTAACTACAACGCATATTTTATAGATTTCCATATAGAATCTCAATTACTAAACAGACTCTTTTTCTATCCATTCAGACTTTCCTGTGTCTTTTTCTTACGGTATTCCGTTGGTGTCATACCGTATTCTGTACGAAATGCAGATGTAAATTTGTTCGGATTCTGATAGCCAATTTGTAATGCTATCTCCCCGATCGTAAGTTTATTTTCTTTTAAAAGGCGTTCCGCCATCTGCAGCCTGTACTTTTTCATATAAGCGTACACAGAATTTCCGTATACACCCTTAAAGCATTTTTTCAAAACAGTTGGTGACATTTTAAAACGCACTGACAATTCTTCAATCGTATAATGCCCCCTATAGTGTCCCTTTAGAAACGCATGAACCTGCTTTATTGCATCAATCTGTACATCCGAAAAATATACATGCTCAGAATTATTTTTCTTTAAATCAAATCCAGTTAATACTAATAATAGTTCCAGAATTTTCACACGAATATAACCATATCTGATTTCTTCAGGAACTTTATACAATTCCAAAAAGATATGTTCTATTGACTGATTTGCCCGTATAATAGTAAAACTATGTGTTTTTGAAATGTTACTAATCTTTTCCAGATTTACAGACAATAATTGCAGTATCCTTTTCATTTCGTCTGTAATCATGGAAAAGTCAAGCGTAATGGTAATTCCATGATAACGCGATGTTGGAAACTCTGACACATGCCCAGTTTTTTTCAAAGAACAAAATGACAAGTCTCCTGCCGCTATATAACCATATTCATTTTGTTCAAACACGCATTCGCAACGGCCTTCCATGCAATAGTTTATTTCCATCACACTGGAAGCCGGCTTTTGCTCCTTGTTGCAATACTCCATATGCATATCATTATAAACCAGATCAATTCCTGGAAACACATGATACAATGTAATCATTCCTGTACCGCTCTCATTTTCCAAATGAAAACATTCACAGAATTCCGTATCCTGTACCTTTTTGCAAGCTGATGTACCATATAACTCAATACTGGCAAAAGAATCTGATGATTTTAATTCTATATTCTTATCAGGTTTGGACTTCAATATATTTTCAGCAAGCTCATAAGCATTTTTCATAACTATTTTCCTCTATACCACATCGCAAATGCCAATTCCGGTAATCGGTCAGTCTCAATAATTGTTTCGAGCATTCTGGCAAATCCCTCCGGATTTTGAATTTGATACTGCATATGGTTGAATCCCTCAAAAACCGGAAAGTTACCGTATATATAAGTCTGCATCACTGCATTTCTGTATTTAAAATGTTCTTCTATACTTCCAAATTCCCAGAATGTATGTTTCTGCAATTCTTCTGACAGTTCTGAAAATGGCTTATCTTCCAAACTGTCAGTCAGCTGTCTCCTCAGATTTCCATACGTCAAGTTCTTTCCTGCCTCTATAAAATAAGGTTTAATTTTATCATCGTCACACCACATGATTCTCTTTAGTGTTTTTCCTTTTGACCAATATAAACTTTTCATTGCTATATATAAGAACGGAACCATGATTCTGCGTGTTGCCTTTCCAATCTGTGCAAACTGCCCGCCATCAAAAAAAACATGCTTTACCGGTATTTTTATCTCTGTCAGGAATGCCATGGCGAGATCTGCTCCAATCGAAGATGCAACTATAAGTTCTATTTCTTTGATTCCATGGTTCCCCAAAAATCGTACAATCTGTTGTATCTCATCTCTTTTGCTTTGATACCTCTGTCCGGAGCAATACACAGTCGATGTTGGCATAATGCAATAATATTTTTCTGCCATTTTCTCTGCAACCGGCATACTGCTTTCCCCAGTTACTCCCATTGCATGGAAAAACAGAATGACTGAATTTGATTTATTTCCTGTTGTTTTAAATACCACACTTCCACCTTCTGTCTATTTTTTATCTATCTACTCTCTTCCATTTTGCAACAGCATTTCTTACCCGCCAGTCAATATCCAGACGTGCTCTGCGACATTCTTTCGGATGTTTTCTTGCTGCCTGAAATGCCAGTTTCACAAAGAGTCCGGATCCAACCGGGAGCATTGTCTTTAGCATGCTCTCCGGAAAAACGAAATGGGTTCCATGCTCATAAATGACATAATCCAATCTGCATGTGTGTGAATGTTCTTTCATACGCTGCTTCATACGGCGGATATATTTTGCAGTATCCCACAACACATCATCTTCAGCACCAATTAACAATACTGTTCCATGGATTTTTTCAATCTTGATTATCTCGTCTTCTGTGATTGGGTGAGCCTTTTCAGAATCATCAAATAGTTTTCTTGAATTGATCATATCACCGGTCCGTTTTGTTTCTTTCTCAATCACATGCCAGTAATCCGGATGTTTGTAACAAAACGGCATGTATGGAAGTGGTTCTTCTTTATACGAAAAAAGAGATTCTCCCTCCATTGGCCATTCCTTACAACCATCTCTTTTACCCTGCATAAATCCCTGCCAGATAAAGTCACTCGGTGTCAGACCTATCGTCAATGTGATATCCTTAAAATAAGAAGCGGCAGTCAATGCAAGTGTTCCTGTAGTAGATGCCCCGACAATTCCTATCTTCTGATTACCATGTATTTTTAACCAACTGATTGCTTTCTCTATACGTTCCAGCGGATAATTATGATGTCCATAATCCTTTTTTGCCGGCGACATCGTCATCACGTTCACACCGAGTTTATGTAACCATTTCACGGATGTACGCGCCAGATAATCCTCCGGATCATCCCCGATCATCGCAATCATTGCACAGTCTGAGCCTGTTTTACATTTCCAGTATGCACCATAAAATCCATCTGATTCCACATCAAAATGCCTTTTCTTCATCTGTATCATCTCCTCCCTTAATATCAGCTATGTTTCTCCAAAACTATTATTTTATTTGAGATATTCCGAACAGCCGGAATCTTACCTATTACATAATAAACAGGCATAAGCTCTTTCATTCCTTCAACAAGACTGACTTCCTGCCGAACAGAAAATGCCGGTATGATTCTTTGCAGCTCCTTTCTGTTCTTAACTCCCCATGTGAATTTTGCATTGCTTCCCTCTATGGATTTCTCTTTCATATGCTTTACAACAAAGGGTGACATGGTTTCGACCATTACTGTAACTTTCTGAAATGATTTATCAATAATAGAAAACATCTTCCTGATATCTTTCTCATACAAATACATTGTAAGTCCTTCGATTATTACCAGAATATTCTTACCGTGATAATCGATATCATCTATGTAGGAATCATCCATTGCAGACTTTGCAATCTGATACACCGGATCAGTTTCGGTAAGGAACTGGCTCCTTATTTTCATTGTTTCCGGAAGGTCTACATTATACCAGCGCAGATATTTTCCCTTCATCCGGTAGCATCTGGTATCCAGTCCGCATGCAATATTTACGACAACTGTATTTTCATGCTTCTCCAAATATTTTCTGACCATCCGGTCTAATACAATTGTTCTCGCAATCACACCATAAGTCATGGCGTTATCTTTATCTGCTTTGGAAAAGTCATAATCAAGCTTTTTCACAAGTTCTACTGCAATTTCGTCATTTATTTTAGCATTTTTCTTTCTTGTTTCTTTTGCTCTTGCATACAGGGTCTGTACCATCGTTTCCGGTACACCTGTCACATTCACTTTTTCTTTCATTGTTTGTCGCCTTCCACTGCCTTTCTTACTTCTTCCACCCACTCTGCACTATGACAGCAAAACAATTCTTCATGCTGCATGTTGTGTCTTTGAATGTCCGGATTTTTGAAATAAGTACAATATCTCTTTTCGTATTTTTTTCCCATTTTTGTTGCGTAAAACACGTGGATTGTTGTTCCCGGCACATCAATTCCATGCTGGACTTTTGTAACCAGATCCGAATAGAACTGATTATAAATACTCTGTTTTGTAATCCACGGACTTCCTCCTTTACCGATTCCAAACATATTTAAAAATCCATTATATAATTCTTTCTTAGCCCCGTCTGTCTTGTTAAGCTTTTTCTGCATAAATTTCGGAAGAGCACCTGTATGTATCATTTTATACATGAAAGGCACTACCATAGATGCCTGAATTTTTGCCACAAGATTACCTGCTTCATCCATATCACTGCTCCCAATGATGCCATAATCTATATGGATTCTTTTCCGCTGAATCAGAAGGGATACAAAACTTCCTCCAAGGGAACATCCATACGCTGCTTTAATTCTCCCACCATACTTTGTTCTGATTTCCTGCTCAATTTTTTCACATTCATCTTCCATCGAATAAAATTCTGTTTTCTCGTTTGAATCAAATCCATCATAAGAAACTGCTACCGTATAAAAATAAGAATGTAACCCATCCAGTACATGATCAAAGCTACTATACTGGCAACAGGTACCGGGAAATAAAAATATCACAGGTTTACGATTGTCTCCACTTTCATAAAATTTCATAGCTAGTCTCCTTCAGACTTTTCTGACAACACAATGCATCCTCATACCTTTGCGGATTTCAAATTTTTCTACTTTTAATCCTACTTTTCTG
>OIJI01000240.1_pt1 | contig 10227 bp, 7 predicted proteins | sample 1583481 | NCBI WGS metagenome assembly OIJI01 (sample SAMN02674698, study PRJEB24791) | human gut metagenome, SKBSTL036 | isolation source: stool | host: Homo sapiens | place: USA
ATACAAAAGATAAAAACGGACCGCCCGCTTCGGCTTTCTCAGGCTGTGGCGGGCGGCCCGACATTTTCTAACGCATTCTGATGCAATCCGACGTTTTCATCCATTCTCTCGAAAACAATGCAGATGCATCATTTTTCTTATATTTCGGCGTTATTTTCGCCTTTTAGAGCATCTCAGAATGGGCAGTTTTCGCGTTTTGGAGTTCCCATAATTTTCCAGTCCATACATCTTCGACTGGTCTGCACCTCGATTATAGATGAATCGCTCTCCAATGTCAATAGCCCAGCGCCTATAAAAAGCCCAAGGGCGAAGTCCCTTGCGGAACCTCGCCCTCAGACTATGTGAGATAAATCACTACATGCGCGAACATATAATGTTTATCATTACAGGCCGTGTGCCTGTAATACCTGTTTTATAGCAATTCAACTTTTTAATGCAACAGCAGCAGCGTTGAATTGCATATCGCAAATATGCTGTTATCCCGAACATTTTCATATACAAGGACTTCGTGGTCTGCCTCGATGGGTTCAGTATAGTGCATTTTTACAGGATTGTCAATATATGGTATTATTTTCGACATTTTAGCCAATCAGGAGCCGTGAAAAACAGCAAAATGCTCTGCCTGCACAGGGACAAATGGCCGAGATCCCGTTCATTCTTTTACTGCCTTTTCAAACTCCGCTTCCAGTGCCTCGTTGACGGCGCGGACGGCGGCGGCATCGGGTTTGATGGCCGTGCGGTCATAGGTGAACAGGCCGTTCACCTCGTCCTCCACGTCGGTCAGCTGGGTGTACACCAGCGCCGACAGGCCCTTTTTCAGCTGCGGGAGAATCGTCCTGAGCTGCAAATCACGGTAGCGCTCGGTCAGCTCTGCCCGGCTTCTGGCCGTGCCGTAGCCGTAGGTCTTCCGTGGCGGCTCATGGCCGGGCATGGGCCATGCAATGCCGCCGTACTCGCTGAGGGCCACCGTGCGCACGTTCGGGCGGATGCGGAGCGGATAGAAGTAGTTGTGGATGGAATGCACATCTCCCCCGCCCCGGTCGAACCAGCCGCTGGCCTCGTCCACCGGACGGGACGGGTCGAGGGCGCGGAGGGTCTCGGTGGCTTTCCGCGCGTCGAACTGCCCCCACCCCTCGTTGAACGGCACCCAGCACCCGATGCAGGGGTGCCGACCCAGGGCGGCTACCGTGTCGGCCAGCTCCCGGGCGTACTCCTCCCGGCTGCGGGCGCTGCCCCGGCCCAGAAAGCCCCACAGCAGCTTCCCGTCCGGGGCGCGGCGCATCAGGGGCTGTAAGGCGTTGGTCAGGTAGGTGACGTACCACATCGGGTAGGCCCCGCCGCCGTTGACCATATCCTGCCAGACGATGATGCCCAGCTTATCGCAGTGGTAGTACCAGCGCTCCGGCTCGATTTTGGCGTGCTTGCGCAGCAGGTTGAAGCCCAGCTCCCGCACGGTGTGCAGTTCGTGCTCCACGGCGGCGTCGGAGGGCGGGGTGTAAAGGCCGTCGGGCCAATAGCCCTGGTCCAGCAGGCCGTTGAGCAGGATGGGCTTGTCATTGAGGAAAAACCGCCGGATGCCCTTTGCATCCTCTTTACACTCCCACTTGCGGAGGGCGAAATAGCTGTGGACGGTGTCGAAGTCCTTTTCTTCGCCCTGGGTCGTGCCGACGGTCAAATCATAGAGGAAGGGGCTGTCGGGGCTCCACGGGAAGAAATGCTCTTCGGCGATGTTCAGGGTCACTTCGCCGTCCCGGTCGGCCTCGTCGCTGCCCCAGTCCTCGGCGATGGTCACGCCGCCGGCCCGCACCACGGCCCAGAGGTTCGCCGCACCGCCGGGCTTCGAGGCATGGACTTTCACGGTCACGGTCCGGGCGTCGTAGTCCGGGGTGACGGTCAGCGTATCAATGTAATTTTCCGGCACCCGCTCCAGCCAGACCGTCTGCCAGATGCCGCTCTGGGCCGGGTAGAACATCCCGCCGGGCCGGAGGGTCTGCTTTCCCCTCGCCTGCGTGCCGGTGCCGGTGGGGTCCTGCACGGCCACCCAGAGGGTGTTGCGGCCCTGCGGGCGGAGCAGGTCGGTGATGTCCAGCGTGAAGGGCCAGTAGCCGCCCCGGTGTCCCCCGGCCAGACGGCCATTGACCTCCACCGCGCAGGCGTAGTCCACCGCCCCAAAGTGGAGCAGGACGCGCCCGCCCTCGCCTGCCGGGGGCGTGAAGGTGCGGTGGTAGTGGAGCCACTGGCCGGGCTGCAGCGTCCGGCCCACGCCGGAGGCTTTCGCCTCGGGCGAATAGGGTACGAGGATAGCGCCGTCCCACTTTGCCGGGAACTCCGAGCTCTGGGTGATGGCATAGTCCCACAGGCCGTTCAGGTTGACATAGCTGTCCCGGCGCATACTCGGGCGGGGATATTCGGGGAGCGGATTCATGGAACTACCTCACATTCACTTTTTATAGGCTGCGGCCAGCTTTTCCAGTGCGGGCAGGCTGCGCTTCACCTTCTCGGTGTCGATGCAGTAGGCAAAGCGGACATAGCCCTTGACGCCGAAGGTGTCGCTGGGGACCAGCAGCAGATCGAACTCCCGGGCCTTGAGGCAGAAGGCGTTGGCGTCCTCTTCCAGCGCCTTCGGGAAGATATAAAATGTGCCGCCGGGGCGCTCCACCTCAAAGCCCAGCTCGGTGAGCTTGTCGTACAGCAGGTTCATGTTCGTCTCGTAGACGGACAGATCGCTGGTGACGTCGAGGCACTCGGCAGTGGCTTTCTGGATGATGCTGGGCGGGCAGTTGTGGCCGGTGAAGCGGGAGATCTGGGCCATCATGTCCACCAGCACGTCTTCGCCCTCGCAGCCGGGCCGGACGGCCACATAGCCCAGACGTTCGCCGGGCAGGCTCAGGCTCTTGGAGAAGGAGAAGCAGGTCAGGGTGTGGGGGTAGAACGCTGCCGGATACGGCACCTTTTTGCCGTCGAAGGCGATGTCACGGTAGGGCTCGTCGCTGACGAGGAAGATGTTGTGGCCGAAAGCCTTGCTCTTCTCGGTCAGGATGTCGGCCAGACGGCTCAGGGTCTCGGCGGAGTAGACGACGCCGGTGGGGTTGTTCGGGGTGTTGATGAGGACGCAGGTGACGTTCTCGGTCAGCATCTCTTCAAAGGCGTCGAGATTCGGCTGGAACGCCGGTGCCTGAGGCGGCACGACCTTCAGCACAGCGCCGGTCCCCTCCACATAGGGGCCGTACTCGGGGAAGTAGGGGGCGAAGGTCAGCACCTCGTCGCCGGGCTTGGTCACAGCGCGGATGGCGTGGGCGATAGCGCCCGCCGCACCGGTGGTGGGGAAAATATCCTTCTGCTCATAGGGCAGGCCGAAGGTCTTTGCCAGATGGGCCGCAACGGCGGTGCGGAAGCCCGGGTCGCCCTGACTGGGGCAGTAGCCGTGGAGGGCGACAGGCTCTTCCTCGGCCAGCAGGGTCTGCATGGCTTTGGTGAACTTGTCCGGGCAGGGGACGCTGGGGTTGCCCAGCGAGTAGTCGAACACGTTCTCATAGCCGATCTCGGCGGCGCGCTGTTTGCCGTACATGAAAGTCTCGCGGATGACGCTCTTGTGGCCCAGCATGGCGCGGTAAGTCTCGTTCAGCATAATACTTTCCCTCTTTTTCTTATTGATCCTCTTCCGGCAGAGCGGAGGCATAGCTCTGCTCCACCTTCACCATACAGCAGTATCTCGGGTCCTGCTCCTTGACGAAATTGCACATCTCGGCCAGCCGCGCGTCCTTGTCGCCGGTGTAGCCCGCCGGGAACACGAGGTCGAACAGCACGTTGGTGTGGCTGTCCCCCGGCACGATGCGCAGGTCATGGATGGACAGACGAGGGTCCATCTGGCGGGCTTTTTCCATCAAACGGCTCCGCAGGACGCCTACGGCGGCGTCCGACGTCACGATGGGGTCGTAGTGGATGGTGACCTGTAAGTGGTCTTTTTTCAGAAAATCCCGCTCGATGTTGTCGATGATGTCGTGGGCTTCCAGCGGGTCGGCCTCGGCGGGGAACTCGATGTGGAGCGAGGCGAACTGATGCCCCGGGCCGTAGTCGTGGACCATCAGATCGTGGACGCCCAGCACCCCCGGGTAGCTCATGACGGTGTGCTCGATGTGCTCCACCAGCTCCGGCGAGGGGCTCTCGCCCAGCAGAGGGCTGAGGGTGTCCATCATAAGCCCCCAGCCCGACCAGAGGATGAACGCCGCCACTGCCACGCCCATGAGGCCGTCCAGCACGTCCCAGCCCGTCAGGTGGGAGAGAACGGTGGACAGGAGCACGGCGCTGGTGGTCAGCACGTCATTCCGGCTGTCGGCGGCGGTGGCCATCAGAGTCTCGGAGTTGATGCGCTGGCCGATGGTCTTGTTGAAGCGGCTCATCCAGAGCTTGACGCCGATGGACGCCGCCAGCACCCCCACACTGAGCCAGCTGAACACCACTGCCGTCGGGTGCAGCACTTTGAGCGCAGATTCTTTCAGCAGGGACAGGCCGATGGCGAGGATGGTGACGCAGACCACGAGGCCCGCCAGATATTCGTACCGGGCGTGGCCGTAGGGATGCTTTTCGTCTGGGCCTTTGGCCGCCAGCCGGAAGCCCACGAGGCTCACCACGTTGGACGAGGCGTCCGAGAGGTTGTTCAGGGCGTCGGCCATGATGGCGATGGAGCCGAACAGCGTCCCCGCCGCCAGCTTGCCCAGACAGAGCAGGAGATTGCAGGCCATGCCCACAAGGCTGGCCAGATTGCCGTAGGCCGTGCGGACGGCGGCGTTCTTGGTATCGTCCGGGTGCCGGACGAACAGGCGGATGAGCAGTTGTGTCATAAAATTCCCTCTCAGCAGGTATTTTGATGCTACCAGTATAGCACTGCACTTTATGGTTTTGAAGTATTTCGGTAAAATTTTTCGGGTATGCAAAGCCCCCGGCGGGGAAGTTCCCTGCCGGGGGCGGCGTTTTTGGGGTCAAGCGCTCCTTACTTATCGGAAGGCTTGCTCAAATCGATGCTGCGGATGATCTTGCGCACGGGCAGCACGCTCTTGGCGTTCATGGACAGCTCGTCCACGCCCATCCGCAGGAAGGTCTCGGTGAGGGCGGTGTCTGCGCCCAGCTCGCCGCAGATGCCCACCCAGATGCCGTGGCGGTGGCCCGCGTCGATGGTCATCTTGATGGCCCGGAGCACAGCGGGGTGGTGCGGGTTGAAGAAGGGCTCCAGCTTTGCGTTCTGGCGGTCCAGAGCGCAGGTGTACTGGGTCAGATCGTTGGTACCGATGGAGAAGAAGTCGCACTCCTCGGCCAGCTCGTCGGCGATGAGGACAGCGGCGGGCGTCTCGATCATGGTGCCGACCTCCAGCTTCTCGTCGAACTTCTTGCCCTCAGCCCGCAGTTCCGCGCGGCACTCGTCCAGCACGGCCTTGGCATCCTGCAGCTCCCGCAGGCTGGTGATCATGGGGAACATGATGCTCATGTTTCCGTAAGCGGAAGCGCGGAGCAGAGCGCGCAGCTGGGTCTTGAAGAAGTCCTTCCGGGTCAGGCAGATGCGGATGGCGCGGTAGCCCAGCGCGGGGTTTTCCTCGTGGTCGAGCTTCATGTAGTCCACGGTCTTGTCTGCGCCGATGTCGCAGGTGCGGACGACCACCTTGCGGGGTGCAAGGCTCTCGAGCACCTGCTTGTATGCCTCGAACTGGTAGTCCTCCGTCGGGAAGTCCTTGCAGTTGAGGTAGACGAACTCGGTGCGGAAGAGGCCGACGCCGCCGGCGTCGTTCTGCTGCACGGCGCCCACGTCGCCCATGCCGCCGATGTTGGCAAAGACGTTGATGGTCTTGCCGTCGAGGGTGGTGTTGGGCTTGCCCTTCAGCTCCTGCAGCAGGGCCTGCTTTTTCTGGTCTTCCTGCTGGCGCTTTTTCAGGCTCTTGAGCAGATCGGGGGTGGGGTCAACGTAGACACAGGCGTTGTAGCCGTCCACGACCGCCATCTTGCCGTCCCAGTCGTCCTGGATGTCCTTGCACTGGATGAGGGCGGGGATGTTCATGCTGCGGGCGAGGATGGCGGTGTGGCTGTTGGAGCTGCCCTCCCGGGTGATGAAGCCCAGCAGCAGGCTCTTGTCCATGCGGACCGTCTCGGACGGGGCCAGGTCCTCGGCCACGAGGATGCTGGGCTCAGTCCCCTGCAAAGTAGCATTGTCCACGCCCTGCAGGATGTCGAGGATGGCCTGTGCAATGTCGATGACGTCGGCGCTGCGAGCCTGCAAATAGGGGTCATCCATGGCGGCAAAAACGGCGGCCTGATTGTCGCCGGCGGTCTTGACGGCGTACTCAGCGCACTTGCGCTGGCCGTTGATGATCTCCTTGATGGCGTCCACGAAGTCGTCGTCATCCAGCATCATGGCGTGGATGTTGAACACCTCGGCGATGTCTTCGCCGGCCTCGGCCAGGGCCTTCTCGTACAGAGCGGTCTGCTGGTCGATGGCCTTGGCGCGGGCGTCCTCAAAACGGGCCTCTTCAGCGGCGGTGTCGGCCACTTCGGCGGCAGAGATGACGGTATCTTTTTTCTTATAGATCTTCAGCTTTCCGATGGCAATGCCATTCAGGATGCTTTTACCGGTACCTACCTGCATTGCAATTTCTCCTTATTCTTGCTGTTTTGTGTTCCGCAACAAAAAGCCCCCGCAGGACATTCCCCGCAAGGGCTTCTCATCACACTGGGCGATCAGACGTTCTCGCTCAGGAATTTCTGGATCGCTTCGGCGCAGACGGCTTCGTCGTCGCCCTCCACCTTGATGGTGACCGTGTCGCCCTGCTTGACGCCCATGCCCATCAGGGCCATCAGCTTGCGCAGGTCGCAGGTCTTGCCGCCCTTCTCGAGGGTGGCGGTGCTGGCAAAGCCCTTGGCCACCTTGACGAGCAGACCGGCGGGACGGGCGTGGATGCCGCAGGCATCCTTAACGGTGTACTGGAATTCCTTCATGATCATTTTCTCCTTACTTCATCCGGTCCTCCTGGGCAGCTCACCCCACCCCTCGGGACGCAGCACTCGAATCTTCTGGCTGCTGGATGTCTGCTTTTATTATAAACCTTAGTCGTTCTTTTTTCACCCTTTCATATTGCCGATTTTTTATCAAAAATTTTAGTAACATTTAACAGAATCTTTCTGCAAAAATACCACTACTGCACAATTATTCTGTTTCACCGCACTTTTTCGTGCAGAATGACGGTTATTCGACGGGGTAGCCCTCGGCGTCCAGCGGCAGGTCGGTATACAGCACGGGCTGCTCCTGTGCAGCGTCCGGCTCGCCGGAAGTCTGCTGGGCCTGACCTTCTGCGCCCAGCTCGCCGTCGTGGCGCTCTCCCCAGTCCCCGCTGAAATCTTCGCCCGAGGTCTGCTGGGCCTGCCCGTCGGTCAGTTCATCCTCGTGCCGTTCGCCCCAGTCCCCGCTGAAGTCCTCGCCGGACACCTGTTCGGCCTCCTGCAGGGCCATCGCGGTCTGGGCGTCTTTCAGCCCGGTGACCGTGCCGGAGGGCTTTTCCAGCAGGTACGCGCCCACGGCCTTTTTCTTGTAGACCAGCAGCACGCCGTAGCTGCTCACATCGCCCCGGCTGGCCGCCGGGATGAGCGCTGTCCACTTCTCCACGGTCTTGCCCTTGTAGCGGGTCAGATCCATGCCGCTCTGCTGCACTACCCCGTTAAAAGCCGAAAAGCTGTCGTCCCACTTGCGGGGGATCTTCACCTTATCGGCGGTGATGGACGCGCCGTCCACGTCCAGCCCGTAGCCCGTGAACCAGGTCTGGATGTCCTGCGCACTCTCGATCTTATTACCTGCCGCCGCGACAGCCACCGAGCGGGTGCTGATGTACCGCCCCAGCATGGCGCTGAACACCACCAGCGCACAGCACATCGCCCCCACGCCCAGCTTCTTGACGCTTGCCTTACTCAGTGTGACCACAAACATACCCTTGCCTCCCACCCATTCAGATTTGTCCGTACAATATATGCGGGAGGCGGCGGCATCATGCAAAAAGCCCCCGGCACGATGCGGAACGTGCCGGGGGCAGGGGGGATAGCGTTTTAGTGGATGAGCTCGTTGTGCTCGAACCCGCCGATGGTCAGGCTTGCGCCCTCACCGTTGTGGGTGAGCGTAAAGAGGGTGTCGTCCACGCCCAGAGACAGCATACTGTCGATGTTCAGGACGGTCTCACGGAGCTGGGTGCGGAACACGATGGTGTCAGCGCCCTGTGCCTTCAGCTCCTTCAGGTTGCTCAGGCAGCCGGAAAGGACAGCCGTCTCAGCAGGCACCGCAACAGTGTACCGGCCATCGACAATGGAGGTCTCGTAGGCCTCGGCGCCGGTCACGGTCAGGGTGACAGCGGAGGAGGAGCCGGAAGCAGGAGCCGCCGGACGAGGTGCTGCCAGCTCCGTCTTGGAGGCACCGCAGGCGCAGGTGTAGTGCGTGCGGACGAGCCCCTCATCTACGTTCTCGCTCCCAGTCGTCTTCCAGTTGTGGACATGGTCAGGGGCCGGAGGCGTACTCGGCTCAATGACCACGCTGCCATTCGTGAGGTTGGAGGTGTCGGGGGCAGCTTCCGTACCCGCAGCCAGATCAGGCTGCGTTCCGTTGCCGTTCCAGTACTGACCAGGCGTACCGATGCCTGCGCCGGCCGCCGCACCGTTCTTATAGTTTCCAGTATAGCTTCCGCCTGCGCCGCCCTTTGCAGTGACCTGCGCAGAGCCCGAGACGGTGACGCTCAGGTCCTTGGCATCCTTGGCGCCAATGCCAGCGCCGTAAACATAATTCTTGTCACTGCTGAGCTTATCGCACCTGGCGTCCAGGCTGGCGTTGTCGGAGACGGAAACGGTGACCTTGGCATTCTCCTGACCCGAGCCGACGCCGCCGTGTTCGCCAACTGCAGCCACCTTCGCATTGTCCTTGATCGTCAGATTAAGGTTTCCATTGCCGCTGCCGATACCAAAGCCTTTGTCGTAAAGAGCGCTATAACAGCTGCCTTCCGCAGACACTTTCGCATTGCCGGAGATCGTAATGACTGTATTCGCATATTTGCCGCCGATCGCATTGTCTCCAGACGCTTTGGCCGTAACTTCCGCATCGCCTGTGATCGTGATGTCCGTGTCCACAAAGTTCGATGTGCCTGTGTAGCTCGACGTAAATCCGGTGCCAATGCCTGCACCATGGTAGCCCCCCGGGCCGCCGACGGCCTCGATCTTGCCGCCGCTGATCACGATCTTGCCGGTGCCGCGGCTTACCTTTTCTCCCTTACTAACCTCGGCACTGCCGCGATACTGGCCGGAGCCGATGCCTGCGCCGCCGCTGCCGCCTTCGGCATACAGGGTCTGGTTGGTATCTTTGGCCGTGATGGTCAGGGTGCCGCCGCCATTGGTGATAGTGCTGCCGCTGGCATCCTTGGTCACGTCCTTCTCGATGCCGGCGTGGCCGACGGTTCCCTTGATCGTGTTCTTGCCTTTGAGCTCGATCTCCACGTCACCGTTGCCTGCGACATCCACACCGGCTGCGCCGCCGCCGCCGCTGCCCGCAACTTTTTCCTGCTGCACGGTAACATTGTTGAAGGTCAGCTTGAGCTTATTAACGGTGTTGTTAATGATTTCAATGACGCCCGTGCGGATTCTGCTGGAGTGTACTCCCGCAGAGGCAGTGGCAGTGGCTTCTGCCGAAGCCGAGGCTTCCTTCTTGCCCTCTGCCTTTTTCTGGGTCTGCTGCTCCTCAGCGGCAGGCTCCTCTGCCTTTTCCTGGGTCTGCTGCTCCTCAGCGGCAGGCTCGTCTGCCTTTTCCTGAGTCTTCGGCTCCTCAGTGTCAGGCTCCTCTGCCTCTTTCTCCGTCGTCGGGTAGTAGATCTCGGAGTTGCTCGCCAAAGACTCTGAAGTAGGCGCATACTTGCTGTCGGCCATGTTGATGCTGCCCGTTATCTCGATCTCTTCGCCGCTTTTGACAGTGCTCATTGACCCGCTGCTGCCGGAGCAGCCGTCCTGCCAGACCGTAACGCTGCCGTCATCGTTTGCTTTAATAACAAGACCTCCGTTGGAGATATTGAATGTCGCCGCAAATGCCGGAGCTGACAGGGCCGCCATCATACTCAGGGCGACCGCAGAAGCTGCGATACGCCTGAGAATCCGTTTTCTTCGCATAAATTCAACCTCCCATTTTTTCGTGGTATTTCGTTCTTTTATTTTACCCCCCCCCCC
>OIJI01000246.1_pt1 | contig 10095 bp, 7 predicted proteins | sample 1583481 | NCBI WGS metagenome assembly OIJI01 (sample SAMN02674698, study PRJEB24791) | human gut metagenome, SKBSTL036 | isolation source: stool | host: Homo sapiens | place: USA
GTAGTCACCAACGATACGTCCTCTTCCGTATGTGTCCGGAAGTCCTGTGATTATCTTGCTGTGACGGGCTTTTTTCATCTCAGGTGTGTAGATATCGAATACTCCCTGATTGTGTGTTTTATGATATTTTGTGAAGATCTCGTGCAGTTTCGGGCTTGGCTCATATCCGTATGTTGTACAAGCCTGCTCAGCCATTTTAATACCACCGTATGGCATAAATGCTCTCTTCAGCGGTTTGTCTGTCTGAAGACCAACAACCTGCTCTAAATCTTTCATTTCTTCGTTAATATATCCCGGGCCATACGCTGTCAGTCCAGAAACTACTTCTGTCTCCATATCCAGAACGCCGCCTTTTGCACGCTCTTCTTTCTGCAGTTTCTGAAGCTCGCCCCATAATTTGTCAGTTGCCTCTGTAGGTCCAACCAGGAAAGATTCATCACCTTCATATGGTGTGTAGTTGTTCTGGATGAAGTCACGAACGTTAACTTCCTCTTTCCAGAGTCTTCCGTTAAATCCTGACCACTGTTCAAACTGTGCCATCGTTTAAAATCCTCCTTCAATGTACATGAATAATTTTCTCTTTCTTACGGGTCTTAGTATACCATTATGTTAAAAGAAAGACAAGAGAAAACAGGAATGATTCTCGTTTGTATTTGATTTAGTACAATCTGAAAATTTTAAAAAAATATTGCCAAAAACGCACTGCATTTTTGGCAATATTCTCATTTCTTATAATTGAAAACTGTCTATTCGTTTTTCAGATTATTTGAATTTTTTTACTAATACTGCAAGGATTGCTGCAAGACTGACACCTGCCGGTAATGCTGCAGCTGCTGCACTTGTCTCATCTCCGGTCTTTGGAGAATTTTTCTTCTTATCTTCTTTCTTAGTATCCTCTTTTTTGTCGTCTTTATTATTTGTGTCTTCTTTGTCAGGATCTTCTGGTTTATTTGGCTCCTCTGGATCCGGAGTTTCCGGTTTATCCTCTTTGATCTTTGTTACGCTCAGCTGTAATGGTGTCTCTTTGTACAGCTCTACCTGGAAATCTCCAACTTCCTGTAACTCATATCCTTCCGGTACCCACTCTGTGATCTCTCTTGTGTGGAAGATTCCGTCTCCATCACCATCAACAAAGTAATCTCCACCTGCTACTACTTCATCATTATTCTCAGCATCTACAAACTGGATTTTTACGATGGAAGAAAGGTCACCTTTTTCTACAACCATTGTATGTCCGCCTGTGGATCCAAATGGAATTGTGATTTCTGTTACCTGATCTCTGTCGTTGGACAGCTTGTATCCTGTTGGAAGATTGAAGTCTACACCAAGTCTGAATACCGCGTCTTCTCCATCAGCGCCTTCTGCTGTTACTGTTTCTGTTGTAACAACTTCTCCGTTCGGAGTTTCAAATGTAATGTGAAGCACTGCTTCTCTGATCTCTACATCTTTCTTTACAGAAACATATACGTATCCATCTCTAATGATGCAGTCTGAACTTACCAATGCATATCCTTCCGGCATATATCTTGTCAGAATTGCCATGTTTACGCATGATGTATCAATTGACACCTGTACCGGTACTTCTGCTACCTGTTTCTCAGCATCCTCATCATAGTAATTGATCTTTACATTCTGTACTTCTTCTACAGGTGCTTTCTGCATAACTCTAACTTCAATCACAGCACCCTGTAACGCATGGAAATCTCCCATTGATTTTCTTTCATATCCAGCTGGAAGATACTGATCCAACATCTCATAATTGTAAATGCCTTCATCGAAGCTAAGGTTTTTCTCGTCAATTACATTGCCTCTCTCATCTACAAATTTAACTGTTACATCTGCTCCTACTGCTCCTGCGCCTGGTTCCTGTACTGTCTCTTCTGCTGGTGCTTCAGCTGCAAATACTGGCGCTACATTTGCTGTTGCAACAGTCACAACCATAAGTCCTGTTAAGCATGCGCGCATTAACTTTTTCCTATACATGTTTCTTTCCTCCTAAACATTCTCTTAACTATAAATGAGCAAGTTCGTGATTTTGCATAAAAGAAAGACACCTCGATTCCGTGTGTTGTATAATGAAAGTGCCAAAACAAACATTTGCAACATTTACGAAAGAAGGTGTCTCTCGCAAATACTATACATCATTCCTCATTCATATACAACCAGTTTAAAAAATTAAACTTATGCAAATTTTATTCGAACCGAGTAATAAACCATCTTATGAGTATCCTAATCAGTATTTTCATTTCAGGATATCATGGAAAAACCACGGACTTTGCTAAAAACAGTTCCTGCCACAGAACGACGATTGCCCATTTCCTCAATTCCGGAAAATGGGATGATTCCTTACTTTCAGATACGTTAAAATGCTCTGTCATTGAGATTATTTATTCAGAAGCAGCACGCACCGGAAAGCCTGTTTTCTGTATTGTGGACGATACGATCGCTTCAAAGACAAAGCCTTCGTCACAGGCTTTACATCCGATTGAAGATGCGTATTTTCACCAATCCCATTTAAAGGGAAAACAGGATTACGGGCATCAGGCAGTTGCTGTTATGCTTTCCTGCAATGGCATTGTTCTGAACTATGCTTTTGTAATGTACAATAAGTCAATTTCCAAGATTGACATTGTACAAAGCATTGCAAAGGAGCTGCCTGTTCCACCGGTAATGTCCTATTTTCTTTGCGACTGCTGGTATGTTTCTGAAAAGATAATCAATACCTTTGCACAGAGAGGGTTCCATACCATCGGTGCTTTGAAAACAAACCGTTTGCTGTATCCATCGGGAATGAAAAAGAAACTTCGTGAACTGGCCGCCGAATTGTCTGTTACACATCGTGAATTTGACCTTGTGACAGTCAAAAAACGAAACTATTATGTGTACCGGTACGAGGGAAACCTCAACGGCATAGAAAATGCGGTAGTTCTTTTGAGTTATCCGGAAAAAGCATTTGGTAATCCCAAAGCATTGCGTGCTTTCATCAGTACAAACGCAGCCCTATCTACACAGGAGATTCTTTCCTGGTATGTGTGTCGATGGCCGATTGAAGTATTTTTCCGCCAGTGTAAGGATAAACTGGCACTGGACAGCTATCAGATACGCTCTGCACAGGGAATCAAAAGGTACTGGCTGCTTATGTCACTGGCACATTTCATGTGTGCAGTGGGTACTGGTAGGTTCTGTTCGTTTGAAACTGGATATCACGAAATCTGTGATACCATTCAGCTGGAAAAGTATCGTTATCTTTTTCAATGCGCAAAGGAAAGTAATGATTTTGATTCATTTATGAAATTCGCAGTGTAGTTTTGTGCAATTTTTCAAATTTGCTCATTTATAGCTTAGTAATAATTCCGATATTCACTCGGCGTCATATGCATGGATTTTTCAAATGCTCTTAAAAATGTAAGTGTATTTCTAAATCCTACCTGAGTAGCAATCGAATTGATAGAAAGCTTCGAGTAAGAAAGTAATTCTTTGGATTTAGAAATACGATATTCGTTTACGTATTGATGCACGGTAATCCCCATTTGTTTTTTAAACAGTTTGCAAAAATAATGTTTTGAAAAACTGATTTCACTACAGATCGTATCGATATCTAAAGTAGTGCTGTAGTTTTCCTGAATAAATTTTAAAGCAGTAGAAACGACATTTTGTTGAACAGGAGTCAATCCTTTAATTGTGTTGATTTCAGAAGTCTGTTCATAAAGTGCTGTAAAAATGTGATGGATCAGGAGCGATGAATTGATTGACTGGTAAGTAAAATCATTTGTATCGTGCTCGGAAATACAGTTTTCATAAAGTTCCATAAACAGATCCAGAATATTGGTGAAAGGATTATTCAGAATAATATTGTTTTGTGTGCGGACCAGATTGTAAAAAAGTCTGGCGTGGCTGCCGCTGACAATAAAATAGTAGGCAGTCCAGTCTTTGGAATTTCGCGAAAACGTACTTGTGGTATTGCAGGCAGTAACGACAATAGAGTGAGGCTGTATCAACTGTGTGTATTGATTTTTGGTATAGGAAGCTACACCATCTAATGTATAAACAAGAAGATAGTCGTTGAAGTTATTTTTTTTACCAAAGATCAGTTTTCGTTCTCTGATATATCCGCACTCTTTAATATGAAACGGAAGGGATTCTGCAAATGGAGTAGACGAAAACTCTTTCTTGTTGAATGTTTCGGGAAAGATTCTTTTTGGAAGTATCATAAATTCTCCTTAAAGTATATTAAAAAATGGAAATAATCGAAAAAATGCTAAAAATATTCTATCATAAGAGTAAAAAAATGGCAAATATATGAAAAAGACGAAAAAGTATACTAAAAAAACTTTTTTTGATATTGCTTAAACAGGAAAAAAAGATATGATTGTGGCATGGACAAGGAGGACACGAAAAAAATATTACAAGATGGGAAAGGAGAAAAGGTCGATGAGCGAATTTATTCTGGAACTGAAAGATGTAGTAAAAACATTTGGTGGAGTGACAGCTTTAGACGGTGTACAGTTTCAGTTAAAACGGGGAGAAATACATGCACTCATGGGAGAAAATGGCGCAGGAAAGTCAACTTTTATTAAAGTGATAACAGGGGTTCATCAACCCGACAGTGGTCTGATGCTTCTGGAAGGGGAGAAAATAACACTTCGATCTACAGAAGATTCCGCCAAACTTGGAATCGCAGCAATTTATCAGCACGTTACGGCATTTCCGGATCTTTCTGTTACGGAAAACATTTTCATGGGACAGGAGATTAAAACAAAACTGGGGATTTATAACTGGAAATTGATGACCAAAAGAGCAAAAGAGTTAATCGAACCGCTGAGTAAAAACATTGATGTATCGAAACCTATGAGTATGTTATCAGTGGCACAACAACAGCTTGTGGAAATTGCGAAGGCATTGTCCAGAGATGCACGAATTCTGATCATGGATGAACCTACAGCTTCTCTTTCAAAACGAGAATGCGAAGAGTTATATCAAATCACAGAGCATCTTAGAGATGAAGGCGTTTCAATTATTTTTATTACACACAAATTTGAGGATATGTACAGGTTGGCAACTAGGGTAACGGTATTTCGGGATTCCAAATATATCGGATGTTGGGATGTAGATAAAATTTCGAATCAAAAACTCATCGGAGCAATGGTGGGAAGAGAGCTGACGCAGATGTACCCTTCTAAGAAAGCCCGAATAGGAGACACAGTTCTTCGTATTAACAATATTTCGAAGGAAGGATATTTTAAACAGGTTTCGTTTGATGTAAAAAAAGGTGAGATTTTAGGTCTTACAGGTTTGGTGGGGGCTGGGCGTACAGAGGTATGCCAGAGTATCTTCGGAATTATGACTCCGGATAGTGGAACCATTGAGCTGGAAGGAAAACAAGTTTCGATCAAAAATCCAATAGATGCTTTACAATTGGGAATTGGACTTTTGCCGGAAGACAGGCAGACACAGGGACTGATCAATGAACTGCCAATCTACCAGAATGTATCATCAGCAAATATGAACTCGTTCATAAAAGCTGGGAAATTGGATGTAAATGCAGAAGAACAAAAAGCGATTGAATTATGTCAGAAGATTCAGTTGAAAGCAAAAGATATCAGTGCACCTCCATCCTCTTTATCTGGAGGGAATCAGCAAAAGGTTGTGTTTGCCAAGCTTTTAAACTGTGATCTGAAGGTGCTGATTTTGGATGAACCGACGAAAGGAATTGACGTAGGTGCAAAATATTCCATTTATGAGATTATGAATGAACTGACAGCAAATGGTTATGCGATCATTATGGTATCTTCGGAAATGCCGGAAGTATTGGGAATGGCAGACCGGATCGTAGTGATGAGAAGTGGAAGAGTAGTTGGACAGTTTGATACACAAGGAACGACTCAGGAGATGATCCTAGAGGCATCGTTGAAGCATGAAAGCGACAGGAGGGAAGGATAATGCAGGGAAAACGGAATAAAACAATCATTTCCAGAATTACAGAAAACAGAAATTTTGGTCTGCTCCTTGGCTTAGCTGTATTATTAATCATAGCAGCTATCGTGACACCGTCTATGTATTCTTTGAATTCCATTCTCAGTATGCTGCAGAATAATGCAGTGTTTGGACTTCTGGCATTGGGGGAAATGGTCGTGATCATTACAGCCGGAATTGATATTTCCATTGGAGCAAGTTTGTCTCTTGCCGGAGTCGTGTGCTGCAGATTTATGGCTGAAAATCCGGAGATTCCAGCAGTTGTATGGGTAGTTGTCGCAATGCTTGTCGGTGCATTGTGCGGAGCAATCAATGGAATTTTGGTTGGATATCTGAAAATGGTGCCAATGATCGCAACACTGGGAACGATGTATATTTTCAGGGGTCTTTCGTTCCTTTTGAGTGATGGAGAATGGTGGTTTCCACATCAGTTTACAGAAGGATATCAGGCGTTTGCGATTAAAAAAATTGCAGGAGTTCCGAGTATTTTGTGGATTTTGGTGCTTGCCTTTATTCTTGCAGTTTTGTTTTTGGGGTATACATCAAGGGGGAGAAGAATTTATGCGATAGGAACGAATCGAGAGTCTGCGCAGATTGCAGGAATTAAAGAGCAGAGAGTGATATTTCTGGCAATGACGATTTGTGGGATGTTTGCCGGATTATCAGGTATGCTGTATACAGCAAATTATGCGACGTGCAGTTACATGATTGGAGATTCTTATGAGATGACGGCAATTGCAATTTGTATCCTCGGTGGTGTCAGTATTACTGGAGGAAAAGGAAAGGTTGATGGTGTGATCATTGGATTTTTGATGATGTCAGTAATCACATATTTCATTAGTTTGTTGCCGGGACTGAGTGTATGGTCGGATGCAATTCAGGGTGCGATTATTATTGCAGCAGTAGCTTTAAATATCTTTACAGAGCATTCTGCCAAGAAAAGAGCACTGAAAGAAAGGGGGGCATTAATCTGATGAGTGAAAAAAATACAAAGAAAGCAGCCCCTGTCAGGGATTTGTCAGTAAAACAGGGATTTAAAATATCCAGATTCTTAGTAAGCTGGGAAATGGTACTGGTATATATTTTGATTCTGATCAATCTGGTCTTAATGATTAGCAGAACGAATCTGTACTTTTCTCAGGGCACAATACAGTCGATCATTCAGTCAGGTATGGATGTATGCCCACTGGTACTTGGGATGATCTTTATCCTGATGTTAGGAGACATTGATGTATCGGTAGCGTCAATCATGATTTTTTCTTCGATGGCTACAGGACTGTGTTGTTCGGCAGGGCTTCCGGCATTTGCAGGAGTGATTGCAGGGATTGCAGCAGGTGCATTGTGCGGAGCATTCAATGGATTTCTGATAGCATATGTAGGAATGCCGGCAGTAATTGTAACGATAGCGTCGTCTATGTTGTTCCGGGGAATTGTAAAAATCATTCTGGATGTAAATGTATTGAAAGAGTTTCCAAGCTTTTACACGTCTGTGGCGTGGACAAATATTCTGGGAATTCCAATTGCACTGTTATTGTTTTTCGCAATGGCATCAGTATTTGTATTTGTTCTTCATAAATCAAAATTCGGAAGGAAATTGTATATTATCGGAAATAATCCCACATGTGCACAGTATTCCGGAATTGATGTAAAGAAAACAAAAATGACAGTCTTTATTTTGATGGGAGTCATGTGCGGAATTGCATCCATTTTCTTTGTAGGGCGTATGGGCGGCAGTGTTTCTTCCACTATGGGAACGGGATATGAGATGACGGCAATTGCGATCTGTGTGCTTGGTGGAGTTTCTACCAATGGTGGAAAAGGAAAAGTATACGGACCTGTGATTGCGACATTGATTATGGCATTTTTGACATATACGCTTGGGCTTTTGGATGTAGATGCCAATACAAGGAAAATTGTAACAGGTTTGATTTTGATTATTGCGGTATTGATTCCGAGCTTGAATCGGGAGTTGCTTGCAAGTTTAAAATTAAAATTTATTTATAAAGGAAATAAGAATGTAGAGGCATTGAATATCCGAACTGCAGAAGAAATCAAAGTATTGAAACGAAATTTGGAAAGTCTGAAACAAGATACTTCTCTGGAGCAGGCAGAGAAAGCAGCGAAAATGGAAAAAATCGAGAAGAATATTACGAATCTGCAAAAGAAATGCAAAGAGCAAACGGATATATGGATCAAAGAGCAACAGGAAGATGAAAAGCGGGCAAAGGCACGATTTGCAGCAAAATAGACAGAATATAAGCATAGGAGAAGTGCTTATACATAAAGAAGGAGGAAGAACATATGAAGAATTGGAAACGACTGACAGCATTGGGGTTAAGCGCAATGATGCTTGCATCACTGGCAGGGTGCAGTACCACAACATCAAAAACAGATCCGGAAAGCGGGAAAAATCAGGCAGCAGAAAATACCGGAGGATCAGGAAAAGAATCACTGGAAGGTGCACATGTATTTATGTTCAAATCTACAGGAAATTCATTTGGAGATCTAATGTATGAAGGATTTGAAGAATATCTGTCAGGTAAGGGGCAGAAGACAGTTTATAAGAGTCCGGCAGAAACAACAGTTGCTGCACAGGTACAGATGTTGGATGAATTGATTACACAAAAGGTTGCTTCTATTACGATTTCCACAAATGGGGACGCCGGGTATGACGAAGTGTTTAAGAAAGCAAAAGAGGCCGGAATACCGATTGTATCCGTGGACTCAGAAGCAAGCCCGGATTATCGAGTATGCCATGTGAATCAGGCAGAAACAGCAGATATCGGGTCGTATCTGGTACAGGCAGCAGTATTGATCACTTTGGGAGTTGACTATCCGGGAGATGGAAAAATGGAAGAGACTGTACAAAGTGAACTTAAGAGCTATAAGGGCGATGAGATTAAATTAGGTGTATTGTCTGCTTCAATTGATACACCGGTACAAAATTCATGGATTGCAGCAATGGAAGATGAATTATCCAAAGATTTTTATGCAGGAAAAGTAAGTAAGGAGCTGGATAAAAAATATGGAAATGACGATTTGACAGAATCTACGACACAGGCACAGGCATTTATTGCGGAAAATTCTGTAGACTGCATTATTTCACCAACAACAGTCGGTATTGCAGCGGCAGGACAGGCTCTGAAATCTTCCAACAGTGAAATTAAGCTGACAGGTCTTGGAATTCCATCAGAAATGCAGTCTTTTATGCCAAAATCAGCGGATGAAGATGCGTTTGATTATGTGTGTCCTTATATGATGCTCTGGGATGTGATTCATTTGGGTGCTGTATCAGGTGCAGCCACATATGCAGCAGTAGAGGGGACATTTGACGGGACAGAAGGTTCCTCTTTTGAAATGGATGCTTTTAGAGATTATGAAGCCACTACATATGAAGCATATAGGAGCGGAGATGGAACAGCAGTTCTGGCAGGAGATCCGTTTGTATTTGATAAGTCCAATATGGCAGAATGGATTAAGCAGTTATAGTGGATTAAAAACAGGAGAGGAACAGGGATTGTGCATGTGTACAATCCCTGTTCCTGCCAGATATTCAAAATGAACGGAGGGGATAAGATGAGATATTTTATGGGGATTGATAATGGTGGAACATTTTCCAAGGCTGCGTTGTTTGATGAAAATGGAAATCAGATAGCGGTAGCCAGCATCTTTGTGCCTGTAATTACTCCAAAGTCCGGATATACAGAAAGAGATATGGAAACACTTTGGCAGGCTAATGTGCAGGTTATCAGAGAGGTAGTAATAAGAAGCAAAGTGTCCGCAGATAAAATTGCAGGTGTTTCTTTTTCCGGGCACGGAAAAGGTCTTTATATGGTAGATAAAGCAGGAAAGCCTGTATACAATGGTATTTTATCTACAGATACAAGAGCATGGAAGTTTGTAAAGAAATGGGAAAAGGATGGAACAAAAGAAAAAGTTTATGAGAAAACTTTTCAGGACATTCTTGTCTGTCAGCCGGTCAGTATTTTGGCGTGGTTTCAGCAGGAGAAGCCGGAAATACTTTCCAAAGTGCAGTACATTTTTTCAGTAAAAGATTATATTCGATTCCGATTAACACAAGAGGCCTGTGCAGAGTATACAGATTTTTCAGGAGGCAACACG
>OIJI01000248.1_pt1 | contig 10047 bp, 12 predicted proteins | sample 1583481 | NCBI WGS metagenome assembly OIJI01 (sample SAMN02674698, study PRJEB24791) | human gut metagenome, SKBSTL036 | isolation source: stool | host: Homo sapiens | place: USA
ACGTCTGAAATCGGCCGGCTCCAGCAGGTTTCTCCGCTTACAATCTCTGCCTCATGACGGGTCTTGTCAATGATGTAATCGCAGAACTCATTTTTCCCCCGCAGCCAGTACTCCAGCTCAGGCCCTGTGGTTGAAAAATGGTCTACCACCCCTCTGCCCGGACAGCAGCGTTTTTAGGATTTCCAGTGCATCGATAAATGTTGTTTTGCCGGAGCCATTCTGACCGTAAATACCGAGGACATCAGCTTTCGGTGCAAAAATATCCTCTCCATAATTGCATGGAAAACGAATGTCACCGGATTCAACATTTCTAAAGTTTTTGATACTTGCCCGCTGGATGCGAACAATAGGAGTTTCATTCACAGATACCACCTCCAAATTCAGTATACCCACTTTTTCTAAAAATAGCAATACGAAACTCAAAAAGCGAATAAAAAATTCACATATTATAATTTCGACAGAAGTATTCCAGAAATGAAAACACAAAAGTGCGTTCATGTTCGGAAAACTGATTTTTTCTAAAGAAAGCGATGCTGCCGGTTTACGGTCATACCGGAGCTTTCTTTCCCTATTGACAAGGTATGTTTCTATCTGTTACACTTCACGCAATACTCACGATCGGAGGTTTTCCCCATGAAACAAAAATGGCTTTTGACTGGAACAGCGCTCCTGCTTGCGGCGGCGCTGGCCGGATGCGGTAATACACCTGCGGCGGACCAGACGGCGAAGATCAGCATGGAGCAGGCGCAGACGGCGGCGCTGGACGCTGCCAACATTGAAGCGGCAGACGCGGACATTTCTTCCGCAACGCTCAGCGAGGTCGCCGGCGTGACCTGCTATAAGATCGAGTTCTCGACAGGCGATTACACCTATGCGTATTCCATCAACGCCGAGAGCGGCGAGGTGCTGGAGGCGAGTTACCGGGATAAGAACGCCGCGCCCGCAGACAGCACTCAGACGGATACCACTGCATCCGGCACGACCACCACTCCGGCACAGACCGCGCCCAACACCAACACCGCCACCGGAGCGGTGGACGAGGCCAAGGCGCAGGAGATCGCTCTGGCACACGCCGGGGTCAAGGCGGCGGACGCCACCATCACCAAGTCCAAGCTGGACTATGACGATGGCCGTCAGGTGTACGAAATTGAATGGTACGCGAACGGCGCGAAGTACGACTATGAGATCGATGCCGCTACCGGCGAGATCGTCAACTCCGGCTATGAGGCAAAGACCGTGGTCGGCACCGGAAACAGCGCCACCGTCAGCGAGGCGACAGCAAAGCAGACCGCCCTTGCCCGTGTGTCCGGTGCGGCGGAAAAAGACATCTACGAATGGAAGCTGGACGATGATAACGTGTACCGCAAGCTGCAAGGTCACTGGATAATTGAAATGTCGGAAATGATGGCAACCGCCAATGCCAAGAGCATTGAGGAAATCAAGTCGTTTTTAAGCCGGCAGAAAGAGGTTTACAAGATACCCTATGAAACCCACCCGGCAGACCGCCCCCGTCAGTGCGTGTTTGGCGGCACTTCCAATGCCCTTGACTTCCTGCCCCTTGACCGTTCCGGCAACCGCCGCTTTATCCCCGTCATGGTGTACCCGGAGCAAGCCGAGGTTCACATTTTGGAGGACGAAGCCGCTTCCAGAGCCTATATCGAGCAGATGTGGGCAGAAGCGATGGAAATTTACAGAAGCGGCAGGTTCAAGCTGGCTTTCAGCCCTGCCATGCAGCGGTATCTCAAAGAACACCAGCGGGATTTTATGCCGGAGGACACCAAAGCCGGGATGATACAGGCGTATCTTGATAAGTACACCGGGAGCATGGTCTGCTCCAAGCAGCTCTATAAGGAAGCCTTGAACCATGCCTTTGACGAGCCGAAGCAATGGGAAATCCGGGAAATCAACGAGATTATGAACCAGTGCATTTCTGGCTGGCGGTACTTCCCGAACCCAAGAATGTTTTCCGAATATGGCAGACAAAAGGGCTGGGAGCGTGAAAACCCGGCAACGGACTCCGGCAACCCGTCTGAAAAAACGATGGACGGTTTTGTGGAGGTCACAGAACAGATGGAGCTTCCATTCTGAAAATGACAGCCCGTTGCACCCCCTGTTGCTATCCCGTTGCCGAGCCGGTTGCCGGGGAAAACCCCTTATTTCCGGGCTTTTCTCCCTTATAACAACCAAAACAACAGAAAAATAAAAGAAAAGTATAAATAGTAACCATCGCCAGATTGAGATTGTTTGCAAGGTCTTTTGAAGCCCGTTGCCGGACTTCGTTGCCGACACCCTCTGTCTGGCTATTTTTATGTGCGCAGGCAATGAGCCAAGTGGATATTCTTGCATATCTATGTGGCGAATGCTGCGACAACGATAATTATGGAGGATAACTGCCTATGGAGAATAATAAGATGAATGTTGAAGGAAAAAATTACTCGGATATTCCGGTGTGGCGTAGATATACGCTTACCATTGAGGAAGCAGCCAGATATTATCATATCGGCGAAGGAAAATTGAGAACGCTTATTGACACACATCCCAATGAGGATTTTTATGTGATGAACGGCAATCGTGCCCTCATTAAGCGTGAGAAATTTGAGAGGTATCTGGATCAGGCTACTGCTGTGTAAACAGAGCTGACAGATTTACCGATTTCACATGATATAACTATGCGGAGAGCTGGATTTGTGCTATGATAAGAGCGCAAGTCTGGCTCTCTTTTTTGAAAGGAGAGTTCACGATGAGTGAGAAAAGACGAGATAACCGTAATCGGATTTTGCGAGAGGGCGAGTACCAGCGTAAAGATGGGAGGTATCGGTTCCGCTATATTGATGAGGACGGAAAAGAGAAAAATGTATATAGTTGGCGTTTGGACAAGAATGACCCAATGCCAAAAGGGAAGAAGCGGGAGCCTTCCCTGCGTGAGAAAGAAAAACAGATTGAAGCGGATTTGTTTGACCGTATCGTAACCAACGGTGGCAACTATACTGTTTTGGAACTGGTAGAAAAGTATGTTTCATTGAAAACAGGAGTTCGTCACAATACGGTTGCCGGATATAAAACGGTCATCAATATGCTGAAAAAAGAGAGTTTTGGGAATCTGCGAATTGATAAGGTGCGTTTGTCAGATGCAAAGGCATGGTTGATTAAGCTCCAGCAGATTGATGGACGGGGATACAGTTCCATTCATTCTATCCGGGGAGTTCTAAGACCGGCATTTCAGATGGCAGTCGATGATGACCTGCTTCGTAAAAATCCATTTGAATTTGAGCTTGCATCCGTCATTGTCAATGATTCTGTTACCAGAGAAGCGATTACCCGAAAGCAGCAGAGAGATTTGCTGAAGTTTATTCAGGAAGATAAGCATTTCAGCAGATACTATGATGCAATCTATATTCTTTTTCACACAGGGCTTCGTATTTCAGAGTTCTGTGGGCTGACGATTTCGGAGATTGAGTTTGGAGAAATGCGTATTAAGGTAGACCATCAGTTACAGCGTACTGCACAGATGCAGTATGTAATTGAAGAACCAAAAACTGACAAAGGCATTCGCTATGTGCCGATGACGGAAGCTGTCGCAGCGTGTTTTCGCAGAATTATTGCCAACCGAAAGACACCAAAGGTTGAACCGATGGTGGAAGGATACGCTGGATTTTTATTTTTGGATAAAAACGATATGCCGATGGTTGCCCTTCATTGGGAGAAGTATCTGGAGCATATCATTCAGAAATACAATAAAATTTACCGTATCCAGATGCCGAAAGTTACCCCTCATGTATGCAGGCACACCTTTTGCTCTAATATGGCAAAATCCGGGATGAATCCGAAAACCTTGCAGTATATCATGGGTCACGCAGACATCAGTGTAACCTTGAACACTTACACCCATGTGAATTTTGATGATGCAAAGGAAGAAGTATATCGGATAGCGAATAGTTAAAAAAGCCCGTTGGTAAGGACGCTTGCTTTACCAACGGATTTACCAAGATTGCAGGGAAAAACACAAGAAAATACGAGAAGATTTGAGAAGATACCTTGAAAAGAAAGGAAAACTCAAAAGTCGGAAAACCCTGAAATATCAAGCGTTTGAGAAGAAATACAAGACTTAAATGGAGATATAAAAAGATGATAAAAATACTTTTTGTCTGCCACGGCAACATTTGCCGCAGCCCAATGGCCGAATTTGTAATGAAAGACTTGGTGGCCAAAGCCGGGCTTTCTGATAAATTTGAAATCGCATCCGCCGCCACCAGCACCGAGGAGATCGGCAACCCGGTCTATCCGCCCGCCCGGCGGAAGCTGGCCGAGCACGGCATCTCCTGCGAGGGTAAAACCGCCCGGCAGATGACCCGGAGGGATTACGAAACCTACGATTATCTGATCGCCATGGATCACAACAACCTGCGCAATATGGCGCGCTTTGTGGGCGGCGACCCGGAGCATAAAGTGTCTCTGCTGATGGAGCATACCCGCCGCCCCGGCGATGTGGCCGACCCGTGGTATACCGGGGATTTTGAGGCTACCTGGCAGGATGTGCTGGAAGGCTGCACGGCTCTGCTGGAAGAACTGCGCTGACAGGAGAATTTTATGACAGAGCGTTATTGTGAGGGCGAACGATTTACTGGCCTGTCGTTTGCCGGGGAAGTCTTTGAAAGCTGCGATTTTGCGGACTGCGTATTTGTGGACTGCTCCTTTACAAAATGCGGGCTGGATCATACCACGCTGAACGAGTGCAAATTCGTGCGGTGTGAGATCACAGGTCTGCGCAGTACCCATTCCTCGGTGCAGTCGCTGGATTTTGAGGACTGTCGCCTGAATGAAATCGAGTGGGCACCGCTGATGTCCAATGGTGTCTTCCCAGACCCCATTCACACGCTGAAAGAGTGCAGTCTGAAATATAACACCTTCACCGAAATGAACTTCAACCGCTTCAACTTTTCAGACGGAAACGAGATCGTTGGCTCTATGTTTGCCAAATGCGAGATGCAGCTGGCGAATTTCAAGGGTGTAGAACTTCACGAAACAGAGTTCTACCAGTGTGACCTGCGCAAGGCGGATTTCCGGGATGCCGCCGGTTATAAGGTGGACATTCTGGGCAGCCGCCTGAAGGATGCGAAATTTTCCCTGCCGGAAGCGGTGAATCTGCTGGCAGATTTGAAGATCAAGCTGTCGTAAGAAGGAGAAAAAATGCGTCAACTCATCATTGCCCGAAAAGATCTGCAGATGTCTCCCGGTAAGCTGGCGGCGCAGTGCTGCCACGCTTCGCTGGCATTCCTCACCGACCCCATCGGCATGGGACAGGGCGTGGAACCCATTGAGAAAAACGGAGAAATTACCGGCTATCGGGCAGAAATCATGTTGGAGAAAGCAACCTATGAAGAATGGTTCGATGGCTCTTTTACCAAAACTATCTGTGGGGCAAAGAACCGCAATCAACTGCTGAAAGCAAAGACCATTGCCGAGGAATTGGGACTGGTGGAAAACAAAGACTTCTTCCTTATCCGGGATGCCTGCCACACCGAGCTGGAGCCGGAAGAATTTGATGAAAACGGAGAAGGCATGACACTGACCTGCATCGGTTTCCGCCCGCTGCCGGATGAAATTGCACACCAGATCAGCCGTAAATTTCATTTGTATTGATTCCTGGAACTCCTTTATTTTATAAGCATTTTCCGCAATCGCTGCAGCCGTTGCAGATCAACTTGCTGCCGCAGGTCTCGCAGTTTGCGCGGAAATGGGGCGTATATAAATCTTCCTGCGGGATGGGGTAGCCCCAGTCGTCCACGAGGTCAAAACGGATGGGCCTTCCCTGAAAGTTCATACCGGATTTATAAGCCATCCGGCTTTGCAGCTGCTTGCTGGGCAGGTGGTAGCGTTTACCGTCTTTGATGAACACGGTGCCGGTCTCGATAAAGCAGAAGGTCACGTTGGCATCCACGCATTCCTGCCGGAGAGACTTGACCCAATCAAAATTGCAGGGGCGGGCACCATCATAGTTTTCGCCGCCGCAGATGACCTGCTCGATCTGCCCGGCGGAAAGGTACTGCCGGATGCTTACTGGCCCGATGAAGGGCGCGCACATGATGCCCTTGTGCTTGAAGGGCAGGTCAAACAGAATGGGAATGCGCTCATCGGCGCGGCGCTGATTTTCACAGGTGACGTTGAAAAAGATGTTGTCCCATCCGCTGCCCCAGTCCGGCGGCAGGCACTCCCGTACCCGCTGCGGCCGTTTGGTGAGCAGAAAAAACACCACATCGCTGCGCTGGCGCATGATGTCCCACGCCTCAGCCCGCCACGGGTCGGCTTCTTCCAAGAAGAAATCCGAGGTCATGCAGACCCGGATTTGCTCACCACTCTGGATTTTGTAGTGTCCGGTGCGGTCTTTCTGGAGCGGATAGGAAAAGCCGCTTTTCGTTTTGTAGATCTCGGCTCCGTTCTGGTCCCGCATCCGGTCGAGAAAATACATGTAACAGTTCTGGCAGCCCTCGCTGCACTTGACGCAGCCGTGCCATGGATTCCAGATGTCGTGCAGGAAGCTCACCTTCTTTCTGTACCTATTATTATAATAGCTGCGCGGACAGGAAACAAGAGCACCCCTTGCACCGCCCCATCGGATGTGATAGGATGAAGAAAACCATGTGAGGGAGGGACCACCATGCCGTTTCTGATGATCCGTAACGACATCACCAAAGTAGCGGCGGATGCCATTGTCAACCCGGCCAACCGGAACCTTTTGCAGGGCAGCGGCACCAGCCGTGCCATCTATCAGGCGGCAGGGGAGCAGGAGCTGACCGCCGCCTGCGAAGCCATCGGCCGTTGCGATTTGGGCAGAGCCGTGTGTACTCCGGCATTCGGGCTGCCCGCAAAGTATATCTTCCATGCGGTCTGCCCGGCATGGCACGGTGGATTTTTTGGCGAGGCAAAACAATTGGCCGGTGCATACCATTCTGCGCTGGAACTAGCTGCAGAATACCACTGCGAGAGCGTGGCTTTTCCGCTGCTGTCCAGCGGAAACTATGGCTACCCCAAAGAACAGGCCTTCCGCATTGCGGTGGACACCATCACGCAGTACGTTATGGAGCACGACCTGACCGTGTATCTGGTGCTCTACGACCGGCACTCGCTGGCGGTGAGCCGGAAGCTGTTCGCCTCGGTGGAGGAGTACATTGACGACCACTATGTAGCACAGAACGATGAAAGCTACGGATTTGACCGTCGGCGCAGAGAATACGTGGAACGCTGGGAAGATGCTGCGCTTGCCGACCGGGAGTATCCTGCGCAAGAGTGCGCACCGCCGGTCTTTGCGACTGTGCTGAGGCAGCAGAGTGCCCCCATGGCAGCCCGCAGTCTGGAAAGCCTGATGGACAACCTTGGCGAGAGCTTCACCACCCGGCTGCTGCGGCTCATTGACGAGCGGGGGCTGAAAGACTCCACCGTGTACAAGCAGTCCAACATCTCCCGGCAGCATTTCTCCAAAATTCAGTGCAATCGCGAGTACAACCCTAAAAAGAAAACCGTGCTGGCCTTTGCGGTGGGCCTGCACCTGTCCGAAGATGAAACCATCGACCTGCTCAAAAGCGCAGGCTATGCCTTCTCCGATGGCTCCAAGCGGGACTGGATCGTGCGGTACTGTCTGGAACACAAAATCTATAACATCAATCAGGTCAATACGCTATTGTTTGAATACGATCAGGAACAGCTGGGTGCGTGATTTGTCGCCTGCCCGTTGACCTTTTGCCCTCCGGTTTGTGGTATCCTTTTGCCAACGAAAGCGATACACCACAAAACGGAGGGCATTGTTGTGAAGAAAAATCTTACCGAGCTTGTTTTCATTCTGGACCGCAGCGGTTCCATGGGCGGGCTGGAGCAGGATACCATCGGCGCAGAGTGGAAAGAACAAATCGAAGTTGATTTCCAGAAGCGGCATCACGGGTAAGGGAGGAAACAGCCATGTTAGGAGCAATCTTGGGTGACATCGTGGGCAGTCCCTATGAATTTGACCACAACAATTACAAGCACAAGGATTTTCCGCTGCTGAGCCAGAAATCGCACTTCACCGATGATACCGTCATGACCGTTGCGGTGGCAGTTGGTCTGATTGACGGAAAGGGTCTGCCGGAGAGAACATTTTGTGTAGTGCAGCATGAAATGCGGTTCTGGGGCCGTGAATATCCCCATGCCGGTTACGGCGGGATGTTCCGCCGGTGGCTGCACGCAGAAAATCCGAATCCCTATGGCAGTTTCGGTAATGGCTCGGCTATGCGGGTGTCGGCAGCGGGCTGGCTGTTCGATACGCTGGACAAAACATTGGAAATGGCAAAAGTGACCGCTGAAGTCACCCACAACCACCCGGAGGGCATCAAAGGCGCACAGGCCACGGCGGCAGCGATTTTTCTGGCCCGTACCGGCCGCAGCAAGCCGGAAATCAAACAATATGTGGAGCAGACCTTCGGTTATGACCTGAACCGTACCTGCGATGAAATTCGGCCGACCTATCATCATGTGGAGACCTGTCAGGAAACTGTGCCGGAAGCAATCATTGCTTTTCTGGAAAGCGTCAGTTTTGAGGATGCACTTCGCAATGCGGTCTCTCTGGGCGGCGACAGCGACACCCTTGCCTGCATCACCGGCGGCATTGCCGAAGCTTTTTACGGGATGCCGCAGGAACTGCGGGACGAGACTTTGAAACGTCTGCCGGAGGATATCCGGGAAGGATATGAACTGTTGTGCTTCATGATTGCCAAGATGATATAAAATGCGATGATACGACTGAATCTCGAAAAGATTGCATGGGATTTTATGAAAGTATTATTCTTTTGTGAATTTTAGCACTCTTCTATTGACACTGCTAATTAACGGTGCTATAACAGTGGCGTGCTCAGGAGGAAGGGCAAAAGGAGAGCCGCTAGGCTCCCCGGAAAGCCCTTCTGAATGGACGCTTCAGATTTTTTGCCCCGACCCGAACGCCGGGATTGGAGGAATGATTTATGCTTATGCCGACTGTTTTCCATGAAAACCTGTTCGATGATTTCTTCGATCCGTTCTGGAATGACGCTGCACTGGAACGTATGATGAACCGTGAGGCTCGTGGTGCCTTTGGTAAGCGTGGTGCAAACATGATGAAGACCGATGTCAAACAGACGGACAATGGCTACGAAGTAGCTGTTGACCTGCCGGGCTGCAAGAAGGAAGACGTTCAGATGGATCTGAACGACGGCTACCTGACCATTCAGGCAGTGCGCAGCCACAGCAGCGACGAAAAGGATAAGAAGGGCCGCTATCTGCGGCGCGAATCCTTCTCCGGCACCTGCGCGCGCAGTTTCTACGTGGGCGATGTGAAGAAGGAAGACATCCACGCAAAGTTCGAGGATGGTGTCCTGCACGTTGAGCTGCCTGCTCCTCAGCAGACGAAGGCTTTGCCTGAGAACCCGAACCTGATCGAGATCGAGTAAAACGCCGGTCGTGTGCGCCAAGGCACAACGCACATAAGGTGGCCCCGGAGAGCTGTAACAAGCCCTCCGGGGCCATTTTTGTTTCGCTATCTTTTCCGTAAGGGAAAACCATGGTATACTGAGAACAGCAACTCAGAATTTATGGAGGTACTTCACTATGGAATACAAACGCTTTGGCGGTAAGCTCCTTGTCCGCATCGACAAAGATGAGGAGATCGGAGAAGCAAATTTGATTTTAGGGGGACAAAGATGAGTGATGTAAAAGGAAAGACCGGCGCAGTCCTGAGGGAGACGGCAGTCCTGACCGGGGCGGTGGCGATCATTGCGGCGGGCGTTTTCTTTTTTCTGGTGCCGAGCCATACATCCGTCAGCAGCATTTCCGGCCTTGGCATCGTGCTGTCCAATTTTGTGCCGCTGCCCTTGTCGGTCATTACGATGATCCTGAACGTCGTGCTTCTCATCATCGGGTTCTTTACCTGCGGCAGAGAATTTGGCGCAAAGACCGTATACACCAGTGTGCTGCTGCCGGTGTTTCTGGGGCTGTTTGAAAAGCTGTTCCCGGAGTTCGGCTCGATGACCGGCAGTCAGGAGCTGG
>OIJI01000250.1_pt1 | contig 9979 bp, 10 predicted proteins | sample 1583481 | NCBI WGS metagenome assembly OIJI01 (sample SAMN02674698, study PRJEB24791) | human gut metagenome, SKBSTL036 | isolation source: stool | host: Homo sapiens | place: USA
TTGCGATCTGCTCGTTCTGGGCCGCTATGTAGTTCGTCACGACGCGGTTGACCTCCGAGCGGATGGCCGTCAGGTTGTCGTCGAACGCGGGTGCCCCTATGTAGTTCCAGAGGTCGGAGCCGAACTTGGGGTAGACGGCATCCGTGCCGATAGGTTCGAGCAGCCAAAGCGCCATCTCCTGCTGGATGCGCGCGGCCCCCTCGACCATCACGGGCTTGCCGTCCCCTCCTATGACTATATCGCCATCCGCGACCTTGATACACTTCATGCGGTCGTCTCCTTACCCTAGTCGTCTTACGGACATTCTAGCAGCAAGGGCGGTCGGCGGCGACGGCCTTACGCGTCGCGGGAAACGGAGAACACGAACAGCTCGCTCGCAAGCTCGGTGAGCATGCTTTCCGCGAGAACGTCTATCCCCATGTACACGTGCCTGTCGCGGACGAGGACGGGTGCGTTCACGACCACATTGACAATGTTTTCAGCGCTCTGCACCTGATCGTAGCCCGTCGCCCTCCCCTTTCCCATGACGGTGAGCAGCCCGGTTGCCCCAAGCCCTATGTAGAACGAGCGGTCGTAGTCCGAAACCAAGCCGCCGTCGAGCGTGACCGAGTAGATGTACTCGCGGATGTTCGCTGCGCTCTCGCCGAACAGGCCGACGAACGGGTACGGTCGCATCTCCACGGTGTCGTCCACGTAGTATCCGCACCGACCGACGAGGCAGACGTACTTCCCGCCGCTCTCGATTATTTTATCGACAACCGCAATCGCGTCGGCCTCCATGTTCGACACCATGAACAGGCATGTGGCGGCGTTCCGGCTGTACTTGTCCTCATGCTTCAGATCGTCATCGAAGAGAACCCTCATGCGGTTGCTCGTCTTGTCGATCATGAGCGATGCCATGGAGTACCACGCCTCCATGTACGACACGTTGGCCTCGGTCTGCCAGTTCGCCGCCTGAAGCGAGCGCATGGACAGCGCCATGCCGTTGTAATCGGAGGCGTTGCGCTCCGATATGCGGTACTTGTCCATCGCGGCCCACAGCTCGATCACCTTCTCGTCCGATAGAAGGCGGTAGTCGGAGTAGTCGCCCACGACGACCTGCGAGGCGTTGTACTTCGCGAGCACGGAGAACATTCCGTCGGGCTGCGTTATGTCGGGCACGTCGAGCACGAATACCGGCTTGCACGCCTCCCCGATGCGGCAGCACACGGCGGTCAACGCCTCGAAGCTGCGAAGCTCGCTCTGCTCGTCGGTGCTCTTCTGGTACTTCATGGGCATGCCCGCATAGGCCCAGCCGTACGTGCCGAAGTCGGACGCTATGCCGCTCCTCGCATACCCGGCACCGTCGGAATCGACTAGGCAGTAGGCGTAGTCGGGAACTATTGCCGTGAGGGCCGTCTGCCCTATCTTGGACTTGATCGAGACGCACAGCGCGCGCTGCTCCTCCGCGAGGAACGAGCGCCACAGCAGGTAGTCGTCGTCCACCCCGTTGATGACGTAGCGGTCGCTGGGCATGACGCGGTTCCGCTCGTAGAAGTTCCTGTCAGCCGTCGCGTTGCGGTCGTATCGCAGACCGGCAAGCCCGATGCCGTCGAGGCAGTACCCGTACACGTCGGTTCCGTGCATCGTGCGCAGCTCGTCGATGAGGGCGGTGAGCGCGTCCTTCGCCCCGGACGGCGAAAACATGCGCGAGTACTCGCCCGTGCTCGACCTCTGCTGGTACGGATGGAAGTCGGGGTTCGTCGTGTCGCTCCACAACTCTGACGACACGGCGCACGTCACGGCCACGTTGCGGTGCCTGAAACGGTCGAGCAGCTGCTTCAGAACCGGGTTCTTGCCCAGCCCGTAATCGGCGGCGACCTCGCTGTCCCAGTAAACCATGCCGTCCTTTGCGACGGTCAGAAGCACCTCGTCGAAGCCTGCGGACGCTATGTCCTCGACCACGACCCGCTCCTTGCCCACGCAGTCCGCCGCGTTCAGGCGGATGGCGTACCGCATCACGTTCGTCTCGCCGTTGGTGACGCGGTTCCACAGCTTCCACTTGTTCGAGGCGATGCGCTGGATGAGCCACACTTCGTTGACCTTCGGCGGCTGGTCGAAGCCCGACAGGTCGAACGATATGGTGAGCTTGCCGGTCTGCGTCATGCAGGTTATGCCGTCGCTGCCCACGTTGGTTATCATCGCGGGCAGCATCTCGTTCTTGTTCATGTTCCTCTGCATGTCACTTCTCCCACGAGACCATGCCGGGGAACCGGGTGTCGCCCTTCTCGCACTGCGGGCACACGAGCGTCACGCTCGTGCTGTACTGGCCCGCGTTCGGGCCTCCGCTGTGCTGCACGTTGGTGACGTATCCGGAAAGCCCCAAGCTCTTCACCTTCACGCGCATGCCGGGCCAGATGTTCGGCATCCATGTTATCTGCAAGCTCATCTGGTACTGGTTGGCCCAGTTTCGCATGAACTCGTACAACGCGTAGAGGAACGGGAGGATGTACTGCGGGTTCGCGTCAGTCCCTCCGCTCGTCCCGCTGTCGTTCGGCTTCTCGATGACGTGCTGAAGCTGCTTCTTGGCGGGCCTCGCCCCGTAGCGGCGGTACAGCTCGCGCGGCGTGAACCGCCACTCCTCGCCCTCCGGTATGTTGATGAGCTTCTTCAGCAGCTCGCTCGGCTCGTTCGATATGGCGTTCTCCCCGACATCGTTCAAAACGCCCGACGACAAGGCGGCTGTGTTGCTCTCGATGGACACCACGCCCTGCGTGAGCGCCCATTGCATGTCGGAGGTCTGGCCGCTGCTTGTGAGGTACTGCCCGCCGGTGTTCACGCCTGCGCAGAACTGATGGCTCACGAACGTGTCGTCGGACTGGGTTATCTTCAGGTCGATCAGCTCGATGTCGTCGAGCAGAAGGCACGGCGTGTTGCCAGAAACGCCCCAGTAGTCGGGATACCACGCCATGAAGGTACCGTCCGGCCCGGCCATCACCGTGCGCATGGACGAGTTGAATATGTCCTTGACCGTGTTCCACACCGGCTCGTCGTTCGCCAGCGCGCGCTCGCCGACGAGCAGCTGGGATGCCGCCGCGTTCATCGTGTCGCCGAAGCTCGATGCGAAGAACCACGCCGTCGAGGCGAGGGAGCCTGACGAGGAGTTCGCCCCTCCGCCCTGCGCCTCGGCCTCCTCGGTGCTGTCAGCATCGCCGCCGTACTCGCTCGCCGTTATTCCGTCCTTGCTCTGAACGTACCTCGGCGTAACAAACAAGAAGCCGCCGCTGTCGTACACGTTCACCGACAAGTTGTACTTCAGGGCATAGGACGATATTGCGTTGACGGCGTTCAACTTGGTTCGCTCGCCAACGTCGATAAGGGAGAACTCCCATGCAAGCCCGTAGCCGAAATAATGTATGTACTGCAAGAACTTGACGTTGCCGTCCTCGGCCCACCTCTCGGCGCTCTCCTTTGACACGTAGCCTGAATAGCCGAAGTCTATGGTAAGCCCGTTGTAGTTCTTTTCGAGGTCTGCCGCAAACAGGCGACACGCCGCCTCGAACGCGCCTTGGAGGCCGTTCGTGCCCTCTCCGCGCGTTTCGGCCTCGTTAACCCCCGCGTACTTGTCGTCGTCGGTTGGCACGAAGTACTTCCCTAGCATCCTATCCTCCGAACTGGTCGTACGCCGACCGGGCATATGCGATGCGCTTCTCCATCATGGGGACGGAACCGCGCGTGTACACCCGCTCGAACGCCTCCGTTGCCCATGGCAGATCGGTGATCGCCTTGAACTGGTCGAACGTCATCTTCTCCGCTATCCACGCCTGCGCGCCGTTCGGATACGTGTAAACTCCGTTGCCGGTGAAAGCGTCGAACTGGGCGGGTGCCTCGCTGACGAAGAACAAGAGCTGCGCCTGTATGTCCGTCCATTCGGTGCCGCGCTCCGACGCGAAGGCGCACAGGTCGCTGAACCGGCCAGAACCCGCCTCCCACTGAAGCAGCCCGCGTCCGGGGCCTCCGCCTCCTTGGCACGCCGCCGGGTCTACGCCGCTCTCCTGCTGCATGTTCCCGATCACGCCAGCCGCCGCCTGCTTGCTGAAGCCTTGGCTCATGCAGAAGTTCCACACCACCTCCGCGTTGCTGTTGCCGCTGAAGTCGGCAGCGCCGCCGGACGACGAGCCTCCGCTTGCGCCGCCTATGGTCGGCCCCGACGTTTGGAGCATCGCGTAAATCTGCGCCACCATGTCCGCGCCTTGGGTGTCCGATAGCTTCGCTTGGTACATGGATGTCGCCCACTCGATCACGTCGCTCGGTATCTGGCCCACGCTGATCTTCGACGCGGGCCAGTCCGCGACCGCTTGGAGCACCTTGACCCCGCTCTTCCAATAGCCGCCGTCCTGCTCCGCATCGTCCTGTCCACGGTAGACGAGCCAGAAGCTCTCCTCCAAGCCCGCGTCCCAGTAGAGCTTCTGCAAGCGGTACAGGACATCGCGCCCCCTTATCTCAACCTCGTCGGTGTTGAGGTTGTAGTAAGGGGCCTTCGTGACGTAGCCCGCGAGGACTTGGTAGCGGTCGGCCTTGGAGAGGTATATGGCTATCTTGTCCATGGGCATGAGAAGCCCGGTGTACTTTCCCCCCTCGTTCTTCAGATGCAGGATGAAGTCGCTCGAATCGTCCGTCTTCAGGTTGACGGTGAACCGCGTGATGTCGTCCGAGAGGTCGTACGCGGTCGTCCTCCCGTCGCGCGTCAGCGACACGTTGGCCTCGACCATGGGGGGTATGTAAGGATAGCCGTCATGGCTGACATTCTACCATTCGCGGCGCTCCCCCTCCATGCAGCTCGGCACCTCGATTATTTTATCGAGCGGAGACTGTAGAAGTAGAGCCACTGCGTGGCGTTAAGCTCCTCATCGGAATAAGGGCGCTGCGAGTTGTCGCCGCTCTTGGGGTCGCGGACGCGAACGTCGCCGTCGAAGCTCTGCCACAGCAGCACGACGTGGCCGCCGTAGCAGTTGCCCTGCCCGCCGAGCTGCCCGGTCATACCTGCGAACACCACCGCGCCGTCCGCGCACTCCGCCAGCGCCTCGTCGAGCGTCCAGTAGATTTCGGAGCCGTCGAGGCCGTAAGCCTCCTCCGCGTACGCGCAGAACTTGCCGGGGTCGTTGACCCCATCGGTCAGGCACGTGTCGCCAACGACCGCCGCGAGGTCGCGCGGGTAGGTGATCTGGTTCGTAAGGTGCTCTATCGCCATGGCGGCGCACACGAGGCCGCACCCGGCCTGCGAGATCGACGAGCCTGCGTACTCGATTCCTCCCCACTGCGGGTCGTCCTGAAGGTACAGCGGCATGTTGTAGCCCGTCGGTATGGCCCTCTGGGCCTCTGTGGCGGGCGCTGGGAGGTCGTTAGCGTCGAAGTCGAGATAGGGTTCATCTTCGAGCCAAACGGGGGTTCTGGGAGGCTCTGCGTCCGTCTGTGGCACATCGGAGAAAACCGAATAGCCGATGATCGCCGCGAACAGCGCGGCGACCGCCAGACATTTTATGTAGCCGTTTCGTCTCATGGCCGATGATTATACCCCAGCGGGAGCCAAGCGTCACCCGGTTCGCTCCCACAGCGGCACCGCCACCGACAACGGCATGTTGTTGTGAGGCCGGTTCTGCGCCATGGGCACGTCGTCCCTGTGGTTCTCCTCGTCGTTGATGAAGCCCCACCCGGAGGTACCGGTGCCTTGGAAGAACTCGACCCCCGACATGCTCGAACCAGAGGCTAGGTTGCACAGGAGCGCGTGCGCATGCCACGGAAGCTCCGCAGCGGTGAGCGCGTGCGCGTTCTCCCCGTACCTTCCGCCCGTCCGGTACGTGCCGCCAGCCGCCACGAGGTACACGCCCTCGTCGTGGCGCTCCCACGTGGTGCCGGGCCACTCCGCGTTCGGGTCGCCCTTGCAGAACACGAACTCGCCGACGGCGTGCGGGCAGTAAACGGAGCGCTTCGGCCCGAAGAGGATGCTAGTCACGATGCGCCTCCTTCAGAGCGAGAAGCCCCCCCCCGACGTGCACTTCCACACGTAGGCTGCGATTTACGGCGGAACGTTGTTGTGAGGCTTGTCGCCGCCCGTGTAGTAAATCAGGTTCTGCACCCAGTTCGACCACGCCCCATCCGTGTAGGCCACGGTGCCGTCGTCCACCCTGTAGTCCCCGGAAGCGCTCATGTTGAACTTCTTCCCGTTCGGATTGTCGGGGGAGTGCGTGTGCCGGGCATCTCATCGACCGTGAGGACGTGCGCGGCCTCGCCGCCCGTGCTGCCGACTGCGTACGCTCCGGAGGCCGCGCCCGCGCACACGAACGTCCCGGCGGCCAAAAGCTCCCACTTCGTCCCCGGCCATCTTGCTGACGGGTCGGTGTCCGACAGCGTGAAGTACAGGTCTCCCGCGTCGTACGGGCACAAGACCGATTTACCGCCGCCGCTCTGAACCTTGACCGTCATAGCGGCATCGCCCCGCACAGATCACGCGGTGCGCCTCCACATATCGACGGAAAGGTACGGGGGCCTGTTCTCATGCGGCTTGTTCCTTCCGGGGAGCCGAACGTACGTATCTTCCCACCTGACCTTACCGTATTCGCTCGCAATGCCCCAAGCGTCTGATCCGCCGCTATTGTCGCGCTGCTTCGATTGCAGATTGATTTGCGGCAAAGTGTTTGCCGACAACGTGACGGAGGCAGCGCCTCCGGTCTTGCCGACGGCGTAATCGCCGGTCGTCGCGCCTCCGCTCGACACGAGGAAGGTGCCCGCAGCGATGCGCGTCCAAGTCGTCCCCGGCCAGAGAGCGGACGGCGTGACGTTGGATGCGCTGATGTAAACCCCTCCCACCGGGAACGGGCAGAACTGCTGAACGGATGCTCCGTTGCGCCATTTGAGGACGGACAGGTTAGCCATGCAGACCACCGCCCGAAGATGCTACGCGGTGCGCTTCCACATGTACACGGCGAGCCAAGGCGGCATGTTGTTGTGCGCCGCGCCGCGCCGCCGGTATTTGCGATTCCGCCGTCCTGCCACCTGCTGCTGGGCGGCGACGGAGTATGCCACTCCCAGCCCCATGTGGCGACGTTGCCGCCGTCCTCGACCGCAAGAAGCTGATGATGGCTCGGCATCTCGTCGATTGTGAGCACGTGCGTGTTGGAGCCGTACGTGTTGTTGACCTTGTAGGTGTCGCCTGCGGAGACGAGGTAATGGCCCTCGCTGTGCTTGCGCCACGTCGTGCCCGGCCAGACCGTGTTGGGGTCGTACGTGCAGAATATGCACGTGCCGACAGGGAACGGGCAGTACTCCTCGAACGACGCGCCTTTGCGGAACTTGATCTTGGCCACGGGAAGCCTCCCGCGCTACGCCGTCCTCTTCCAGACGTTGACGGACAGATGGAGCGGGATGTAGTCTGCCCCCCACCAGTGTTGTTCACGATGCCCAAGCCATCTACACCGGCGGTCGCGCCGGTCGCGACGCACATGCGGTTCTTTACGCCCTGATCGTTCGATGCCCAGTCCTGCCAGTTGGTCTTCATCATGGTATGGGTATGCCGCGGCATCTGCAAGACGCCGATCTTCTTCGAGCCTCCCGTCGCGCCAGCAGCCGCGTAGCCGCTCGTGCCAGCAGCCGCCAGAACGCCTCCCGTGAGCTTCGCCCACGTGCCTCCCAGCACCGTGGCGGGGTTCTCAGACCCTACCGTAAGGTACAGGCTGTTCACCGGGTACACGAGGTCGAGCATCGTCTTGCCGATGCCGCCCTTCAGATGGAACCCGCTCAATCTTGCCATTGCCGCCTCCTGTGGTGTCGAATGCTGAAATGATAGCACAGGGCCGCGCGCTCGGCTACGCCGCCTTCTCGTAGCGGAAGAAGTGCGTCCAGCTGCCGGAGATTTTCACCACGGATATCTCGTCGCCCGTCTGGTCTCCGCCCTGCCCGTATATGCCGCCGTCCTCGGCGCTGTGAGCGCCCGCCGTCTCGCCGTTGCCGATATACCATTCCGTGTGAGCGGCGCGCCACATGATGTCGCCGCGCTTCAGCGAGCCGACGTTGCCGTCGTACGGGTACATCTTCCATCCGATGGGCGGAAGAACCTCCTGCATGCGCGTCGTGTTGAACGTCCAGCTTCCAAGCTCCTCGCGCGTCCATCCACCGGCGAGGAGCGAGTAGAAGACCAATGACGAGCAGTCGTAGTCGGGGTTCCCGTCGCGGTTCCCCTGACTGTACCCGTGGCTGTCGTCGTTGCATATCTGTATGGCCCACTGCACGGCCTTCTCGACCGCCTCGTACGAGGCGGTTCCCCCTCCGGCTGACGACGAGCCGCCGGAGCCTATGGCGGGGCCTGACGTTTGCAGCATCTTGTAAATCTGGTTCACCATGTCCGCGCCTTGGGTGTCGGCCAGCTTGACGCGGTACATCGACGTTGCGAACTCGATCACGTCGTCGGGCAGCTGCCCTATGGCGATCTTCGACGCGTCCCAGTTGGCGACGTTGGTGAGCACGTTCGCCCCCACGCGCCAGTACTCATCGTGCGTCTTCCACGTCGAGCTGTTCGTGAACAGGAGCTGCTGCGATTCGTACAGCCCCGCGTCCCAGTAGAGCGCTTGGAGGCGGTAGAGCGCGCACTTCCCGGACATCTCGAAGTCGGCGTTGTAAAGTCGCCAGAAGTCGCACTTGGTGATGTACCCGGCGAAGACCGGGTACTCGTCGCCCTTTGACAGGCGTATGACGATTCTGTCCATGGGGGTGAACGCCCCGTTGTACTTCCCTCCCTTGTTCTGAAGGGACAGGGAGAACGTTGAGCAGCCATCGACGTTCAGGTTTATCTTGAAGCCGGTGATGTCGTCGGTGAGGTCGTACGCGCGCACGGAGCCGTCCGGCTGGCGCACCGCCACCTCGGCCTTGACCATCGGCGTGTAGGCGAGTATGGCCGTCATGGCAGAAGCCCCGGCCTGCACGGATAGGCCTCGTCGAGTATAACGCCGCCGTTCCAGCCCCACCCGGTGCCCTGCGGCACGTAGGTGTTCCCGGAGTTCACCCATTCCGTCAGCGACCACTCGTGCACGTACCCTATGTTGTCGAGAACCACGCCGTTGCCGACGTAGATTCCCACATGGCCGTACACGCATCCGGGGTTGCCGGAGTTGTCCCAGCCGTAGCCGAACACGGCTGCTCCGACCTTGACCTTGCTCCAATCCGTCGATGCGCCCCACGCCCGCGCCGCCTCGCGCGCCGAAGACTTGCGGGGTATCTTGATTCCGGCAGCGTCGAACACGTCGTCAACCCACTTCTGGCAGAAGCCGCCCTGCGTGGTTATGCCGTACCTCTCGGAGTTCTTCGCGACCTCGACGATCTTCTTCTGCGCCTCGGTCACGTCGCCGTCGAACACGTCCCCGCCAAGGCCTCCGATGTCCCCCGTCGCCTCCGTGAAGGTAGGCCCCGACACCTGCAACATCGAGTAAATCTGGTTCACCATGTCGGCTCCCTGCGTGTCGGCCAGCTTCGCATCGTACATCGACAGCGCCCACTCGATCACCTCGGTCGGTATCTGCCCCACGCTGATGCGCTCGGCGGGCCAACCGGCGACGCTCATCAGGACGTTGGCTGCGGCGCGCCAGTAGCCGCCGTCCTGATCGGAGCTTTCGGCGCTCTGGAAAGTGACAAGCTCGCGCGACGCGAGAAGGCCGCTGTCCCAGTAAAGGGCCTGCAAGCGCCATAGAACGTCCTTGCCCGTTATGGTGACGGGCTGCGAGTTCAGCATGAACATGGGAACCTTCGTGACGTAGCCCGCGAGGACTTGGTAGCGGTTCGCCTTGGAGAGGTATATGGCTATCGCGTCCATGGGCTTGAACGCCCCGTCGTACTTGCCGCCGACGTTCTGAAGCGTGAGCGAGAACGTGGAGCAGCCGTCGGTGTTCAGCGTCACGGAGAAGTTGGTGATGTCGTCTGTGAGGTCGTAGTACTTGTAGCCGTTCACCGTCTG
>OIJI01000267.1_pt1 | contig 9647 bp, 17 predicted proteins | sample 1583481 | NCBI WGS metagenome assembly OIJI01 (sample SAMN02674698, study PRJEB24791) | human gut metagenome, SKBSTL036 | isolation source: stool | host: Homo sapiens | place: USA
ACGCTCTTCCGATCTGCAACGAGCATTTCTGGGAAGGTCTTGGCAACCTGACCTATGTGGAATATCTGCTGGGGTGTCTTAAGGACTGCCCGGAAGAAGTGTATGCCGATAAGAAGGTGGTGAAAGAGATTGGAAAAGTCGAAGGACGAGTTATTAGCTGGTATATCTGAGCTGTCTGGCCTGGATCCGTTCCCGGATGAGATATTTTACCAGATCTTTGAGATCGAGGACAACGTGGAACGGACCCAGTACGTGGAAGCGCTGCGGAAAGAAGCGGGAAAGCTGAAGCGCAGGCCGGAGTTTAACAACCTGTACCGCGCGTTCGTCCTGGATTATTCCCAGAGACAGAAGCAGACAGGGAAAGTGACACGGTTCACGGACCAGCCCATAGAGCTGAACTGCGGGGAATGGGAAGCAACGGATATGGGGGTCAAGACCGTCCGTTATGACAAGAATGCCATGCCGGTCGCTTATTATGCCTGCAGCCACCCGATCCTCCCGGTGGAGATCTTAAAAAATGTGGATACCGCCCAGGAGCGTATCTCCCTGGCTTATTTTAAGTCAGCCACCTGGCAGAAGATCACGGTGGACAGGGCCGTGTGTGCCAATGCAAATAAGATCGTGGATGCGCTCAGCCAGTTCGGCATTGAGGTGACCAGTGATAACGCAAAGAGCCTGGTGCGCTATATCTCAGACTGTGTGGGGCTGAACCCGGCTACCCTGGAACCGAAAAAATCCATCAACCGCCTTGGCTGGGTGGGCAACAGCTTCACGCCCTATGCCCAGGATATCCGGTATGAGGGAGATATGGACTATGAGGTGATCTTCCGGAATGTGGCACAGAAAGGCGATTTTGGGGTCTGGAAGGCACTTTGTAAGGATCTGCGTAAAAATATACCCCTGCGCATGATGATGGCTGCCAGCTTCGCTTCTGTGCTCCTGGAGCCGCTCAGGGTGCTGCCGTTTGTGCTGCATTTATGGGGAACGACCGGAACCGGAAAGACAGTAGCGCTCATGGTGGCAATGTCCATCTGGGGCAATCCCAAGATGGGCGGCCTGGTAAAGACTATGAACATGACAAAGAATGCCATTATGCGCAATGCTGCATTTTTATGCAGTATCCCTTTTGCCGGGGATGAGCTGCAGACCATCAAGGATAAATGGCAGGGGAATTTTGACCAGCTGATCTACCAGATCACGGAAGGCGTGGACCGCGGCCGTGCCAGGGCTTACGGCGGAGTGGAAGATACCAAGACCTGGAAGAACAGCTTTATCTTTACAGGCGAGGAACCGATCACAAAGGTAAACTCCGGCGGTGGTTCCAAGAACCGTGTCATTGAGATCGCCATTGACGGGCCTCTGATCGAAGACGGCCACTATGTCAGCAGCGTGGTCCAGGAGCATTATGGATATGCCGGACGGAAGTTTGTGGAGTACATACAGGAAACAGACCTGAACAGGATCACGGAACGGTACAGGGAGATCTTTGAGCAGCTATGTAAGCTGGACACAACGGATAAACAGGCCATGGCGATGTCCTGTATGCTGCTGGCGGATGAGATCGCAGTGAAGCTCTTCTTTCCGGAAGAACAGGCTTTGCAGATCGGCCAGGTAAAGCAGTACCTGCAGAGCAATTACGACGTGGATGTGGCAGAGCGTGCCTACCAGCAGGTGCTTAACTGGGCGGCCAAAAATCCGGTGCGTTTTGAGGATCCCAAGGCTGATAATTCACCCAACAAAGGGGAAGTCTGGGGCAAGATAGATGAGGACAAGCTGATCGTAAACAGAGACGTGCTCCTGGCGTTCCTTGACCAGAATGGGTTTGATTATACAGCGGTAAGTAAGAAATGGTCAGAGAAAGGGTATCTGGTGCGTAATTCCCAGGGGAAGATGGTACATCAGACAAAAGTATATGGGATCAAATCCAGCTATATCAAGTTCAGGCTTCCGCAGGATGATGATTCAACGGATGCAGAAGGATTTATGGTAGTTGATGGGAATGAACAGGAGTCATTGCCCTTTGATTAAGGGTCTTACCAGTGAAAAAAAGGTAAGACTTTGGTAAGACCCCTAAACCCCGCATAAACACTGGCTTTTTTATATAGGGTCTTACCTGTCTTACCGGTCTTACCTGTTTTTAATATACGTAACGTAGGAAAAAGTTATTGTAGAAAATTTAACGTTAAATATATCACAATATTAAATTTTCTCTAAAAATGTTGGTATATATAACCGGATTTTAGGTAAGACAGTAAGACCCTAAGTAAAACAAGGGTTTGCGGGCGTTTTTCAGGTAAGATTCAGGAAAGACATTTCTGCAAAATGGTAAGACCATGGCAGGAAAGGAGATAGAAACAGATGAAAATGAGCAATAAATCAGCCGGGACACAGTTTGAAAGGGAATTTGCTTCCCGGCTGGCAGCGGAAGGCTTCTGGGTCCACCGTTTCCAGGATAACAAGAACGGACAACCCTGCGATGTGATCGCTGCAAGGGATGGGGAAGCGTACCTGTTTGACTGCAAGGACTGCAAAACAGATATGTTCAGCCTGAGAAGGGTGGAAGAAAACCAGTTCAATGCAATGAGGCTGTTTGATACAACAGGGAACCGGCGCGGGATGTTCGCGATCCGGTATCCGGACCAGGTGATCTATCTGGTGGATTATGAGATCGCCAGGATCATCCGCGACAATGGGAAGAGCAGTGTCCCAAGACATCTGATCGGAATGTATGGGAGGACGTTAGAGGACTGGCTGGAAGATCTTGTAGTAATGGGGGATAAGAAGAACAATGGTTGTAGAGATTGGGTCTGAGATACGGATCAGGGACGCTTCCAAGGAACTGTATGACTGGGCGCAGGAAGAACTGATCATTCCTAACCCGCAGTACCGGGAAAGGGAACGCAGGGGACTCTGGGTAGGCAATACACCAAAGTACCTCTGGCTCTACCATGTGGATGGTTCAGACCTGATCGTTCCTACCGGGGTGGGAAAGCAGATCCGGCAGTTCCTTTCGGACAAGGATCAGATAAGCGTTCATCTGGCCGATAATGGGATCTTAGATTATAAAGGCACCATTCCCCTGTATGACTACCAGAAGGAGGCAGTGGAAGCTATGCGGCATGCCAGCTGCGGGATCCTGCAGAGTCCCTGCGGGTCAGGAAAGACACAGATGGGCATTGCCCTGGCTGCGATGCTTGGACGCAAGGTATTATGGGTCACCCATACGCAGGATCTGCTTGTCCAGTCAAAGACCAGGGCAGAGCAGTATTTTTCTCCTGAGACACTGGGAACGATCACGGCAGGGAAAGCCCAGGTCGGCAGCCATATGACATTTGCCACCGTCCAGACCCTTTGCAAGATCAATCTGGAACAGTTCCGGTATACATGGGATGTGGTGATCGTGGATGAGTGCCACCGGCTGGCCGGTTCACCAACGCAGGTGACGATGTTTTACAAGGTGATGAACAGTCTGGCAGCAAGGTACAAATATGGACTGTCAGCAACAGTCCATCGGTCAGACGGCATGATAAAAAGCACATTTGCAGTTTTGGGTCCAGTTATCTACAAAGTACCGGATGAAGCCGTGGCAGACAAGACCATGAAAGTGCGGATCTGCCGGCGGGATACTGGGATAGAAATCAGCCGTGGGTGTCTGGACACGGACGGAACGCTGAACTACAATGATCTGCTTGCTTATCTGGGAGAAAGCAAGGAAAGAAATGAACTGATCGTGAAGGACCTGATGAGTCAGGCCGGTCATTCCTGTCTTATTCTGGCAAGCAGGCTGGAACAACTGCGTAACATCCGAAGCCTGCTGCCAGAAGAATTAAAAGAAGTATCAGCCATGATTGATGGGAGCATGACCAGTAAGCGGGGCAAGGCAGAGCGGGAGGCGGCTATTGAGAAAATGCGGGCCGGAGAAAAGAAAATTTTATTTGCATCCTTTGGCCTGGCAAAAGAAGGGCTGGATATCCCAAGGCTTGACCGGCTGTTCCTGGTATCCCCACAGAAAGATTATGCGGTAGTCACACAGTCCATTGGACGAATAGCAAGGAAGGCAGAGGGAAAGACAGATGCGGTGTGTTACGACTATGTAGATGCCATCCAGTTCTGCGAGAATCAGTTTAAACGGCGAAAGACTCATTACAGAAAGGCAGGCTGTATTTTATGACAAGGAGCGAGGAACAGGCAGTGCTTGCGAAAGGTGTGTGGTGTGACTCCTATAACTTTTATTTGAAGTATCATGGCCGCCCTGCTGATCCGGGCTTCTGGGAAGAGGCCACGGCAGACTTCGGGAAGATCATGAAGAAATATGGAGGTGCTACGGTGTGCGGCAGATTGATGCTGGCAGCGTTCAGCCTTTTGGAGGAGGAAACCAGATGAATGACCCAAAGAAGATGTCCGTCCCGGTCTGCTGCATCTGCCAGAAGGTGATCAATGGGGATGCAGAGTGGATCAGGACTAAAAGAGGGACGGTGTTGTACATGCATAAGGAGTGCGTGAGGAAGGGGAAAGACAATGATCATAAAACAGATAGCAATCGATGAGGCACTGGAACTGCATAAAAGAGGGCTGATGGTGGGAGTGCTCCAGCCGGTAGTACCGGAACCCAAGAACCTGGATGATTATGAGTTCCTGACATTGAAGAAGATCCTGGCTGGATGTGAGTTCTTCCGGATCGTGCTGGAGGAAGAAAAAAGAGAGACAGAGCCAGCTAAGAAGGAGCCGGCAGAAGTAACAGAGCCGAAGGCTGTGAAAGAGAAGCCAACAGAGACAGCTGCGGAAACCAAGGATAAGCCAGAACCGCCAAAGCCAGAAGCAACAAACAAAAAGCAGATCGATGTTGGAAAAATGAAGGCGCTTCGCAATGCAGGATGGAGCATGAAGCAGATCGCTGAGGAAATGCAGCTTGCACCAAGTACAGTATGCGGGTATTTGAAGAAGATGGAGGAAGGAAATGAAAAGACTAATAGAAGATGAATATTGCACGGAAATTTACCCGTATTTGTATGAGATCGCAAGGAATATTGTTTATGGAGAATAAAGGAAATTAAGATACGGAGGAAAATGAAATGGGATTAGTAGATACGTTTGGCGCAGAGGATAGAGTGCAGGTGAAGCTTTCAGATTTTTATAAACTGATGAAACAGGCTACGCAGTATGAAATAGCCATGAATGCGGTGGGATGTGATGTGCCGCATAGATACATCAGAGAATGCATGACAGGAGTAAAAGAGCCGCAGAAGCAGGGTATACAGATTGAACTGGAAAATCCGGCGAATAAGAGCATGATGTCAGCCAAGAAAGGACAAGTCAATGGATAGGACATTAAAGGCTGTATATATTTGGATAGTGCTGGCCCTGGTCTGGATGGGATTAGAGCTGTTACTGTACGGCGAAATCCAGCCGAGGACAGTAGATGATATTATGTGGTTTCTGTTTTTGCCATTTATTTATATGGCGGTAAATTAAGATTGGGAGAGCGAAGATGAATACAGTACAAGTAACATTAAGTTTGTATTACGAGATCGTAGGGGCTGACTTATACGGTGGACCGGAAAGCACAGGTTATGCGATGATGGCGTTTGATTTTGACACAGAAAATTTAGGAAGCGTGAATCTTCCGGTGATGGCAGAAGAGTGGAAGGCTGGATTTGCGAAAACCTGCAAGGTCCCGGTGGAAAATATAACCCTCATCTCCAGGTGCGAGTACGAAGACAATACTGCAGATCCGGAAGGCCCAGATGGAGTAACTGAGTTTTAAGATTTCTTAGATGATGCAGATGACCTTTATTAAGACTTGGAAAGGGATATTAGATGGATAAAGGGATTGTTGAAGTTGATATACCGTATTCATGTAGGACTTGCGGTTATTGCGTAAAAATACAAGGAGAAAATGACAGGATTTGCATGCTGCTAAAACCGATGGGAAAGTATTGCGGAGTAACTGTAGCGTACATGAACGGAAAGACTGCGGATATATGTCCGATAATCAAATGACAGAGGAATTAAGATTGAGGTGCGAAATGTCACAAGAAGAAAAATATAAGTTAGCGTTATTTGCAGTTGTCCGTAATAGTAAGGTGATGCCTGCCGGTGTTAAGCTTGGAAAAAGTATGCATGAAATAAATACAATGACCGTTGTAGTTATGGCAAATATTATGGAGTCATGTGATTTTGAAAGGCTGAAAGAATCATATGAGTCTGTGTAAAACTGAAAGTTAAGATTTAGGAGAAATTATGGGACGAAAATATCCAAATTTAAAAGATCGCTTATACGCAGCGTATAATCTTATTCGATACGGAAAAGGGAAAATACGCTGTATGACATGCGGAAAGTGTGGAAGCATCATTATAAAATCTATTAGTGAGAAACCGGCCGAAATAGAATGGATTGATGAAATACATCAGGTAGATCAGATGTGGATAGATCTAGTGAAGTGCCGAAAGTGTGGTGCTGTTTGCAAAGAAATTCAAATGTGGAATTTTGAGGGCGATGTATATAAAGTGGATCCATATATTGATGCTGATAAAACAGAAAACTGAAATTTAGAGGATGGTATATAAAATGATGATTGAAGCAATTGGAAGTGCAGCGATGCTGGAGCAACTGGCAGAAGAGTCGGCTGAACTTGCACAGGCAGCATTAAAAGCGGCACGGATTTTACGCGATGATAATCCTACTCCAGTAACGTTACCAGAGGCTTGTGCAGCTGTGATAGAAGAGTATACCGACGTAGTTCAATGTGCGGGAGAAATGGGAATGGGAGTTGATTTTAAGCAAATGCAAGAGAAACTAGAACGCTTTAAAAAGAGAGCGAAAGCAGTGCGTAAATTGTAGGAGACTATCGTAATGTGGAAACGAGTAAATCCCAACGTGGAGTATGTGATAGCTGTCATGCGTAAGAAGGGAGAGGACATAAAGAATGGGATTAGTAAAGTCAGAGGCCCAGAGAAAGGCAAACCAGCTGCAAAGAAAAAGCGCCATAGCCGCATCAGACCATGAGATTATTAACGGGCCGAAGCCTACAACCTGGTCAGCCAGGATGCCGGCTTATGTGGGGACAAGCCTCTGCCCGAGTCCAGAGCTGCGGGGTAAGATAAATGACTAGGGCAGAGAGACGGCGCCTGGAAAAGATGACGGGATGCAAGCAGGCGGTATATCAGTATACAGCAGCCCAGATCGAAGAGATCAAACACCAGGCGGTAAAAGAGCAGAAGCAATACCTGGACAAAGCCATTGACGAAGAGTGGAAGAAACGTACGGAAGCTGTATCCGGGGAAACAGAAGAGGAGCGCATGAAGAAAGTCCTTGGTCTTCTGCTATCGGTGCCAGCCCGTATCCTGTGTGAGAAATTCCACTGGAAGGAAGTGCGGGATGAGAATGACCATCGTTCTAGGCTTCTCCAGTTTTCTGAGGCTGTTGTGAAGGAAGTAAACAGGATATGTGATGATGAGAACGCAGATATCAGGAAATACTGCAAGGAAACCTACGAAAAGTACGGGGTAAGGTATGAGGTAAAAGACGATAAGCAGAATGGGAGGTGATACCGTTGGACAAGCAGATATTGGTGCAGTACATAGATGCATGCGCCCAGGTGGAAGATACCAAAAGGGAAATCCTGAAGCTTAAGAAAGCCAGGAAGAGGATTGAGCAGGATGCAGTGAAAGGGTCTTCGCATGAGTTCCCTTACACACCACAGACGTTTCATATCGAAGGTCTGGCATATCCTGTAGTAAAGGATCCAGATGAGCTGGACCGGCTGGAAGAGATCCTGAAAGAGCGGTTGCAGACTGCGGAACGGATCAAGCATGATGTGGAAGCGTGGTTGAATGCGATTCCGCAGAGAATGCAGCGCATTATCAGGTATAAGATCTTTGAAGAGTTTACCTGGAGTGAAGTAGCGGTGAGAATGGGGAGAAAAGCTACAGCAGACGGTGTGAGAATGGAGTATACGAATTTCATGAAAGAAAAATAAGTTATTTCGTATTTTTCACATTTTTCGTTTTCAAAATGTTATAGTGTACCATGAAGCCAAAGGCATACGGCCGGCGGCTTAATTCCCCTGGAACCTCTGCCGGGGGTCACAGCTTGGCAGAGGAAGCTGCCGGGTCGCTCCCGGATGAACTGAGCGTATGCGCAACACCTCAGAGAGATTGACAATGCCGGATTTGGTTGCAGCTGATAGAGTAGACGCTTCTGCATGCGTGGTGTCTGCGATGACAATAACTGTTTTCAAACCGGAAGCGCTGTTGGAACGTAGCTCAGTAGGGAGAGCAATGGTTTGTGTCCTAAGCGAAGGTTCGAGTCCTTCCGTTCCGATGATTTTTGTTTCTATCAGTATTTCCTTCTCCCTTACAAATATAGTGCAGTACGAACAAATGTTCTGATAAAAAATGTACAAAATGTCAATTGATTTTTTGATTATCATGACATATACTAAAACTAACATAAAGATATTGACAACTCTGCAACTTGGATATAATGCACATTATATTCAAGTTTTTTGCTTTATAAGTTAGGAGGTATATACTATGTATAGTGCTGTTGAGGTGGCAAAGTACATTATATGGTATTGCAAAAGACAGGGATATTCGATTAGTAATTTAAAATTACAAAAAATTTTGTATTTTGTTCAAGCAAGTTTTTTAGTAAATCAGGGCAAACCTTGTTTTTATGAAGCCATAGAAGCATGGGATTTTGGACCAGTTGTTCCAGAAGTTTATCATGAATTTAAAATTTTTGGTGGTGGAAATATTTCTGGATTTGGATGTGAAGACGCTGAAAAAGCAATTACTTATTTGGATCGCCAGCTTATTAATGATATGGTTGATGAATGCGCTGCATATTCCGCATCATCATTAGTTGAAATAACACACAATCAAGATCCATGGAAAAATACTTATCAAAGAGGATGTAATAATACGATAAGTAATTCTAGAATAAAGGCATATTTTGAAGAGGACTAATAAATAGATGAAATTAAAAAACTGGGGAAAACAAAGCTTAGAAAATTATAAGCCGACAGAAGATCATATTTCAAATATGTCTAAAGCGATGGATTCCTTGTGTGCAATGCTTGCTATAGATGCATCAGATTTCAAAAAAGATGTATTCTTTAAAGAATTTAAAAAATATATTATTGGAAATAATCGTCTTCTTTATACCAATGTTACCAATACAATTTTTGATAATTATAGTATTGTGGGAACTTTTCAGACAAATTTGGAAAGTGTTATTACATATTCGTATGAAAATATACCAGAAAACAATAAAAGTGATCATGCTAGAGTTCAACGAGCATTGATGAAATTATGGGATCATATCAATTTGGCAATACGGCAATATGAATTATTTAATTTAAGTGATGAACATTATGCTTCCATAGCGGAAGAGAAGATGAAAGATGTTGAAATACGCTTGACTAAAGAAATGAATATGCAATTAATTTCATTGATTGCTATATTTACAGCATTATCATTTATTGTGTTTGGTGGAATAAGTTCTTTAGATAACATTTTTTTGGGAGCGAAAGATATTCCAGTCACTAAATTAATGATTGTTGGAACAATTTGGTGTTTTTGCATTATGAACTTAGTATTTGTATTTATGTTTTTTATTGCAAAAATGACAGGCTTAAATATTA
>OIJI01000277.1_pt1 | contig 9422 bp, 8 predicted proteins | sample 1583481 | NCBI WGS metagenome assembly OIJI01 (sample SAMN02674698, study PRJEB24791) | human gut metagenome, SKBSTL036 | isolation source: stool | host: Homo sapiens | place: USA
GGAAACTTCGTTTCCATACGATAAAAACGCTCCGCGAGGATGCGCACTCGGCGCAAGGGTAGATGGTTGCTGAAGCAACCGCGCCTCGGCGCGAGAATGTGCCAAGGCACATTCTTTTTATTATGGGATTTATCCTGTTGAGGGTATTGGAGTTTTTCGTGTTCCGAAAAATGGAGATGCCCGAAACAAAAAACCACCTGCTTTGCGGGTGGAGACAAAGCGTTGTACAAAAAAATCACCTTTCCGTTACAATAGAGTTGTTCAGGCACTATTGTAAGAAAGGAAAGGTGATTTTATGGCGAATAAGAATTATGATTTAGCTCACACAAAAGTACAGTTTACAAGGGACTACACAGGGTAGGTATCTGACGGGAGGGGTTCCACCCGTCAGATTTTCCATGTGATATTCAAGCTGTCGCTTGTGGCGGCTACGGTGGTAATCATCAAATCCACCACACGCCGCTTGTCGTCAAAAGATACATTCTCCCAAGTGTCGAGGTAGCCGGAAATCTGGCTGACCTGTTCCGGGCTAATGGCTTCCACCGTCAGCTCCGCTATCCTCGCCAGAAGTTCCTGCTTGCGTCCGTCCAGTTCCGCTATCTTCACATTCACATAGGAGAGCAGGACATTGTTTGCACCCGTCAGACTGTCCACCAGCTTTTCAATCTCGCTGTCCACATGGGCAAGCTCCACTTGCAGTGCTGCAATTTTCGGGTTTGCCTTTGCCGCTTTCTTTCTGCCTGTCAGCGTCTTGTAGCTTGCCAGTTTCTTTACCATCTGCTGATAAACAACCGCTTCCAGTTCCGAAGTAATGATTTTCCCGCACCCCGGACAACTCTTGTTATCCAGCCGTTTCGTACAGCGAAGGTATTGCTTGCCGGAGGGATTGAAGATACTCATAAGGGCATACCCGCAATTCCCGCATTTGATTTTTCCCGCCAGCCATGTATGGGTGGCTTTTCGGGCAGACTGGATTTTCATGTTGTTCATCAGCTTCTTGCGGCAGGTCAGCCAGATGTCGGAGGGGACAATGCCCTCATGGGGAGCCAGTACCAGCATTTGGTCTTTCAAGTCGTTCTTTTTGCTGGGCTTCACATCCCGCCCTTGATACAGATAGCAGCCGTTCATGCCAGTAAAATCGGCAGCGTCATTGACAATGACCGTCCCTTGACTTTTGAAAAATTCGTACACATCAAGGTCTGCCTGCACATAGACAGGATTGCGTAACATCTGCGCCAGCGTGGGGCGTATTAGTTCCTTGCCGTTGAATAAAATTCCCTGTTCGGCAAAGTACCGGGTAATGTCCCCGTAGGAGGTTGTGGGCTGGGCGTACATCTCGAACATCAGCCGGATATTTGCCGCTTCGTCTGGGTTTACCACCAGCTTCTTTGTGTTGATACCGTCCATCTTAATCGGCTCTGTATGGAAGCCGTAAGGGGCTTTCCCACCCATCTTGAAACCTCGCTGGCTGCGGGAATAGTAAGCGTCCGTTACTCGCTTCTGTATGGTTTCCCTCTCAAGCTGGGCGAACACGATACAGATATTTAACATCGCCCGCCCCATCGGGGTGGAGGTATCAAACTTTTCCGTAGAGGACACAAACTCCACATTGTACTGCTGGAACAGCTCCATCATGTTGGCAAAGTCCAGAATGGAACGGCTGATACGGTCGAGCTTGTAAACCACGACCTTTGCAATTAAGCCCCGCTTGATGTCCCGCACCAGTTCTTGAAACTTCGGACGGTCTGTGTTCTTGCCGCTGTACCCTTTGTCTGTGTATTCCTTGCAGTTACCGCCTTTCAACTCGTATTTGCAAAATTCAATCTGGCTTTCAATGGAAATGCTGTCCTTTTTGTCTACCGATTGTCTTGCATAGATTGCGTCTATTCGATTGTTCATATTGTCGCTCCTTTTCTTAAAAAAGAAACGGAGCTGCTGACAGTTTTATTATACCGCCAGCAGCCCCGCAAATCAACGATGGCTTCGGAAAACCTTACGCCCCGGCTTCCTCTTTCTGCCGCTTATCGGCATATTTGCGGAACACCTCATAAAGCTGCTGCTCCAGTTCCCGGCGTTTGACCGCTTCCTGTTCCGGCGTGAACACCGGGGAGAGATTTTCCAGTGTGATTTCCTTTCCCTGAAAAGTCACGATTTCGATTTCCTTTTTGTATCTGATATTACTTATAAGATCACCTTTCCTTTCCATGCTGCCGCTGTTGCCGTTTCAGTTCCGCTAAAATCTCCGGCGGGATACGGTCAACCAGCCGCCGCATATCGTCCAGTTCGCTTTTTAACTTCGCCCGTTCCATCGTGTCATTCATCTTGCCTTTTTCGCTGGCCTTTGCCCTGACTTCCAGCTTTTCATTTTCCGCTAACAAGTCATTGATTGTGACCTTGTATTTTTTCAGTTGCCCGGAGAAGTTCTCCATCTGCGGAAACCACTTTTTCAGCATGGAGAGGGCTTCCTCTTTCTTCTTTCCGGCGTTCAGCGGGGTAATGCCGGAGAGAACCGCTTCAATGGCCCTCGCCTGTTTGGAGAGGTTGACCGCCTGTTTGAACAGCCGGGTGGGGATATGCTTCCGGCCCGTCTTGCTGGCGCTTTCCCCACGCTCCAGGTCGGGGTACTGCTCCACCATACAGGCGTGAAAATCGTCCTGCCACTTCGTCAGATTGGCCCGGTTGCCGATAATTTCTTTGGCGCACAGGCGGTTGTCCTTTGTCAGCGGCACAAAGACCAAGTGCAGATGGGGCGTTTTTTCATCCATGTGTACCATAGCCGAAACGATGTTCTCCCGGCCCACCCGGTCAATGAGGAAGTCCGCCGCCCTCTGGAAGTAGGCCGCTATCTCCTTTGGGGACTTGCCCTTGAAAAACTCCGGGCTGGCGGTGACAAGAGCTTCCACTACACGCACGCTGTCCTTGCGGACACGGCAATTAGCAGCAGAAATCATGCGGTCGGCTTCTTCCCGGTACCTGCCCTGCGGCTGCACCAGATGGAGGTTGTAGCGGCTCCGGCTCACATCAATATCCGGGTTGCTGGCGTACTGCTCCTTGGTGCGCTCGTTGTGGGCTTCGATGGGGCTGATGGCAGGCCCCTTGTACTTTTTGAACCTTAAAATGCCGTATTGGGCTTTCATAGATCACGCTCCTTCTTGGGGTGTACAAAAAATCTGTACGGACTTCAAATAACCTGTACGGTTCGTACGACGTATGAACAAGCGAAATACAAACGATGATACGTTTTAATTTGATTCTGCTTGCCGTACAGATGCGTACAAGTACAGACCGTACAGGTTGTACGAACTTCTTCCGTAAAAAATGCACTTTTTACGGGCAGGGGTGGACAAGCGGTTCGATGCCTACAAAACCCCGCACCCTGCGGCCACCGGGCAGGTAGATGTTGTTGGTGGCTTCAAGGTTATAGCGGCGGTCATTCTGGCGCAGTTCGGCGCTGAAACGGATCGCCGATACGCTGTGGCAGGCGTTGTCCTCGCACCACTGCTTATAAATGTCGTAGAACTCCTTGGAGCTGATGGAGTAGTCCGCCTTGAAGCGGAAGTAGCCCTCGGACTCCATGAAGTCGATGACATTGTTGCTGCTGCGCTTGATGGTGTCCACGTTGGCGGCGGCTCGTTCGCTGACCGTGAAGCGGAAATCGTTCTGCACCAGCCGGTGCAGCCCTTCCAGACACCAGAGCAGGATGCCTTCCAACTCGGCGCACATCTTCTCCACAAGGAAGGGGTCATCCGTGCGGTCAGCAGGCTTGTCCTTGGTGGTCAGGATGAGCTGGCGGCGAAAGAAACCGTCCGAATGGTCATACAGCGAGGTCAGCGCACCGCCGTTGCCGAAGCAGAGGAACCGGGCGTAGATGTCCCGCTGGTAGCTCTGGACACCTTTGCGCTCCAAGTCCAACTTGGCCTCGGCGGTCACGATGGTCTTGATATAGTTGGTCTTGGGCAGGGCGTTCATGTCCATGTCATCGTCGATCATCAGCAGGCGGCGTTCCAGATCGGCGCGGGCAAAACGGTTGTTCTCGACTTTCTGGACGCTGCCATTGCTGGCGGCATCTCCCATGAGCCGTTTCAGCACTAGCCCGATGCGGGACTTGCCCTCGCCGCCCTTGCCGACAATGAGCATCATCTTCTGCCCCTTGGTGCTGGGGATCAGGCAGTAGCCCAGATACTCCTGCAAGGTGGGGATGTCGGCATCGTCCAGCAGCTCGTGCAGAAAGGTCAGCCAGTGATCAGGGCTGGCGGCTTTGGGGTCATACCTCACAGGCAGGCGGTTCTGGCAGAACAGGCGGCTCTCCTGAAAAGAGCCGTCCGGCAGATGGTACACGCCGTTCTGGAGGTGGATGCAGTCTTGCTCGATGGGGAACGGGTCGGAAAAGGCCAGCAGCTTGATGGTCTCCAGAATGTTGGTGACCTTTTTGGACAGGCCGGAGGTGACATATTCCTCGATGTTCTCCAAGATGCGCTGCTTGATCTCGCTCTCGTCCTCTACCGGGCCGTCCAGCGTGTACAGCGTACCGTTGACGCATTTCAGCGGCCACTGTTCCAGAAAGGCACGGCCAAACTGGACTTCATCGATCTTCTTGCCGTTGTACCAGTCCGGCCATAAGGGGTTGCGGGAAATGTTTTTCTTCATAGGGTGGTTCTCCTTTAGAAAAGTGAAGTGGCGGGTCTCACGGTGAGACCCACCACTTCGGGTGAATAAATTATCAGGCGCACTTTGCCAGAGCAAGGCGGTCGGTGCGCTCTTCCAGCATCAGCAGGTACGACCCGGACAGCAGCCGTGCAGCGGCATCGGCCTTCTGCTGGGGCGTCCCAAATGCAACGCAGTCCGTCAGGTGCTCGATGGTCTCGGTCATGTGGAGGGCTTCCACGAACCGCTCGTCCAGCGGTTCTTCCGGGCTGGCGGGCTTGTAGCGCTCCTGCCAGTCGTGCAGCAGGTCGAGATAATCGGTCAGCACCCGCAGGCAGTAGGCGATGTCTGCCCACTGCTCGTCCGTCAGGCCACGCTTGGGCGGCGGCAGGGCGATGGCATTGGCGGGCTGCTTATCCGGGTCAAGCCCGAAGTCACTTGCGAGCTTCTCGGCGGCTTGCCGGGGGTTCAGGTCGAACAGCTTGGCGGTGAGGTCGATGGCATCTCCATTGGCCCCGCAGCCAAAGCAGTAATAATAGGTGTCGTTCAGCTTCATGCTGGGGTCGCTGTCAGAATGGAACGGACAGCACACCATGCCATGGCGGTCGGGCTCCATGCCGTACATCTCTCCCACCTGCCGAACGGTGATGGCGGACTTGATCTTTTGATATAAACTCAAAATTTCTCCTTTGGTCAAAGGTTTTGGTACGAATCAATTTGATCCCTGCCACGTTCAAAGCCGGTCTCCCTTGCTGCCTCCCGACAGGAAATCTTTTTGGACTCTGTGTCGGCCCCATGCAGGGCGCTCGCTCCCCCGATGGGAGGTCTTGGCGGTCTGGGCAGTTCGGACGGTCATTCTGTTCTCAAGGTTCTGTTATGAAAGATATTTCAGAGGGCTTTCGCGGGAAGCCCTTAATATGTTCGCTGCTGGGGAGTTAATATGTTTTCTTTCTGTCTATAGGATAGCACCACGATGGCCGCTGTGCCGTATATCCATAATGTCGGAAAACAGGTGCAGAAACTGCAAAATTCCACGCTTATGGACAGGAACAGCCGGAAGTGGTATACTGTGCAAAAAACATCGGAGGTGCGACCATGAACATCAAGCTGACACTGGGAGAACGGCTCAAAGACCTGCGTGTGGAGCGGAATCTGAAGCTGGAAACGCTGGCAGAGCAGACGGGTCTGTCCAAATCGGCACTGTCGAAATATGAGAGCGACGATGTGACCGACCTCAGCATTTATGCGGTGACAACGCTGGCTGAGTTCTATGGCGTGACCACGGACTACCTGTTGGGCGTGACGGAAAACAAAAAACGCCCAGATGCAGTCCTTTCGGACTTGCATCTGAGCGATGGTGCAGTGGACGTATTAAGGAATGGGAATTTCAATCATCGGCTGCTGTGTGAACTTTTGGAACATCCCGATTTTTCCCGGTGGATGACCGACCTTGAGATCTGTGTGGACGGTCTGGTCAGTGACCGCATCCGGGATATGAATGCCATGGTGGAAGCCACCCGGCAGGAACTGGAAAAGCGATACCATGCCGATGCAGAGGACCTGACCATGCGGACGCTGAAGGCGGCGCAGATCAACGAGGACGAATATTTCGGGCAGATCCTCTATGATGAGCTGGCGGCGATCCTGAAGCAGATCAAAGCGGCACATGGGACCGATAAGACCACGTCGGACGGCGCAGCGGTCGAGCAAGCGAGGAAGCAGCTTGAAAATGCACAGAAGTTTGAAGGTTCTCCGTTGGAAAAGAAGATGAATGTCCTGATGGGACAGATCGGCATCGACTATTCCAAGCTGACGAAAGAAGAACAGATGACCTTGCTGCGAGTGTTCAATAAATCCTCTATGTTAAAGCACCGCACAAAGGCCGGGATGCGGGGCAAATACAGACGCTGATTATTTACCTTGCGGCTTATAGGGAAAAACGCTGCTGCGGCAGGAAGGAGAACGTACACCATTGGTTCCTCTGCAAGCCTGCGCTGGGTGGGCAGAAACCATTAGCTGCCATCCCCATCCGCGCATCCTTCTGCCGCAGAATAGGTGCTTGCCGGAGCTGCTCGCAGTCCCTTTTCCGCATCAGCCGGAACCAAGGTGTAACACACTAGACTTTGCAAACAAAGTCGTATGCCACGAAACCCCGGCACGGTTTCTTTGGATTCTTCCGGCTATTGCGTTGCTTCCCGGTTTCAGACAATAGAAGATGCGGGCGTCAACTCGTACACATGATCGAACTGGGCTTTACGTTCGTCGCTCAGGTGATGGCTAATCAGGATCAGGGTCAGGTCAGGGTTGGACAGCAGGCTCTTCTCCACGATGTCGGCGTTCTTCTGGTCCAGGGCGCTGGTGCCCTCATCCACCAGCAGGATGCTGCGGTTATGGATCAGAGCACGGGCGATGGCCACGCGCTGCTTCTGGCCGCCCGAGAGGGCGTTGCCTTCCTCGCCCACCGGCGTATCCAGACCCTTGGGCATATTGGCAAGGTCGCCTGCCAGGGCGCTGTCACGCAGTGCCTTTTCCATCTGCTCGTCGGTAAAGTGCTCACCCAGGGTAATGTTCTCACGGATGGTGGTATTGAACAGGAACACATTCTGTTCGATGTAGCTCATTTTCTGCTGGAGCTGCTCGGGCGTGTAATCCCGCACGTCTCTCTCGTCATAAAGGACCTTGCCCTGGTAGCCGGGCAGCCAGCCCAGAAGAATCTTCAGCAGGGTGCTCTTGCCGCAGCCGGAGGGACCGGTGAGGGCGTATTTGCCGCCTTTCTTGAATTCCGCGTTCATGTGGACCAGGATCGGCTTCTTTTCATCGTAGCCGAAAGAGACATCCTTGACCGTAATGCCTTCCTGCAGGGTAGGCAGACCGAAATCAGGAAGCTGCGCCTCGCCGGCATGGATGGTAATCTTATCGAAATAGGGCTTGCTGGCCGAGAAGGACACTGCAAGTTTGGACACCTGGTTCAGTCCATTATACACGCCGGCGCAGATGGTACCGGTGCCCATAAAGGTGGCCAGAGGAATCATATCATTGAGGATCAGGACACCCAGCAGGATGACAACGGCCACTTGGCAGACGGCGCTGACATAGGCCAGACCACAGCCGATGCCGTCCTTGTTGATGGTCAGTTTGTACTTGGCCTGCTCCATGCTGTCGCTGGCTGCATCGACTCCGCTGGTAAACCGTTCATCCTTGCCAAAGAAGCGAAGCACATCGTAACCTGCCAGCAGATCCTTGATTTTACTGACGCTGTCAGCCTGGCTGGCGGCACAGGCTGTGCCAACGGTTCCCAACCGTTTGCTGAACAGACGAGGAACGAAGATCATAACCAATGCGATGACCAGAGAAATCACCAGAAGCAGCCAATGAATGGATGCCAGTGCAACGATGCCGAACACCACCTGTGCCGCAGAACCCATGATGGTGAAAAACGGAGTCCAGGCCATCTGCTCAATCTGGTTCACGTCGTTGGTAAACTGGGAGAGGTACTCGCCGCTCTCCTGCTTATGATACTCCTGATGGGTCTTGTGCAACAGGCCCGCTGCCATATCCCGGCGCAGAGCGTTGTTCATCCGGCGCACGGCCCGGCCCTGGAAGAAGGTCTCTGCAATCAGGCAAAGGACCACGGCCAGCCAGGTCAGCAGAAGAAGAATGATCCGAATGGTGAAAGCCCGCAGATCACCGTCCAGCAGTCCCTGGGTGATCTGAATCTGTACCAGACTGGTGCAGACCTGCAAACCATAGGCAACAACCATACAGATGGAGGCCGCTGTAACAGTGGGCCAGCACTTTTTGAGATAATACTTCATGATTTCCACCTCTTCTGTGATCGTTCCATCTGTCTCTATGAACAGTGGATTGTGTGCTTTGCTCTTTCTGATTCAAATTGTAGCACACAGGATGAGGAATAAACATATCGTTTTGCGTTAGTTAACTGATTACACACATTCTGATTTTCTATAGAGGCAAACTGTCTTTCCATCAATAATTTCAGACTTTTTGCACTGCATATTCATGCAGCGCAAAACATTCCGGCAGCTACGACACTCGGGCTTCAGATCAGAAAAGCTCCACCGGCAGTTAACCTCCGGGTCGATCACAATACCTTTTTCGGGATCAACCCAACCTAACTGGTTTTGCGGGTGGTCAAGCGCCACAGTGCATTTGCCAATTTTTCCATTGGCCCGGAATACCATGCTATGTGGATAGGAAGCGTAGCACACCTGTGCAAGGGCTCCGTTTCTGTGGTTATGACACGACATCCCGATCTTATCCAGATATGCAACATGTTTTGCTACCAACACATCTTTTGTATCCTGATGAAGGATGGATAGACTGTGGACGCCTTCACCACCCCAGTCACCAACAGCACGAACAAGTACGGCGAAGCGTTTGTCATGCCCAAACAGACGGTACAGATAATCATACCAACTGTAGTCCTCATCGTCGGCCAGAATATTGTGGCGCAGCGTGATATGAAAGGAATACTCTGCCGGCGGCAACTTGGAAAGAGAGGCCAGATTGTTAATGATGGTCTGCAGGGTTCCTTTGCCGGATACATGGGGCCGAGTCTTGTCGTGATTCCAACCATCAATTGTAATTTGATAGCTGGTGATCCCTGCCTGATAGAACTGCCGAAATAGCTTGTCATTCAGCAGATAACCATTGGTGGTCATATTGGCAGCATAGTGAAAGCCATACTGTTTCTGCAGATTTTGCACAATGTTGGACACTTCCAGCACAGTGTCTTTGCAAAGAGCAGGTTCACCTCC
>OIJI01000313.1_pt1 | contig 8986 bp, 6 predicted proteins | sample 1583481 | NCBI WGS metagenome assembly OIJI01 (sample SAMN02674698, study PRJEB24791) | human gut metagenome, SKBSTL036 | isolation source: stool | host: Homo sapiens | place: USA
TGGACGCCCTCTTCTGTCTCAAGCACCACCAGCTGGGTATGCCCCCGCAGCAGGGCAAACAGCCCGACCTGGTATTCCCGGGTGTCCAGCAGAAGCTCCATCTCGTCGGCGGTGAGGACGAGGATGTCCGCGAAGGGGAGAAACTGCATCACCGTGTCCCGCAGGGTCTTTTCGCCGGGCCAGAGAGCCGGGCGGAGAGAGGGGACAAAGCAGACCGGCACACCGGCGGTGCGGGCGGTGTCCAGCGCGGCAAGATGGGTGTAGCGGCAGGGGCTGTCCACGAGACAGGCGCTGGAAAAGGCCAGCATTTCAGCATCTGCGGCCCAGTCAGCGCCCAGCTGTTCGGGTGCATAGAGCAGCTCTGAAGAACGGGTGCGGCAGCCTAGCTGTTCGCCGCCGCCGTCGAACAGCAGCGGCGTGGGGGCGCGGGAGGTGAAGCAGACCCGGCTGATGTCCACACCGGCAGTAGATAAAGCGTCTGCGATGCGGTGTCCGAAAGCATCCTCGCCAAGCTGCGTTAAAAGAGAGGCTCTGCCGCCCTGTGCGGCATAAGCCAGTGCCAGCGAGGCGGCGCTTCCACCCATGCGGGGAGAAAACGTCTCTGCCGACGCCAGCGGCGCGGTGCTGTTCAATTCCAGCCACGCTTCGCCCAGACAGTATAAAGTCTTGCCCGGCATGATGCACCCTCCCTTCTGCCTGTTTTCAAAAACAAACTACAGTATACACCCATCCGGGCGTTTGTGCAAATGGAGAGCTTGACAGCTTCGGTCGGATTGTGATAAACTGACGCAATATGGCAGTATATCTGAAATTTGAATGATAAAAATGTGACATTTGACGAGGAGAACATGAGCCTTACCAAACAGTATTTCAAATACGTCAGCCAGAACATCTTCGGCCTGCTGGGGACATCCTGCTACATCCTGGCCGATACCTATTTCATCTCGCAGGCGGCAGGCACCAGCGGTGTGGCTCTGCTGAACCTCTGTCTGCCCATCTACAACTTCATCTTCGCCATCGGCTCCATGCTGGGCCTCGGCGCGGCCACCCGCTACGCCATCCTCCGGGCGCAGGGCGACGAGCGGTCGGAGCGCTATTTCTCCAACGCCCTGCTTTGGGCGCTGGTGTTCGCCCTGCCCTTCATGCTGGCGGGCATCTTCTGCCCCGAGGTGCTGCTGCGGTTCATGGGCGGCGACGCGGAGATCGTTGCACTGGGCGTGGGGTACGCCCGCATCTTCCTGCTGTTCACGCCCTTCTTCATGTGCAACTACATCGTCTCGGCCTTTGTCCGGAACGACGGCGACCCCTCACTGGCCATGGTGGCGACCCTCTGCGGAAGCCTCTTCAACGTGGTGTTCGATTACATCTTCATGTTCCCCATGGGCCTCGGCCTGCCCGGCGCGGCGCTGGCGACGGCAGTCTCGCCGGTGTTGAGCATTGCGATCTGCAGCCGCCACTTCTTCAAAAAGAGCAGCACCGTCCGCCTTGTGCGGCAGCTGCCCTCGCCGAAGCTGCTGGCCCAGAGCTGCCAGCTGGGCGTCTCGGGCTTTGTGGGAGAGATGTCCTCCGGCGTGACCACCACCGTCTTCAACCTGCTGCTCCTGCGTCTGGCGGGCAATGTGGCCGTGGCGGCTTACGGCGTCGTGGCGAACTACGCGCTGGTGGCGACGGCGATCTTCAACGGCGTAGCCCAGGGCGCACAGCCGCTGGTCAGCAGGTGCTACGGCAAAAACGATGCCGCCGGTGCCCGCAAGCTCCTGCTGCTGGGCAGCGGAACAGCGCTTGCGCTGGCGGCAGCACTGTATGCAGTTCTGTTCGGGTTTACCGGGCCGATCGTCGCGGTCTTCAACAGTGAGAACTCGGCCCTCATGGCGCAGTATGCCTTCAGCGGGATGCGCATCTACTTCCTCGGCTATTTCTTCGCGGGCTTCAATATCGTGGCCGCCGGCTATCTGGGCGCGGTGGACCGTCCCGCAGAGGCTTCTGCGACGTCGCTTTCCCGCGGCATCGTGGCCATCGTGGCCTGCTCTCTGGTGCTGAGCGCCCTCTTCGGGATGAACGGCGTCTGGGCCGCGTTCCCGGCCTCTGAGGCCATCACGGCCTGCCTGACCCTCTTCCTGCTGAAGCGGAAAAATTAAATAAACAATTCCTGTTCCAACCGCTGCTGCTCGGGCGAAAGCTCGGGCAGTGCGCTCCGACCGGCCATCGCCCGCCACTGTGTGGGAGATCGGCCGGTCGTTTTTTTGAAGACGCGGCAGAGGTAGTTGGCCCCCGAGAAACCGCAGAGGCTGGCGATGACGTCCAGCGTGTACTCCCGGTGGAGCAGCAGACGCATGGCGGCTTCTATGCGGACGCTGGTGAGATACCGCCCCGGCGAGACGCCCAGCGCCGCCGTAAAGGCCCGGACGAGGTGGCTCTTGGAGACGCCCAGCCGCTCGCTCAGCTCTTCCACGCCGTAGAGCCCGGCGTAGTTCCTGCGGATGTCCTCGATGGCGGCGGCCACCAGCGGGGGCAGGGCAGGGGCGGCGCTGTCGGCGTCTGAGAGCTCGCACAGCAGGGCAAAGGCCAGCTGACTGCGCACCCGCTCCGAGGCGTCCTGCTCTTCGGCAAGGCGCCCCATCAGCTCTGCCGCCGCCGGGCAGGTCTCGCCCCGGGCGAGGAAGGGCATCTCGGAAAGCCCTGCGAGGAACTGTTCCGCTGCCTGCCCGGTGAGCTGGACGCAGAGCAGATGGCACTCGTTTTCCGGCGCGAGGGTCAGCGGCCCCCGGCTCAGCACGAGATGGCCCGCTGCGGCATTCTGGGGCGGCAGCAACAGGGCAGAACCTGCCGGCATCAGGTCGAGATCGGACAGCGAGACGACACATTTTCCGCTGGAAATGAGGCAGACCCAGAGCCCTTCGCCCCGCAGGGTGAGGGGCTCTTCCGGCTGGGCATCCTCCACGATGCCGAGGGCGGCAGTCGTGCTGGGAGAGTAAATCAATATCTGACACCTCAAATCAATAAAATGCTATTTTATAACACAAAATAATCTGCTATTATAATAGCAATGAAACGGCTCATCGTCAAGCTGAGCCTTTGAGTGCAACAACATCAATGGAGGAAAAAGCTTTATGGCTTCTATCAGCTGCCAGCATATCTACAAGATCTACCCCGGTGCTACGGCTCCTTCCGTCACCGATTTCAACCTGGAGATCCAGGACAAGGAATTCATCATCTTCGTCGGCCCCTCTGGCTGCGGTAAGTCCACCACCCTGCGCATGATCGCCGGTCTGGAGGAGATCTCCAAGGGCGAGATGTACATCGGCGGCCGCCTCATCAACGATGTTCCCCCGAAGGACCGCGACATCGCCATGGTCTTCCAGAGCTACGCTCTGTATCCCCACATGACTGTCTACAAGAACATCGCTTTCGGTCTGGAACTGCGCAAGACCCCGAAGGACGAGATCGACCGCCGCGTCCACGAGGCTGCTAAGATCCTGGAGATCGAGCATCTGCTGGACCGCAAGCCCAAGGCTCTGTCCGGTGGTCAGCGCCAGCGTGTCGCTCTGGGCCGTGCAATGGTCCGTAACCCGGCAGTCTTCCTGCTGGACGAGCCCCTGTCCAACCTGGACGCTAAGCTGCGTACCTCCATGCGCACCGAGATCATCAAGCTGCACAAGAAGCTGGCTACCACCTTCATCTACGTTACCCACGACCAGACCGAGGCTATGACCATGGGCGACCGCATCGTTGTCATGAAGGACGGCATCATCCAGCAGGTCGATACCCCGCAGAACCTGTACGATATGCCCTGCAACATGTTCGTCGCAGGCTTCATCGGCAGCCCCCAGATGAACTTCCTGGACGGCACCATCGTCAAGAAGGGCGACCAGTACAGCGTCGATCTGGGCGGTGACCTCATCCCCCTGCCCAAGGAGAAGACCGCTGACGGCAAGCTGGATTCCTACGTCGGCAAGAAGGTCAAGATGGGCATCCGTCCCGAGGACATCGACGATGAGCCCGAGTTCATGGCAAAGCACACCGACTGCCAGCTGGATACTCAGGTCGATGTCTCTGAGATGATGGGCGCTGAGATCTACCTGTACCTGGAGTACAAGGGCAACAAGATGACCGCCCGCGTCGCTCCCACCTCCAAGGCCCGCAACGGAGACACCGTCCGCGTTGCCTTCGATCCCCACAAGGTCCACCTGTTCGACGTCGAGACCGAGCAGACCATCCTGAACTGAATAAGATAGTCTACGATCATTTTTGATCCTCCTATCATAAGAAAAGCCGTCGGGCCGCAAGGCCCGGCGGCTTTTCCTGTGCCGGAAAAAAGACATCATAAAAACCCATGCTGCGGCAAAGCAAAACGCAGCATGGGTACGGAAATGGCTTATGAAGTCAGGGGACGCTTCGATCAGCGGGCCTTGACGTACTTGTGCAGGGTAGCGCGGACAGCGCCGGGGCCTGCGAACAGCTCCTTGGCCATGGACTCGATCTTCTCGCCCAGACCGACGGCGTACAGGTCCACGCCGAAGACGTCGGTGCGGCTGTACAGAGCCTTCAGGCAGGAGAAGTCCTGCTCACCGGCTTCCACCTTCAGGGGAGCCACGATGGCCTGCAGCTCAGCCAGCAGCGGATCAGTGGAGATCTCGAAGGGCTGGCAGTTGTCGTCCAGACCGGTCAGGTAGCGGGCATAGCCTGCCAGCACCAGCGGGATCAGCACGAGGTTGGACTTGTCCAGACCGCGCTCTTCGTAAGCCTTGATGGTCTCGCCGAAGCGGATCGCCAGCTTCTGGGAGGTATCGGTGGCGATACGCTGGGGAGCGTCGGGCATGAAGGGGTTGGGCAGACGGCGGTTGATGACAGCGCCGATGAACTCGTAGGGGTTCAGAACGCCGGGGTCAACGACGACGGGCATGGCCTCGATGTAGCCGATCTTCTGGATGAAGCTGCGCAGATCCTCATCCGCCATCTCAGCGGAGATGAGGGTGTAGCCCAGCATGCAGCCGTAGATGGACATGGCGGTGTGCAGGGGGTTGAGGCAGGTGCAGACCTTCATCTTCTCAATCTTATCGACGGTCTCGCGGTCGCAGTAGAGGACACCGCCCAGCTCCAGCGGAGGACGGCCATTGGTGTAGTGGTCCTCGATGCAGAGGTACTGGGTCTCCTCAGCGTTGACGAAGGGAGCGGTGAAGGTGTGCTTCTCGGTGACGATGGTGTAGTTGTCCTCAAAACCGTCGTCAGCCAGCATCTTCTGGACCTTGGCATCCGGGCGGGGAGTGATCTTGTCGATCATGCTCCAGGGGAAGGTGATCTTGGTCTCGTCCTTGACGTAGGCCAGGAACTCGGCGGGGACCAGACCCTGCTCGACCCACTTGGAAGCGTAGGCAAAGACTGCGGCCTTGACCTTATCGCCGTTGTGAGAGCAGTTGTCCATGCTCTGGACGGTCAGGGGCAGCTTGCCGGCCTTGAAGCGCTCGTAGAGCAGAGCAGTGACCTTGCCCATGGCCAGAACGGGGGTCAGGCCGCGCTCGAGGTCAGCAGGAGCGACGCCGTAGCCCTTCTCGGTGATGGTGAAGGAGATCATCTGCAGGCTGGGTGCCTGGAAGATCTCGACCAGACGTGCCCAGTCAGCGCCGAAGGAGTAGTCAGCCTTCAGGCTCTCGGTGACGGAGGCGATGACCTTCTTCTCGATGTCGCCGGTGGACTTCAGGCAGACCAGCAGGCTCAGGTTGTCGTAGGGCCGATAAGCCTTGTCGATGATCTCGTAGTCGAAGCTCTCGGCCACGATGACGCCGCGGTCATACTTGCCGCTGTTCAGGGCGTCGTTCAGGATGGCAGCCGGGAATGCGCGGAAGATGTTGCCGGCACCGAAGTGGACCCAGGTGGGTTCTGCGTGGGTCTTGGCCTTGACGGCCTCAACGTCGAACTTGGGCAGCTCGTAGCCCTTTTCTGCCCACTCGGCGGACAGATTGCCGTTCTTAATATCAGTCAGCTTCATGATATATCAGCCCTTCTTCTTTTCTTCGTCCAGACGGTCCAGCAGGTCCCAGACGCCCAGCATATACTGGATGCCCAGCGCACGGTCATACTTGCCGTAGCCGGGGCGGCAGCTGCCGGGGCCTTCCTCCCACAGCTGACGGCCATGGTCGGGGCGGATGTAGCCCTCGAAGCCGCAGTCATGGTAGGCGCGCAGGATCTCGATGATGCCGGTCTCGCCGCAGCAGTCGCGGTGGGCAGCCTCGGAGAAGTCGCCGTTGGGGAAGTGATGGATGTTGCGGATGTGTGCGAATGCGATGCGGTCGCAGTGCTTGCGGACGATCTCGGCCACATTGTTGTTGGGGTTGGCGTTCAGGCTGCCGGAGCAGAGGGTCAGGCAGTTGTACTCGTCGTCCACCATGCTCAGGAAGCGGTCGATGCTCTCGGCATCCACCAGCAGGCGGGGCAGGCCGAAGATGTCCCAAGGGGGATCGTCCATGTGGATGGCCATCTTGATGTCGCACTCGCGGCAGGTGGGCATCAGGGCTTCGAGGAAGTACTTCAGGTTCTCCCAGAGCTTTTCCTTGGTGACAGGGGCGTAGGCCTTGAACAGCTCGTCCAGCTTTGCCATCCGCTCCGGCTCCCAGCCGGGGAAGGTCATGTTGTACTTCTCGGTGAAGGACATGATGTACTCGGCCATGGACTTGTAGTCGCCCTTGATCTTGTCCTTCTCGTAGAACAGTGCGGTGGAGCCGTCGCCGACGGGGTGGAACAGGTCAGTGCGGGTCCAGTCGAAGATGGGCATAAAGTTGTAGCAGATGACCTTGACACCGAACTTGGACAGGTTGCGGATGCACTGCTTGTAGTTCTCGATGTACTGATCGCGGGTGGGCAGGCCGATCTTGATGTCGTCATGGACGTTGACAGACTCGACAACGTCCATGTCGAAGCCGTAAGCGTGGATCTGGTCTGCGACCTTCTGGATCTCGTCGATCTCCCAGATCTCGCCGGGCATCTTGTTGTGCAGCGCCCAGACGATGCTGGTCACGCCGGGGATCTGCTTGATGTCGCTGAGGGTGACGGGGTCGTTGCCCTCGCCATACCAGCGCCAACCCATTTTCATAGGCATAGTGGATGTCCTCCGTTCATATTGCTTTGCGTTTATGCGCGGCAGGAGTGCCTCGCTCTCTCACTTATATTCTAATATATCAGTTGCGAATTGGCAATAGTCGATTTGCCGAGTTTTGATGTTTTTTCTTGTATACTTTAGACAAATTGACATGGAAATGACAAAAAAGAGCGCCAGCTCCGGCAAAGCCGGGACTGGCGCTCCTGTCGCAGAGTCTGAGTTAACGCTTCACGTTGAAAGCGGCCATGCCGGGGTAGACGGCGCTGCCGCCCAGCTGCTCCTCGATGCGCAGCAGCTGGTTGTACTTTGCCACACGCTCGGTGCGGCTGGGGGCGCCGGTCTTGATCTGGCAGGTGTTCAGAGCCACGGCCAGGTCGGCGATGGTGGTGTCCTCAGTCTCGCCGGAGCGGTGAGAGCTGATGGCGGTATAGCCGGCCTTGTGAGCCATCTTGATGGCTTCCAGAGTCTCAGATACGGAGCCGATCTGGTTCAGCTTGATGAGGATGGCGTTGCCGGCACCCAGCTGGATGCCCTTGGCCAGACGCTCGGTGTTGGTGACGAACAGGTCGTCGCCCACCAGCTGGACCTTGCCGCCCAGCTCGCGGGTCATCTCCTGCCAGCCTTCCCAGTCCTCTTCATCCAGACCGTCCTCGATGGAGATGATGGGGTACTTCTCCACCAGCTTCTTCCAGTGTGCGATGAGCTCACTGGAGGTGAACTCGGTGCCGGCCTTGGGCAGCTTGTAGAAGCCTTTGCCCTTGGGGCTCTTCCACTCGGAGGAAGCAGCGTCCATGGCCAGCATGAAGTCCTTGCCGGGAAGATAACCGGCCTTCTCGATGGCGGCCAGAATGGTCTCGATGGTCTCCTCGTCGCTGGACAGGTTGGGAGCGAAGCCGCCCTCGTCGCCCACGGAGGTGGCCAGCCCCTTTGCCTTCAGGATGGAAGCCAGAGCGTGGAAGACCTCAGCGCACCAGCGCAGGCCCTCCTTAAAGGAAGGTGCGCCCACGGGCATGATCATGAACTCCTGGGTGTCCACGGTGTTGGCGGCGTGTGCGCCGCCGTTCAGAATGTTCATCATGGGGACGGGCAGGCGGTTGCCGTTCACGCCGCCGAGGAAGCGGTAGAGGGGCATGTCCAGCGAAGTGGCAGCAGCGCGGCAGGCAGCGATGGAAACGGCCAGAATGGCGTTTGCGCCCAGCTTGGACTTGTCCTTGGTGCCGTCGGCGTCGATCATAGCCTTGTCGATGGCGTAGATGTCGGAAGCATCCATGCCGATGACAGCATCAGCGATGACGGTGTTGATGTTCTCCACAGCTTTGGTGACGCCCTTGCCCAGATAGCGGCCCTTGTCGCCGTCGCGCAGCTCCAGAGCTTCGAACTCGCCGGTGGATGCGCCGGACGGTGCGCAGCCCCGGGCCACGGTGCCGTCGGCGAGGGTGATCTCAGCCTCAACAGTGGGGTTGCCGCGGGAGTCCAGGATCTCACGGCCCTGAACGTCTACGATCTCAAGATAGTTCATGATTGGTACCTCCATATATAATAGGAATGGATGCGCTCTTCTCATTTGGATAGTATACGCTAACTAACCGATATTATCCTACCATGATTCGGCCCGAGATGCAAGAGGATGCATGGATGTTAGCGGAAGCAAACTTCAGGAGAGGAAAGTTGTGTCATCTTTTTGTTACGTGTGAATTGCTTTCATGTTCTGTTTTTCTTAGGTGAACAATTTGAAAAAGTGACCAAAAAGCGACGCTTGATTTTGTGAAAAATAGCGAGTTTTACCCGAAACCCCTCCAAAACTATGGACGATTTGTGAATTGCAGACTTGCACCGAAGTGCTTATAATAAGACTCAAGGAGGCAGAGCTGCTTTGAGGAGATCGGAAGAGCG
>OIJI01000316.1_pt1 | contig 8919 bp, 5 predicted proteins | sample 1583481 | NCBI WGS metagenome assembly OIJI01 (sample SAMN02674698, study PRJEB24791) | human gut metagenome, SKBSTL036 | isolation source: stool | host: Homo sapiens | place: USA
TGTGGAAAAACAGGGAGAATATACATTTCTGTATTTACAAAAAATGCCATTTAACTGCAATCAAGCGGTTATTTCCCGGAAAGTAATTCCATCAGTTCCTCTTTTGTGAAGCTGCCTCCGTTAAGCCCTTCGCCCTCCAGGATCTGATCTGCCAGTTCACGTTTCTTTTCCTGCAGTTTCAAAATATTTTCTTCAATCGTATCCTTCACGATCAGCTTGTATACATTCACTACATTCTTCTGACCAATTCTGTGCGCCCTGTCCGTTGCCTGATTCTGCACTGCCAGATTCCACCATGGGTCAAAATGGATTACAATATCTGCTGCCGTCAGATTCAGACCGGTTCCTCCTGCCTTCAGAGAAATACAGAATACCTGTGTGTCATCTGTGTTAAAGTTCTCTACCATCTGTGCACGCTTCTCCTTACTTGTAGAACCAGTCAGCATATAGTAACTGATCTTCTCCTCTTCAAGGCGCTTCGCAAGATGGTCAAGCATTGTCGTAAACTGCGAAAACAACAGAATCTTATGTCCGCTCTCCACTGCATTACTGATCATATTCAGGCACATATCCACTTTTGCAGAATCCGCTTTATAATCTGCAAAAATAAGAGACGGATCACAACAGATCTGGCGCAATTTTGTCAGCTCTGCCAGAATTGTAATCTTTGAGGTCTTAAATTCTTCTTCGGACTGCTTATCCAGCATCAGCATCATCCGTTTCACATGTGCATCATAAAGCTTCTGCTGCTCTCCTGTTAGCTGTACAAACATATTCTCTTCCAGCTTATCCGGCAGATCTGTAAGCACTTCCTTCTTCAATCTTCGGAGTACAAACGGCCGGATCATTTTCTGCAGACGTTTCATTGCATCTTCATCTGAATTCTGAACTGCCGGAATTTCAACTTCTTCCCTGAACTTCTTATAACTGTAAAGGAAACCGGGCATCAGATAATCAAATATACTCCACAATTCACTCAGGCGGTTTTCCACCGGAGTTCCTGTAAGAGCCAGCCTGAAGTCTGCCTGAACCTCTTTTACTGCTTTCGCAGCCTGAGTGTTTGCATTCTTGATATACTGAGCTTCATCAATAATCTCACATCTGAACTTATATCCTTCATATTCGCTGATATCCCTTTTCAGCAAATCATAGGAAGTCAGAAGAATATCCTCAGAATCTGCTTCTGCCAGGATCTGTCTTCTCTCTGCTGCAGTCCCGGTCACCATCTTTGCTGTAAGCTCCGGTGCAAAACGTTGAATTTCACTGCTCCAGTTATATACCAATGATGCAGGAGCTATAATTAATGTATTTCTTTGCAGCTTTCCAGTTTGTCCATCTGCCTTCTTTCCATCAGCTTTCTGCGCCTCTGCTGCCTTGCACGCCTGTTCCACTATCTCAATTTCACTCTGCATATTTAACATTGCAGTTTCTTTTACTGCTATATTTTCAACAACAGTATTCCTTCTTTCCAGAAATTCTGACAGTAGAAATGCAATCACCTGCAACGTTTTTCCAAGTCCCATATCATCTGCAAGTATTCCGCCGAATCCATTATAATTCAATGTCTTAATCCACAGAAATCCCCGTTTCTGATACTCCCGCAGAACTTTATCCAGGCTCTCCGGCACCTCAAAATCATTATCCTCAATGGTCTTCATATTTCTTACCAGCGACTTAAAAGATTTATCCTTTACTGCCGAAACAACCGGATTCTCTTTCAACTGTGCATCCAAATACAACGCACGGTACTTCTGTACTTCAATCTTATCCTGCTTCATCTGCTTATCCGTCAGCTGAAGCCCTGCCCTGAGTTCTTCCACTGTATCCAGACCCGAGTCTGCTGCATTTACAAAAGCTCCGTTTTTCAGACGATAGAACTTTTTCTTCTTATTATATCTGGAAAGAATGTCAATCAGTTCTTCCTTTGAAATATCTCCTGCTGTCATACTCAGCTCCAGCAGATTTCCACTCAGGGAAACACCTACTGTAACCTTTGGCGAATTCCGGACTTCAATCCGTCTCAGCGCATCAGAAATAAATACTTCTCCCACTGCCTGCAGTGCCTGAATTCCTTCTGTCAGAAATTCATATTCCATCTCTTCATCATCCGCAATTACCGCACACTGTTCAAATGGATTAAAAGCATTCGAATATTTATGAATCACATTTCTGACAACTGTTTCTCTATTCATATCCCTTGCTGCAATATCGTCCGTTGTATATAAAGAAAATTCCCTGTCTCCATACTTAACAGTCGCCTTACATGTAACCATATTTTCCTGCGGTGCATCCAGATAAAATCGAAACTCCGGTTTAACCATTCCATAATTTTCCGGATGAAATTCAACCATTCTGCATTTAAAAAACTTCTGGATCACCGGTAAAAGTTCCTGACAGAATGCCGGTACATCTTTATTTTCTATAAACGCTTTCTCACCGGGGATCAAAGACAAACTGTCCAGAAAATCCTTAACAGGTAAAAGCTCTTCTACATTCTCAATATAAATCTTTTTATCATAAAAGCAAATTTTATACTGTTCCGTATTTGCTGCACACGTAAATTTGCTTACCTTCAGTTCAATTCCCTGCTTTGCACCTGTTATGGTCATTTTTCTCGGAAGATGTTCTCTGGTTATTTCCCAGGTTGTGTTTCTGGTTCCTATAGATTCTCCCTGCAATGTCTTTCCTTCCATCAAAAGCAAAAATTCTGCCAGTTCATTTCCTGACAGCTCCAGATGCCTTACCTTTTCCAGAGTTCCCATATAGTATCCATAATAGGAAGAGGATCTGTGAAATTGCCTGTTGTTGTCTGCCCATTTACAGATAAATTTCGCAAGCGGTCTGGATTCCTCGGCAAAGGATTCTATTGTATGGACAAACTGAAGATTTTTCCCATATTTATAATCATCCTGATTTGCTATATGAACATCAAAGGAAAATGCATCCTTCAGTATGTACATTTTATTAATTCCTATTTTAAATTCTACTGTAAATGTTCTTCCGTCAAAATTAAAATATGGTTCCAGCCTTACTTTTCCATAAGTGCTTCCCTGAATCAGTGGAAGAGACTTCGCAACTGCCTGCTTCTGCAATAATGAAGCCAATTCCGGCGTGGTATGCATCTGCACTCCTTTTCTGATCGTATGGGTCAGACCACCTTTTACAATTTTTTCTACAGATTGTCCGTAATCATAACTATCCATATCATTTTCATAATCATTATATTGCAGAAGAACCGCTACACAATGTTTACAAAGTCCACCATATTCTGCATATGCCCGACATTCACAATAGCAGGTATCAACTTCATCATTCTCTGTATCGATTGATACATCTACTTCATAGATATTTCTTCCACTGCCTTTTACAGATGCAACAATTTCATCAGACGCACCCATATTTTTTACATCCATATCCAAAACTTTTCCTGTTGCATAAAGTTCTGCACCTTTACTGTATGATGAAGAATTTGCCATATATCTGATCTGAGTTTTTGAAATCATATTTCTATACCTTTCCTGATACAATTAAAAACTTTTTGTATCATTTTCCCGGTTAAACCTGAGTAAAAAAGAATCCCTTCACCAGGCAGTCTCAATCTCTGCTTAAAGTGAAGGGATTTCCTCATCCATCGTTATTTATTTTACACGATAACCTTCGCAACTACAAGACCATAAACTTTAAGTTTATCACTGCCATTGCCATAAATCCAGCTGATCTCGCCTTCCGGTACGGGAATGCTTACAGCTTCTGTTCCGAAATTCTGATAAATATAATATTTCTCATTTTCATTCTCTCTCACTGTGATCTCCAGTGCATCCGGGATTTCTTCTTTGATTCCGCAGGAAACGCCGCTGTCTTTGAGCACTTTTTCAAGGAAGTCTCCATAGAATTCTTTATCAGCATCTGCTGCCACATACCATGCCTTACCTTTGCCATATTCATTCACTGTCAGGCAGGAATAGCCTTCATAGAAATCACTTCCGTAGGTCATTAAAGTACGTGCTCCGCGAAGCTCCACAAGGTCGCACAGATATTTACATGTATAAGTCTTATCCAGTCCAAGTTCATTGCCAGCCACAGGAACAAAAGAATTTTCTTCCCAGTCATAAAGGCCGTCAATTTCTGTGCTTCTGATTCCCAGTACATCCATCAGTCCATGTGGTGTTCCTTCCAGATAACACCTGTCTGTATCATCTGCAATTCCGGACCAGTAACTTGTGATCAATGTACCGCCGTTTTCCACGAACGCACGAACCTTTTTGGCAAAACCTTCCTTGAACATATAAACCATTGGAAGAGCCAGTACTTTATATTTATCCAGTTCACAGGTCATATCGATCACATCCACATTCACGCCTTGCTTACGGAAACCTCTGTAGAATTTCAGCATTGCTTCCAGATAATGAAGCCCTTTATTTCTGGGTCCCTGGCTGTCCTCCATTGCCCACTGGCTGTCCCAGTCATAAAGCATGGCAACCGAGCTGTTCACAGTTGTTCCTGCCAGTTCTTTTAACTCTTTCAGAACTTCTCCAACCCTGGAAACTTCTTTAAACACTCTTGTATCATTTCCACCGTAATGATCGATCACTGCTCCGTGGAACTTCTCAGAAGCACCTCTGCTCTGGCGAATCTGGAAATAGAGAGCACCTTCTCCGCCATGTGCAATTGCCTGCATGGACTGTGCAAAAAGCATTCCCGGTTTCTTTAATTTGCTCACACTCTGCCAGTTTGTAGAAGTCGGGCAGGATTCCATCTGGAAGAACGGCTTTCCTTTCAGAGAACGCATCAGATCATGGCACATACCATTGTCATAAGCTGTATCGATCACTGCTTCTTTATGCCATGTCGGATAAGTATCCCAGGAAACCACATCAATCTCTTTTGCAATCTTAAAATAATCTAAACCGCCAAAATAATGCATCAGATTAGCAGTAGTCGGAAGTGTGCTTCCTCCCTCTCTCAATGCTGCAATCTCATGATGAATGAAATTCGCTGTCTGATGAGTAACAAATCGTTTCCAGTCCAGATTCAGTGCATGAAGCTGTGTCTCACCAATCTTAGACGGACTCTCGATCTGGTCAAAGCTGTTATAAGTATGACTCCAGAAAGTGGTGCACCACTTATCATTCAGATTTTCAATAGTCTGATATTTCTCTTTCAGCCAGTTACGAAATGCTTCCTGGCACAGCGGACAATGACATTCTCCGCCATACTCATTGGAAATATGCCACAGGATCACACCCGGATGTGTGGCAACCTCCTGTGCCAGCTTTTTGTTAATAATATGTACCTTCTCTCTGTAAACAGGAGAAGTATAACAATGATTATGTCTGAATCCAAATAAGGCTCTGTGGCGTGTTTCATCTACACGAAGTACCTCCGGATACTTGTCTGCCATCCATTTGGGTCTTGCACCTGACGGTGTAGCCAGAATTGTAGAAATTCCTCTTTTATAAAGCTTATCAATGATTTCCTGCAGCCATTCAAAATGAAATACACCTTCTTCCGGTTCCAGTGTAGACCAGGAAAAAATCCCAAGGCTTACTACATTACAGCCAGACTCCTCCAGCATATCAATATCTTTTGCCAGAATATCCGGCCTCTTTAACCACTGTTCCGGGTTGTAATCACCGCCATGGAGCAGTTTATCTGTTCTAAAGTCCATACTTGTTCTGCCACTCCAAATGTGTTTAAATATACCCAAACACATCGAGAAATTGAAGTCCTTACGAATACTTCTTACTGCTTCATTGTGTATGTTTTGACGATTGCAGGCAATACGCTACTCACAGGTTTTTGTACACTCCACAGTCGTTAATTCCCGAAATAGCCTTCGGTACATACTTACATTTGCTTTTAATCATGCAATCCTGTAAGTTTTAGCATCTTTTAAATTAAGTGCCGCATTGAGATCCCTGTCTGCAACATAGCCACATTCACATCTGTAAATTCTATCTGAAAGCTTTAAGTTTTTCCTGACAGAACCACAATGGTGACAGGTCTTTGAAGACGGATAAAATCTATCTGCTACCCTTAATTCAATGCCGTTTTCATCACACTTGGCTTTAAGCCTTGTTCTAAATTCATAAAACTTCTGAGATGCAACAGCTTTTGAAAGACACCTGTTTTTCATCATTCCTTTTACATTTAAATCTTCAATCGTTATGTAAGACGGTTTGGTTTTCACTATCTCAGCGATTGTCTTGTTAATGTAATCCGTACGGATATTATCCATTTTATGATGAAGTTTTTGTACCTTAAGCTTTTGTTTCTGTATATTTGCTCTTTGAGTGGACTTTCCTTTCTTTAAATTTTCATATTTTCGGGAAAGACTTCTCTGTTCCCGGATCAGTTGTTTTTCAAGTTTCTTTAATCCTGCCGATTTGTTGATGTTCCTGTATGTCTTTCCATTTGAGACAATGGCAAGATCTTTTAGTCCAAGGTCTATACCGATTCCCTCGTTTGAGTTATTGTCGATATTGACATCAGGGATCTCTACAAGAACAGAAACATAAAATCTGCCAGCCTTAACAGACACTGTACCACTTCTGATCATATATCCATCCTTTGTTGTTGGGATATATCCTTTTTCTTTGATACGGACCCAGCCCAGAGTTGGGATCTTAAGTCTGTGCCTTTCGCATTGACAATCCTTTGGGTTATTTCTGACGAAATACATTTTCACATCAGATTTACCTTTCTTTTTAAATTTAGGAAAATCACTCTGATGTTTAAAAAATCTTGTAAAAGCAGTACATCCATCTTCGATAGACTTTTTTACGGCTTTTGAATACACTTCCCTGATCCATGTTTTGTCAGGATTATCTGGAATGTATTCGTTGTTAAGCCATAGACTAAAGCTCTTACCAGTCATAAACTTTTCACCATTATCATGCAGGGCTTTGTTGTGACCAAGGTAGAAGTTATAGACATATCGGCAAGTGCCTATCGTCCTGCGGATCCTGGCTTTCTGTTCTTCAGTTGGATTGATTTCCGTCTTGAAGCTCTTTAGCAATCTCTTCATCCCTTTCTATTTGTTTTTTATACTTACGAAATCCGTACAATCTGCAGGAAAAAACATGAAGTATAGATACAATATCCTGTACAAGTTCTTCTTGCGGTGATAGTTCTTCATTGTTCACTATCACCATAGTTGTGTTGAACTTCATACAGAATTTTTCAAACCAGTCATATCCAAATCTGATAAATCTGTCTTTATGTGTAACTATGATGGTTTTAATTTTTTGTTCCATTACTTCATCTAACAGCTGATTCCACTTTTTGCGGTTATAGTTTAAACCACTGCCATACTCTTCAATACATTGGTCTACAATCATTCCTCTTGCATTACAGAATTGACGTGAAAACGATACCTGATTCTGTAAATCATCCTTTTGATTTCTTATAGAAACTCTTGCATAAATAACAACCTGTCGAGTGTCATTCTCTGTATCTATGCCTTTAAATTGAAGATATTGGTTGTAAGTATAATAACGCCTGTCAGTTGGAGTTCGATTTGCTTTTAGCGTTCCTTCCCTGTCCCAACGCTGTAATGTTTTCACAGAGACACCTAATAATTCAGCAAAATCTTTTGGTTTATAATTAGTGATATTCGATGTGTTCATAGCAATACCTCCATGAGCATATTTCAACACATTTAATCACTAATATCAATATTATCGATCACTTAAAAATCCTCCTATCTGTCTTTATTATATTCATCAAAAATCTCATCAATAAGCTGATGTACTTCCTCTCTGGTCACACTCTTACAGCATCCTCTGGCAAGAGCTACCATAAGATTCTGCTTTAGTTCTTCTAAGGCTTTTCTTTTATTTACATCAATGGAAATCACTGCACCACGTCTGCGGTCGATAGTGACAAATCCCTCCTGTCGCAACAGTGAATATGCTTTATTTACTGTATGCATATTTATCCCAACTGTATCTGCAAGCTGTCTCACTGATGGCAGTGTATCTCCCTCCTGCAGTCTTGACGTAGCAATCCCCATGATGATCTGATTGGTCAGCTGGATGTAAATGGCTTCATCACTGCTGAAATCTATTTCTATCATCATACGTTTTCTTCTCCTTTTTGTGTTACACATATCCTAGCACAAACCAACATTTTTTGCAACAGAAAGACGTATTGCTGTATTATTTTTCAAAACAAAAAGGGGTGTACTGCCATGTTCTCACACAGCATGCACACCCTTTATCTTCTTTCTGTCAACTGAATTTCATCTACATGACTTGATTATTTTAAGCCAATGATCTTATTGAGCTGTTCTCTGTTCAGAACAAGGTTAAAGCCTAATGGATTAACTGCATAAGCCATTGCCTTATCGATTAACAGCTCCGGAAGTTTTGCAAACGGTACTTTCGCAATACGCAGCTTCTGACCTTTTGTAAACTTCTCAAGTTCCATAACGTCTGTAAATACAGGCTGGAGAATTTCTTCTTTTTTATTTTTGAGATACGGAATATTGATCTTCTTAGGATCTTCAGGATCTACATTCATAGCAACCAGATATTCGGATTTCTTCAGGTTTACGATTAGTTCTTCCTCAAGCTCACGAAGATTTCCATGCTGATCCTTCTCTACCGGACGGCGGAGTTCCTGCATAAAGTAAATGCCGGAAAGCTCCAGTGTAGGATTCAGAAGCGGTCTCTTAGCCGGCTCAATCTTGCTCATATCTGCCTGTTTTGCAATATCAGGAAGATCAATCTCAATCTTATCTTCACCATCTACCCATACAACTGTATTTACGCCAATTGCATAGAAAGTTCCATATAATCTGGGATAATCCTTCTTGGTAAATTTCATACCCATAAGAAGAACCTTTTCTTCCAGCATTTTTTTGCCGAATTCTTTGATTCCTTCTTCTGTTGAAAAAATCCATGCCTGATCATTAAA
>OIJI01000318.1_pt1 | contig 8875 bp, 10 predicted proteins | sample 1583481 | NCBI WGS metagenome assembly OIJI01 (sample SAMN02674698, study PRJEB24791) | human gut metagenome, SKBSTL036 | isolation source: stool | host: Homo sapiens | place: USA
TTCAGACGTGTGCTCTTCCGATCTACTTTGGTTGTTTTCCCTTTTCTGAAAATGTCCAAAAAGGACCTTAAAAACAGACTGGCCGAACTGGGAAAGAACGCACAGGCACTTTCCGGCCAGGAGTTGACGGACGCCATGGACGAAGCAAGGACCATAGGCGAGATTTTGGACGAAATCAAAGGCCGGGAAGAACTGGAAGCAGCCGCAAGGGCAGCAGGAGCCGCAGACCCGGACGAGGGAGACGGAGCAGGAGAGGGCAGCGAAGAGCCGCAGGACCAGGAGAGAGCAAAGAGGGGCAAGACCTTAAAGGACGGGAAAAAGGCGTTTTTTAAGGGCAAGGCACTGGCAGGGATTAAGAACACCCTTACAACGGCCACGGGCGTAGTAATGCCGAAGCACACAAGCCCGGACATTTCCCCCACGTTCAACAATGTATCTTCCCTCATTGACAGGGTAAAGACCGTTCCCCTGGTGGGCGGTGAAAGTTATCAGCGTCCCTTTGTGAAGTCCTACGGGGACGGAGCCGGAAGCACCGCAGAAAACGCAGATTACAACACGTCTGAACCGGAATTTGGTTATTCCGACATTGTACGTGAGAAAATCACGGCATACGCAGAGGAACCGGAAGAAATGCAGAAATTGACAGACGCCGATTATGACGGCGTGGTGGAAGAGAGCGTGACCCGTGCAATTAAGCGTTACGCTTCCCGTCAGATTTTGGTAGGACCCGGCGGAACCGGAAAATTCCGTGGCATTTTCTTCAATCCGGCAAGGGCGGCGGACGATATTATTGACCGCAATACGGACATTACAACGATTACCACCATTGCAGACGATACCCTGGACGAGATTATTTACTCTTTCGGTGGGGACGAAGATGTGGAAGATATTGCCGTGTTAATCCTCAACAAGAAAGACCTTAAAAAGTTTGCAAAGTTGAGGGATAAGCAGGGGCGTAAAGTATACACCATTGTGAACCATGGCAACACGGGAACCATTGACGAGGTGCCTTATATCATCAATTCCGCTTGCGGAGAGGTTGGCGGCACCGCAGGAGCCTATTGCATGGCATACGGCCCGTTGAGCAATTACGAGGTTGCAATCTTTTCCGACATTGACGCACAGAAATCCACAGAATACAAATTCAAGCAGGGGCAGATTGCCTATAAGGCTTGTGTATTCATGGGCGGCAACGTGGTGGCAAAAAACGGCTTTATCCGTGTGAAGAACGCACAGGCGTAAGGACGGCATGAGAAAGGCGGCGGACAATGAATAAAACTGAACTGATAGCGAAAGCAAAGTTGCGGTGCCGTAAAATGTCCGCCGATATTCTGGACGAAGATATAGGACAACTTGCAAATGTTGTCTTAGCAGACCTTAAACGTATCGGCGTACATTCTTCCTACCTGGAACCGGAAAACATTACAGACCCGTTGATTATCGAAGCCGTACTGGTATATACGGACGCCAATTTTGGACATACGGAGAGCCGAAGCGAGTTAATGGCGGCGTATAACATGATTTGTACGAAAATCAAAGGGGGTGGCTACCATAGAAGCAATAGTGACACTGTTAGTTAAAAAAAATAAAACGGAATACCTGGAAAAAGAGGTATTTGCAGAAATCAACCCGGTAGGCCGTGACGAGTTTACGGCAGCCGGGCAAAAAGATTATAAAGCGTCCATGATGATTGAAGTATGGGGATTTGAGTATGAGGGTCAGACGGAAGTTATGGTGGACGGCAGGAAAATGGCAATCTACCGGACATATGGGCCGAAGAGCAACGGAAAGGTTGAACTTTACGCCGGGGAAAGGATAGGCAAAAGTTGAGAACGGACATTGACGGGTTAGACGAAGCCATAAAGAACGAACTGGAAAATTGGAGCAATGGGGAATTAAGACGTGCGGTAAATGAAAGCCTGGAAGAAACGGCAGCCGCAGCCGCCGAAAGTTTGAGACGGGGCGGCCCATACCAGGAAAGAACGGGGAAATATACCAAGGACTGGACGCACGACCAAAGGAGCAGCAGGACAAGCGTTATTACCGGATTGAATGGGTACAGTGTCTACAACAAAAAACACTATCAGTTGACCCATTTACTGGAAAAAGGGCACCAGTTACGCAAGGGCGGCAGGAAAGTAGGAAATGTAAAGGCGTTTGAACACATTGCACCAGTAAACGAAACCCTGGGAGATTTGGCCGTTTCAAAAATCCGTCAGAAAGTGAGGGGATAACATGACCGTAAATGTAAGCATTTTGGTGGAGAGGGCAAAAGCATTTTCAAAAAAGTACGGTGTGCCAATAACTAAAAACCAGTTTGAGGGAACACTGGACGACCCGGTGCCGGAACTTCCATACATGGTTTGGCTATCTTCACATGAGACGGGAAGAGGGGCGGACGGGCTTAACAACCTAAAAGCCCAGGACGTTGACTTTGAACTTTATACGCAGCAGGACAACCAGGAACGTGAGGACCTGGCAAAAGCATTTGAAGCGGAAGTGTTGCCGGACGTGGAATATGACGTATTGGTGGCACCTATCCCGGACGAAGAATGTTTCCAAACGGCGTATGAAGTCCGGGGATTATTGAAAAAAACGAAAGGAGTAAACAGAGCATGAACAAAGAAAGCATTGTTTTGGGTTCCGGCGATTTATATTGTACCGAGTTTATGGGAACAAATGCGGAGTTGCCGAGCAACGAAGTATTGGAAACCGAGGAAAACCGCCTGGGCCATATCAAAGGCGGTGCAGAAATCGAGTATGCACCCTCTTTCTACGAAGCCAAGGACGATATGGGCAAAGTTTCCAAAGTCATCCTTACGGAAGAGGAAGCAACCTTTAAATCCGGCATTATGACATGGTGCGGAGAGACATTGAAAAAGTTGTGTCAGACCGCAAGAGTGACCGAGGACCCGGCAAAGAAAATCCGCACTGTAAAGATTGGCGGCGTGGGAAATGCGGACGGAAAACGTTATGTTATTCACTTTGTCCATAAGGATAATGTGGACGGAGATATAAGAGTAACCATTGTGGGAAACAACCAGGCCGGATTTACGATTGCCTTTGCAAAAGACAGTGAAACGGTCATTGACGCAGAGTTTAAAGCCCAGCCCATGGACAAAGAGGGCACATTGATTACCTACCAGGAAGAAATGGACGTTACCGCCGCAAGCGGAGAGTAAGGACAGTAAGAGCGGCCAGGGAGCGGAACCCAGGCCGCTTATTTTGAAAGGAGAAAAAGACCATGGCAGTAAAGGAATTTAATTGTAACAAGTTAAAAAGGACGTTCTGGCCTTTTACTTTAAAGGACAAGGTGGACGAAAACGGCAATGTGGTGGAAAAAGGAAAGAAAATTGTGGTCCGTATGCCGCAGAAGAAAGTTTTTGAAGCAATTAAGGAAATCCCGGACATGGACGAGGAAAACGCTACCGCAGAGGACACGGAAGCAATTTACCGCCTTGTGGCAGCAGTCTTAAACAACAATATGGGCAAGGTTCCGGTAACGGAAGAGGACGTGGCGGACTATGACATTGAAGAGTGTACCGCCATTCTTGACGCCTATATGGAATTTGTGAATGAGTTAAAACAGAACCCAAACTAATTATGCCCTTTTATCCACGGCAGGATAAAGGGGACGAGATACCCTACACGCTATCTACACGCCCGGAAAAACTGGTAATGGATTATTGCCATATCGACATATACGAAGTCCAGGAAATGGAAATAGATGTGTATTTGTTTTTCATGCGTGAAGCAATGATTTTTGAAAATTCAAAGACGGACGAGGGACGGGAATACCTTAGAAATTGTTGGAGAATGGAGCAAACAAAGCCGGACCGTGAGGGATTGCGGAAGAATTTTAGAAAGAAAGGGGGTTAAGAAGTGGCAAATAGCAAAATCAGAGGAATTACTATTGAGATTGGCGGCGATACAACAAAACTGGACAAGGCCCTGGGAAGCGTTGATAAAAAGGTAAAGGGAACGCAAGTTGAACTTAGGGAAGTAAACAAACTTTTAAAAATCGACCCAACCAACACGGAAATGTTGGCACAAAAGCAGGCCCTTTTGACAGACGCTATTTCTGAAACCAAGGAAAAACTGGATATTCTGAAAAACGCAGAAAGCCAGGTGCAGGAGCAATTTAAAAAAGGCGAGGTTTCAGAAGAGCAGTACAAAGCCTTAAAAAGAGAACTGGGAAGAACAGAAGTAGAACTTGCAAATTTAGAGGAAGCGGCCAGGCAGACAGACACGGCCATTGAAGAGTTGGGGAAATCTTCCAAACTGTCCGGCGAAGAACTGAAAGAAGCAGAGGAAAAGGCCGGGGATTTTAAAGAAACCCTGGGAGATTTGGCCGGAAAGGCAGAAACGGCAGCCAAAGCCATGGGGGCCGGTTTTGTTGCCGCCGCTACATATGCCACGAAATTTGAAACAGATTGCGACAAGGCTTTAAATACTGTTATTACGCAGACGGGGGCGGCAGATACAGAAATTGAGGGGTTGGAAGAAACCCTTTTAAGCATTTATAAAGATAATTTTGGCGAGGACATTAACGACATTGCATTAGCAATGTCCGCAGTTAAGCAGCAGACTGGGCAGACAGGGGAAGAACTGAAAAACACAACGGAAAACGCCATTTCAATGCGTGATACCTTTGATATTGATGTGAACGAAAGCATTAGGGGCGTAAACGCCATGATGAAGCAATTCGGCATATCATCAGAGGAAGCATACAACCTTTTAGCCCAGGGGGCACAAAAAGGGTTGAACCAAAACGGAGATTTGGCGGACCAGTTGGCGGAATATTCCGTTTACTATGCAGACATGGGATTGTCAGCAGAGGAAGCGTTTAACATGATAGCCAACGGAGCCAAAAACGGTACTTTTCAGATAGACTATTTGAACGACGCCGTAAAAGAGTTTGGTATCAGAGCGAAAGACGGAACATCAGACGAAGCATTTAAACAGTTGGGCCTTGACGTGGACGATTTAAAAACAAAGTTTGCACAAGGCGGAGAGGGGGCAAAAGAAGCATTTAAAACCGTAAATGAAGCCCTTTTCTCATGTGATGACGAAGTACAAAGAAACCTTTTGGGCGTGGCAATGTACGGGACCAAGTGGGAAGATTTGGGAGAGGACGCCATACGTGCCTTAGTGGACACACAAGGGGAAATATCGGCAACCAATGACGCCCTGGGAACGATAAATGAGAATAAATACAATGACCTGGGAAATCAGATTGAAGAGTTAGGCAGAAACCTTAAAACGGACCTTGTAAAGCCGATAGGCGAGGAACTAAAGCCCGTAATAAGTGACGTAATCAAAGAAGTAAAAGGAAAGATACCGGAAGTTAAAACACTTGTGCTTGCGGTAGTAAGCAAAGTAAAAGATTTTATTTCTTTTATGTCGAGGAATGGGACACAAATTATTTCCATTATTGCCGGAATTGCCGCCGGAATGTTGGCGTGGAACGTGGTAACTATGATACAAGGGTTAGTGGCGGCAATAAAAGTATGGAAAGCAACAACCGAGGGCGTAACCATAGCACAGAAAATTTTGAATACAGTAATGGCCGCTAATCCGATAGGCATTGTTATAACGGTGGTGGCCGCACTGGTAGCCGCATTAGTGACGCTTTTTGCGACCAACGAAGATTTTAGAAACAAAGTCATAGCGGTATGGGAAGCGGTAAAAGAAGCGGCGTCAAAAGTTTTCGGTGCAATAGCGGATTTTTTTACCGTTACGATACCAAACGCCTTTAACGGTTTTATAAATTTCATAAAAAGTAACTGGCAGGCCCTTTTATTATTGATTGTAAACCCGTTTGCCGGGGCTTTTAAACTTCTCTATGATAATTGCGGTGCTTTCCGTGAATTTGTGGACAATTTTGTGCAAAATATAAAGCAATTTTTTCAAAATTTGTGGAACGGCATTGTATCCATATTCCAGGGTGTGGGGCAGTGGTTCATTGCGAGATTTACGGAAGCCTATAACGGCGTGACGGGTGTATTTGCGGCAATCGGCCAGTGGTTCGGTGCCCGGTGGCAGGATATAAAGAACGCCCTGGCAACGGTGGCGTCCTGGTTCCTCACTATGTTTACCAACGCCTACACCAATGTAAAAAATGTTTTCTCTGCAATCGGTTCCTGGTTCGGTGCAAGGTGGACGGAAATAAAAACCGCCCTTTCCGCCGTCCCGTCATGGTTCGGTACGCAGTTTCAAAACGCATGGACGAATATTAAAAACGCCTTTGCCAATGTGACTTCTTTCTTTTCCGGTTTGTGGAAAAAAATCAAAGGCTGTTTTGTAAATGTGGGCGTGAAAATCGGTTCGGCGGTTGGGGACGCTTTTAAATCAGCAATAAACAGTTGCCTTTCTACCATAGAGGGCGTTGTAAATAAGTTTATCGGAATGATAAACGGCGTTATTGACGTCATCAACGAGATACCGGGCGTTTCCCTGGGCAAGATAGGCACGCTTTCCTTGCCGAGACTGGCAAAGGGCGGCGTATTGAAAGAGGGCACCGCCATGGTAGCGGAAGCAGGCCCGGAACTTCTTAGCATGGTAAACGGAAAAGCAGTTGTAACGCCGCTTTCCGGCAGTGCAAAGAACCAGGCCATGGAAAACGCAGGAAAAGGCGGCGGTGGGTATGTTCAGAATGTGAACATCACAAGCCCCAAGGCATTAAGCCCGTATGAGATAGCGAGACAGACCAGGTTGCAGACAAGAAGCATGATTTTGGCAGTACAAAGGGGGTAAGGGGAAATGTCAGACATTAAAGTGGTTTGCACCAGTGACAAAAACGTGTCCCTTACCTTTACCTGGGGCGATTTTACACCGTTCCACCTGGTAGACATTGAGGGGATTTACGGCATTGAAAGCAACGTGGTAACGAGTGAGAACACGACCACGGACGGCAGCACCTACCAGGGAGCCACCGCAAAGGAAAGAAACATTGTCATTACCGTGGAAATGGACGGAAATTACAAAGAAAACCGTAACCTTTTATACCGCACATTCCCCATAAAGCGGACGGGAACAATGCAGTATATAGAGGACGGAGAAGCCAAGGCCATAGAATATGAGGTTGAAAGCGTCATACCGGGAGCCACAACGGGCGTGGTGCGTGATTATACCATTTCCCTTAAATGCACGGACCCGTATTTTAAGGACCTGGCAGACATTGAAGTGGTTATGGCGTCATGGGTAAGTGACTTCTATTTTCCGGCGTGCTTCCCGGAAGAGGGCCGCATATTTGGACACCGTGAAGCGGATTTGGTAAAGGAAATTGAAAACGAGAGCGGAGCGGACAACATAGGTATTGTGGTTATATTCCGGGCAGACGGAGCCGTGAAGAACCCGGCAATTTACCACACGGAAAGCGGAGAATTTACCAAGGTTGGATATTTGGACAATGATTTTATCATGTCATCCGGTCAGTATGTGATTATAAATACCTACACCGGGAAGAAAAACGCCTACCTTTTGGACGGCGTGACCCAGGCGGAGATTGAGAACCACAAAGACAATTACGGGGTCATTGACTGGGACACCGTTATTGAAAAATACGGGACGGTAATAAACGAATATCTGGACGAGGACGGGGAATTTATCCAGTTGCAGGACGGAACCAACACATTGACATACACGGCGGACGAGGGCACCAATTACCTTTCCGTGTCGGTATATTACAGAATTTCATATTTGGGGGTGTGATTATGGAAATACACGTTTATGACCGGAACCTTAGACGCCTGGGGCATATCGAAAATCACACGTCTTTACAGTGGCACCGCAAATATTACGAATGTGGCACGTTTGAGTTACATTGTCCGGTAACGGCGGAAAATTTACGGCTATTGCAACCGGGGAACATTATAACCAAGGGGGACAACAAGAAGGAAGCCGCCGTGATACGTGGGGACCAAGCGGAAGAGGAAAGCACCCTGGTAAATGAGATTACCAGGAACGGCTTTTTTCTTCCCGTCTACCTGGGGGACCGGTTGACGGGTCCACAGTTTAATTTTAACGGAACCGTGGAAGCGGCCATGCACTACATGATTGGACGCATGGAGCCAATACCGCTTTTACAGATAGGGGCGACGACCGGGGACACCACAAAAGTGCAATTCCAGGCAACTTATAAGAATGTCCTGGAATACTTCACAAAGTTGGCGAAGTTTGCAGAAATAGGTTTCCGTATCGTGCCGGACTTCAAAAAAAAGACCATGACCTTTGAAACCTACAAAGGCGTGGACCGTACCCAGGCACAAGGGGAAAATCCAAGGGTCATATTTTCAGAGAGTTACGACAATCTAAACCAGGCAAAACATAATTACAGTGACGCAACCTATAAGACCAAGGTAATTGTGGGCGGAGCCGGGGACGGCCTGGACCGTATCTTTGTAACCGTGGGCGGCGGAACCGGGTTTGATTTACGGGAAGTGTTTTTGGACGCCAAGGACATAAACAAAGAAGCCCTTACAAACGCCGAGTATTTGGAAGCCCTTAAAACCAGGGGGCAGGAGTTTCTTAACGAAAACAAGATATTTGAAAACTTTGAAGCGGAAGCGGAAGCAGATGTAAATTTTACCTACGGAAAAGACTATGACCTGGGGGACGTTGTGACCGTAAAGAAGAAAAAGTGGAACACCGCACAGAACCTTAGAATTACGGAACTTTGCGAGGTTTACGAATATGGGGGCATGTATGTGGTGCCTACTTTTGGGGACGCCCTACCCACAACAATAAAATGGGACGAATAGAGGAAAGGAGAGGAAAAAGACCATGGCAGTAAGAGGATTTTTTTACAATGCTACCGACCTAAACGATAAAGAGCATATGTATAACGGCCAGGACATGAACGAGGACAAAGCCC